>OLOT01001640.1_pt1 | contig 12645 bp, 7 predicted proteins | sample 1671991 | NCBI WGS metagenome assembly OLOT01 (sample SAMEA3136634, study PRJEB25190) | human gut metagenome | biome: human gut; feature: human-associated habitat; material: faeces | place: Austria | collected 2013
ATAAAATAGTCCCCTTTTTCTCCTAATTCTGCCACCTGAATTCTGCCGACATTACTTTCTGATAATAATATTTTAACTTGGAAGGCATATAATGATAAATATACTGTACCGGCAGCTTTTTTTTCAGTTCATCTGTCATACTTTTTACTTCTTTGTATTTTTTCGGATGAGCAGTTCCCACATAACAGCAGTCATACTTTACCTCTGTTTTTTGTTTTTTTCTTATCTGACCATAACAGTCCAGGTAAAATAGTGGCATAAAGCGATACATGCTATTTTTTTTACAATCCCGGTCATCAAACGAATAAATCCTTTCAAAAAAAGTATGGATGGATTTGCAATATGGAAGATTTTTTTCCGAATCCCATTGGTACATAACCCATTTTGCATCCGGATTCTTTCTTTTAACATCTTCCAGCATTGATGGTAATAAGGAAAAGGTCATACCTGCAATAACCACTACATATCTATATTTTTTGTTCTCTATGCAGGGGCTAATCTCCTGTTTGTAATATCTTTCTGTCAACGGTCTGAGCAGGTTTTTATTGACTCTTCCCACTGCTTTTAAAAGATTTGAATTTCCCGGTGCGTCACAGAAATAATCCACCTGGTATCCCAATTCTTCCATTTTATTCTTGATTTCCTGATAATATCCGAAAAAAACAGGTGCTATCAGGAGAATTTTTTCTTTTCTATATCCTTTTTCCATCTTTTTATTCCGAAGTTCCTTTTGTATCCTTGTCAGCGTCAACTCCCGTCATATCAACCAGCGTATCACTAATTTGTGTTACTGTCTTTGTTGGATTATACTTTTTATCCGGATATAAGAACTTATGCAGTTCAACTACATTTGCTTCCAATCCTTTTGGGATAACGTAAGAGCCGCTATACCCCGGTATCTTATCCGGTGTCTCCAGATCAAACGGAAATCCGGTTGTCTTACCCAGTTCATAACTAAATGCTCCCGATGCCAGACCGAGAATTTCTTTTGCAGAAAAACTGGTTGATACTTCCGGCAAAACTTTATCAACAATTTTATTAATGGTTGCCAAATCCTGCGTTTTCATTTTATTCATCGTCTTTTCAAGAACCAGTCTCTGGCGTTCTGTTCTTTTATAATCTCCGCCTTCTGTATATCTGATTCTCGCATAAGATACCGCCTGTACTCCATTCAGACGATATGTTCCGGCAACTTCCGGTTTTATTTTTTTATACTTTTTTCCTGTCACTTTAGAAGTTTCCACACAGTAATTATTCATATGCACAACTTCTTCATACGTCATATCCACGTCAATTCCATCAATCATATCAATCACATCTGCCAGCGCAAGAAAATTTACACTCACATAATCTTTGATATTCAAATCCAGGTTTTCATTCAGCATATTAATAGCTGCTTTCGGTCCTCCAACTGAATATGCCGCATTGGCCTTATCGTAATGTCCCCCATTCTGTTTCAACATGGTATCACGATAAACCGACACAAGCTTCACTTTTTTAGTTTCATTATTAATGCTGGCTATCATAATCGTATCGCTGCGGTTTCCCTCTCCAAGATCTTTTCCTCTTGAATCCAGTCCGAATAACGCAATATTCGTATATCCCGTCTGCTTTAATCCATTGTTTTTCACTCCGCTCAAGCTGGTATGATTCATCTTACCCAGTTTAAACATACCAAATGCACATATTCCTAACAACAGCAAAATAATGATTTCTATTATGATTACAAGTCTTCTGCGTCTCTTCCGCTTTTTCAGTCTTTTTCTTCGTATTTCCTGCTGTCTCTTCGTTAATTTCTTCTTTTTACGTTTACTCATGACTTCTCCTTAAAGCTAGTAGGCATTTTTATTTATAAACCCTTTAAAAAATGTCAGAAAAATTATTTTAAAATCAAATCCCAATGTCCAATTTTCAATATAATACAAATCATGTTCGATTCTTTTCTGTATGGATGTGTCTCCACGGTATCCATTTACCTGAGCCCATCCCGTAAGTCCCGGCCGTACCTGATGCTTGATCATATACCGCGGAATTTCTTCCTTGAACTTTTCCACAAACTGTGGCCTTTCCGGCCTTGGTCCGACAAGACTCATATTTCCCTTTAACACATTAAACAGCTGTGGTAATTCATCAATACTTGTTTTTCTTATAAAACGTCCAACCGTTGTCACTCGTGGATCATCTTTTGTCGTCCATCCCTTCTTTTCTTTCTTTTCATCCTGTACCACCATTGACCTGAACTTATACATCTTAAATGGTTTATTCTGCAATCCTACTCTTTCCTGGGAAAAGATCACAGGACCGCTGGATGTTCTTTTGATCATAATCGCTGTCACGATCATAACCGGGGAAAATATCACGATTGCTACCAGCGCACCAAAAATATCTACTCCCCGTTTCATCCATTTATTCAACGGATCACTGAGCGGAACTCTTCTGATATTGATCACCGGAAGCCCATGTAGGTCTTCTGTATACGGTTTCGTCGGGATTACATTGTTATAATCCGGCACAAACTTTGTATGCACTCCCGATTTTTCACACATTTTTACAATTCTTTCCAACTTGTGGTACTCTGCAAGACCTAATGTAATAACAATCTCGTCCAGTTTATTCTCCGGAAGGACAATCTCCAGATTATCAATTCTTCCAAGTACTTTGATTCCCTTATACTCTGTACCCCTCGGTATGTTATCTGCAAGAATTCCTCTTATACTGTATCCCCAGTCCGGATTCGCCAGAACACGGTCTATATACTGTTCTGCGGCACGGCTGTATCCGATCATAAGCACATGCTTCTGATTGAATCCCTGGCTTCTAATCTTGCGAAGTCCCATTCTGATCAAATTTCTTTCCACCACTTCAAGAAAGATATTGATACAGTAGAACACAAATATCATGGTTCTTGAGAAATCTGCCTGATGTCTGAAGTAAAGAACCAGTATAAATACCAGGAATCCTATCGTATTCGCCTGAAGGATGTTCCACGCTTCCAGTCTTCTTCCTCTTACACGCTTTGGTGTATACAGCTGAAATATATAATACAGCAGCAGATATCCCGGTATGATAAAGATCAAAACACTCATATATACCTGTAGGGAAAGATACCATGCATCCATTTCAAAGATTCCGCTTCGGAATCTCAGATACCAGGAAAGCACATATGAGACTGCAATTACCAGCGCATCCAGCACAACATGTAACTTATTTAAAAAACTTTGATTTTCTTTAATCAATTTTGTTCACCAACTTTATCCTTTTCTACTCCAGCAGTACAAATATATTTTTCCATAACTCCAGCTGGATCTTTACATAATTCTTCAGATTTTTTCTGTTCCAGCTTACTTTGTCCTGCTTACGGCACATCTTTGTTCCTTCCAGCAGCCCTTTCAGATAGATTTTTCCATATCTCTTTTTCACAAAGAAAATATATTTGATCAGGAATCCGAAAAATAAGGTTGGACTGTTTATAATCTTCTGTAATAACGGCATATTTTTATATACCAGATATACATTATTTCTTGAAGAAAGTTTGATTTTAAATTCGTTGTATCTCGAACCGCTTGATGCACTTCCCACATGGATAACTTCCGCTGCCGGTTCATACAGATTCTTATATCCGTTGATTCTCGCACGATATCCCACATCAATATCTTCCAGATACGCAAAATGCCTTTCATCAAACAGACCGATCTGATCAAATACGTTTTTTCTGTAAATCGAAGCTCCTCCGCATGCCGCAAAAATCTTCTTCTTTTTTCGGTAATGCGTCACTGTCTTATCTTTCCCTCTCGCAAATGCCCAGCCAAAAGCATTGTAATAGGTTCCCGCACTGTCAATCAGAGTCTGATCCTGATATTGGATCATTTTCGGTTCAATTGAAAATACTGTATCATCCTTTTCAATTGCAGCTGTCAGATTCTTCACGAAATTCTTTTTGATCACGGTATCATTGTTCAGAAGAATCACATATGGTGCTGTGGCATTCTGGATTCCTACATTTACTGCCCTGCAAAATCCGTAATTCTTTTCCAGCCGGATACATTTCACTTCCGGGAAATTTTCTTCCACTTCTTCCAGACTTCCGTCATTGGACGCATTATCTACTATAATAATTTCTTTCCTTGTATTATCTTCTGTATACAGACTTTTTACACATTGCCCCAGATAATCTTTCCCTTTGTAATTCGGTATAACAATTGTTACCTTACAGTTCTCTTTTTCCATTAATTTACCCTCAACGAATAGTCCCACTTTTTCAATGAAAGATTCGGATTATAGGCCGGATCTCCATTTTTCAAAATAGAACTCCAGTGACTTCTCATATATTCAATTTCACTCTGGAATCTGCGGATCTTTTCCGTCGTGTCTTCTGCTCCTCTTGTCTTGGATTCATAATGATAAAGTTCCACATATGGATCATATACGATCAGATGTCCCTTTTCTCTGATCTTCAGACAGAAGTCAATATCATTAAATGCAACTTTCAGTTCTTCCTCAAATCCGCCAACTTCTTCAAAAACAGACTTTTTCACCATCATGCATGCTGCGGTCACTGCACTTAAATTCTGCTGGATCGATGCTCTGTGCATATATCCTGTATATCCACGCTTCAGTCCGACAAACACACTGCCTGCAACACCGCCGATGCCGACAATCACTCCTGCATGCTGGACTGTATTGTCCGGATAGTATAATTTAGCTCCGACTGCACCTACTTCCTCTCGCTGGCAATTGGAAAGCATCTCTCCGAGCCAGTCGCTGTTGATCACTTCTATATCGTTGTTAAGAAACAGCAGATATTCGCCTTTCGCATGTCTGACACCAAAATTATTGATCGCCGAATAATTGAACTCATCTTTCCATTCGATCACACGGATCTTCGGATTCTTAATCTGTTTATAATATTCGAACGTCTCTTGTTCCGTACTGTTGTTCTCGATGATAATGATCTCATAGTTCTCATAATCGGTACGTGCCTCGATTGATTTCAGACACTGATCCAGGGTGTCTTTCTGGTCTTTATTCGGTATCAGAATAGACACTAACGGACTTCCCTCCTGCTGGTATTTTACTCTGTAAAATCCCAGGTTTTCCGTCTTTGACACTTCTGCCGTTACACCACATCTTTTCAGATGCTGTTCAATCGCTTTCTGTCCCGCATCATATGCATACATCTTGCTGAGCGGATTGTCCGCAGTAGACTCCTGATGTACACGCCAGTGATAGAGAATCTTCGGAATATGGGCGATTCTTTCTGCCTTTTCTATGCAACGCAAAAAAAGGTCATAATCCTGCGCGCCGTTATATTCTCCTCTGAATCCGCCAACGGTTTCAATCAGTTCTTTTTTTGCCACAAAGAAATGGCAGATATAATTATTAGAACGAAGAAGATCAAGATTGAAATCCGGCTTCAGATGAGGCTGGAAATGCTCTTTCAGATCTCGGGGAGAAATACTCGTCCATTGCCGTTGAGACCTTATCTTCATCTGTATAGATCACATCTGTATCTACTGCTTTATTCAATTCTTTTACAACTTCATACAGCGCATTTTCTGCGAGCACATCATCATGATCTAACAGACCAATAAATGTACCATCCGCTATCTCAAGTGCTTTATTCGTATTTTGTGCGATTCCCTCATTCTCAGGTACATCCGTCACTTTCACTCTTGCGTCATTCGCTGTATATTCTTTTAAAATTACTTTTACCTGTTCATTGGCCGGATTGGCATTCGCAATACAAAGTTCCCAGTTTCCATAAGTCTGTTTCTGAACCGACTCGATCATCTGTCTTAAAAATGTCTCCGGCGTATTATATACCGGAACCAGGATACTGATCTTTGGTGCATACTTGAACTTATGCTTCTCCTGTCTGTCCAGTTCCTGTCTGGCCGGCATATTCTTCTCAAGCCATTCTTTATAATCAATCTCACTCTTCTGAAAACGTTCCGTCAGTTTTATCCAGAATCCCTTCGGACCATAATGTCTCAAGTAAAGGATTCCTTTTTTTATATTATAAGGAGAAACTTTTTTCATCAAATTCACATAATCTATTTTATTATTCACTCAAACACCTTCTTGTAATTTATTTCCATTTATCTGATTAATTGTAACATACGCTTAACATTTCAGCAACATTTAATCTTATAAAAAGAATATACCCGTCACACTCCGAAAAAATTCCCCGTGAAATAAAATAAGGCTGCCACATTTTGACATGTGGCAGCCCCTGCTCCGTGCATCAGCAGCGGATATCTTTTTTAACTATTTTACATTGTATGTTTCACAGAATCTCATCATGATTGTTGCGCACTCTGCACGAGTTGCATTTCCCTGCGGATCCAGTGTAGTTCCGTTATCTTTTCCGGAAATGATACCATTGCCAACTGCCCACTCCATAGCCTCTTTTGCAAATTTGTTAACCTTTGCTCCATCTTTGAAGCTGTCAAGTTTTGCAGTCTTATCTGTATCGCATTCTGCATATTTTGCATAACGGTACATCATAACAGCCATCTGTTCACGGTTGATGTCATAGCCAGGTCCGAATAATCCGGAATCTGTGTAGCCGGTAACAACACCTGCTTTATTTGCCCAGATTACTGCATCTGTATACCAGTCATTGTCTGCTACATCTTTGAATGTTGATTTTCCTTCCACTTCCGGAGATCCGCTCATTCTGTAAAGAATCAGTGCGAACTGTGCACGTGCAAGTTTCTGATCCGGTCCGAAGTGTGTATCATCAAGACCAGTCATCAGCTTATGTTCGAAGTTATAAGCAACCGCATCGTAATACCATGCATCCTCTTTTACATCTTCATAAGCCATCTTTGCTTCTGCCTTTTTCACTGTTACTTCGAATGTGGCAGATTTTTCTCCATATGTTACGGTAATGACTTTCTTGCCGGCTTTTTCTGAATCAAATCCGGTTACTTCACAATCGTCTGCATTTACGTCTTTGATTGTTCCGTCGCTGTATTTTGCAACAACCTTCATACCTGTAAGATCCAGTTCTTCGCCCTTATTATAAGTCGTTTTTTCCGGAGCTGTTACTTCGATGCTTGTTACTTTTGCTTCTGGCTGTGTGCCGGATGTATTTGTCCAGATCTGCATCTGACTTGAATTGTTCTGGCCTTCTACACCGTTATCGCCACGGTTGTTCCAAGCATAATAAGGAATTGCCTGTACTTTGACATCTTTCATGGTTCCGCCGTCACTGTACTGAACAGTACCGGTAATTTCAACGACACCATTCAGGAGGTCTTTGTTGTACTCTGCCTTCAGATCAGCATCTCTTGAAATAACAAGATTTGAAACCTTGAAGTTAGAGATATCACTGTTCATCTGAGCATTTCCGGCTTTCTCCATAGCGTAAACGATAGGTCCTCGCTCAAGAGCGATCTTTCCTGTGTTTGTTGTAACGTTTGGATTTGCTTCCGTTTTTCTGATTTCCATTGGCATATTGATTTCTACAACATCGCCCTTTTTCCATGTACGGTCAACGGTTACATAACCCTTGTTTGCTTTTGCTTTAACTGCTTCGCCATTTACTTTGATCTCTACGGTATCATCTTTCTGTTCGTTTACCCATCCTGGGATACGGATCTTCATTGCGAATTTTTTTTCCTTCTCCGGTGATACAGTCATCTTCACTGCACCATTCCATGGATATTCTGTTTCCTGTTTGAGTTCAACCTTTGTTCCACCAACATTTACAGAACCATCACTTCCGATGTACAGATTTACAAACAGATCGTCATTATGTACAGTGTACATATATTCGCTTAATTTTGCGATTGTTCTCATCAGGTTCGGTGGGCAGCATGCGCATGCGAACCAGTCTGAACGAGCGTTTCCGCTTGCTGTTTCCAGACGTGTTGAATAGTAGAATTTGTCACCTGTCAGGTTTGTTCCAACCAGGATTGCATTGTATAATGTCTTCTCTACTACGTCTGCATATTTTGCATCTTCATGGATCAGGTTCATTCTCTGATTCCAGTTTGCAAGTGCGATTGATGCACAGATCTCACAGTATGAATTGTTACTTGGCAGCTCATAATCTCCACCAAAGTCTTCACCGTGGCTTGCTACACCAATACCACCTGTAATATAAGTTTTCTTATTTGCTACTGAATCCCAGATATTATCCATTGTATTCAGATAAGCATCTCTTGACTCATCGCCTTCCGGAAGAAGTGTTGCCACATCTGTAACACCTGCATAGTAGTAGCATGCACGAACCGCATGACCTACACCGTTTGTTTCAGATACGATTGGTGTCTGATCCTGTGAATACTCGCCGCCCTTATAACCGCTTTCACGTAAGGATGCGCTTTCACCACGTCTGTCGATCAGTGTCTTTGCTGTATCTACATATTTCTGGCCAGTTCCTTCTCCTTCATACTCGTTTACCAGTTTTGAGAATTTTACAAGCGCAAGCTCGATTTCCTCATGTCCAGGTACTTCGTGACGTGTACCATCTGGTCCAAACAGGCTTACGATCTCATCTGCAAATCTCTTACCAACTACATACAGACTGTAATCCGGTTTGCCGATTCCTTCTCTGTAACGTGTATACGCTACTACAGACTCCAGGAAGTGTCCTGCATTATACATCTCGTGGTTAGCAAATGATCTCCAACGGTGTGTTCCCGGATTGGTTCCACCTGCTGTTGTCTGGCTTCTCAGTGCAAAGTGTGTATTAATGTATCCATCTGGATACTGAACCTGCTCGATCAGTGAGATCCAGTAAGCAAGTTTTTCTTCCAGTTTCTTTTTCTGTGCAACCATTTCCTCATCTGTATCATCATTGATTACAGACAGTGTATAAGAGATTGCTTCGATACTCTTATAAATATCAGAATCCTGGAATACATAACCCTGGAATGAATCATATGGTTCGCCGTTCAGACGTTTGATCGCATTCTCAAAGTTCGGTTCTCCACCGGATGCCTGTTCAATCTGATAGATTGCTTTATTCAGGGAATTTACAGCATTTACCTTCTGTTTTGGATTCCAGAAATTGTCTGTCAGCTGTACATTTTCAAATGTTACAGTACTGTTTGCTTCTGCAACTACAACTGGTTTGTTTACTGTAATTTTTGCAACTGCTTCGTATGTTTCGCCTGCAGATGTAACAGTTCCCTTTACTTCAAATGTCTTGCCTGTCTGATCTTTTGCATACAGAGCAGGATCTACTTTTTCCCATTCTACAGGAACAAGTTTAGAGTTGAAGTCTTCACCAAAGTCATATCCGTTATTACCTTTTACAGACGGTGTTGAATCATCAAATGTAAGTCCGTCTGCTACAACCATCTTAGGAAGGATTGGAGCTGTTCCGGCTGCTGTAGCTGTCACATATGGTTCAATGGCTGTAATACCATCTACCTGGATATCTTTTGACGCTGTTCTTACAACCTGTGCTCCATCTTCTTCATGACTCATGGAAAGATTCAGTGTGAACTTTCCGTTTCCTGTTGCATTGATCTTAACAGTTTTGCCGTCTGCCGCGCCGTCAATCTCGGCTACGTCTTTGGCATTGTCTCCCAATGACCAACTGTAAGTAATTCCATCCAGTCCTTCCGGAAGGGATGTTGCTGTATAAGTAGAAGACTGTCCTTTCTGAACTCTGTCTTTACCGTCAATCTGTCCGGCAACTAACTGATTCCAGTCTGAAGTAACTTCTTCACCAAATACTTCCCATTCTCCGATACCGATTCCCTGTGCTCCTGATCCATGTCTGTCAATCAGCATACGCAGTTTTGTAGATTTTACAGGTTCTTTGAATGTAACTGTATTCCAGTAACGGTTGTTTCCATTCAGATAACTTCCAGGAGTATCAGATGCCTTATCAGCACTACCATACTTAACGCCTACAGAAGACACGTCAGCACCTGTCTCATCTGTCATCGCGTCGATTGTTTCCCAGTCGTTTTTCTCGTAATCATAATACTGAACTGTACAGCTCTTCGGGAATGCAACACCTGCACTGCCATTAATGTCTGCATAGTCTGACCAGTACATAACACGCATTCCGGTAAGTTCATACGGTGCATCCCATGTCAGCGTAACCGGTGTTGGATAGGTATTGCTGTTCCATGTATTCCATGAACTAGATGCGCCTGTTGCCAGCTGTCCGTTATTAACATTCGTAACCGGCGTATTCTGTGCGTCCGCACTTGCTTTTGCTTTTGTTGCAACGTTTGTTGAAGTTACTCCGCTTTCTTTCTTGCTTCCGTAAATCTCAACTTCACTTAATCCAAGTCCTGTTGCTCCGGAACCATTACGGTCCATAACCAGACGAATCTTGCTTGTCGTTACAGGCTCTTTTAAGATCACGCCGTTCCAGTAACGGTTCTTTTCATTTGTATACTCGGATGCATCTGTTCCAGCTTCCTCTTCTGTTCCGTATTTTACGCCTACAGATTCGGCATCTGTTCCGGATTCATCGATCAGATCTGTGATATCTTCCCATCTCTTTGCACGGGAATTGTATGCCTGAAGTGAGCAGTCCTTAGGGAATGCTACACCACCGCCGTCTGACCACCACATAACACGGAGACTGTTTACTTCATAGCTGTCAGCACCCCAGTCAAATTCCAGTGTTGCAGGATATTCGTCACATCCATATGTGTTCCATGTCGTAGCCGGATCGTTTGTTCCAAGCTCGCCGTCTGTAACTGCTGCTTTTGCAGTCTCTTCATTCTGATATACATTCGTATAAGACGGTGTTACTGTTGCCTTTGACGCAACATTTTCCCCTTCTGTCATCGGCGGGATACCAAATACTTCCCACTCACTGATACCAACACCATTGGTTCCGGTACCATTTCTTTCGATGGACAGAGATAATTCATCTGTAACGATCGGCTCTGAGAATTTTACATAGTTCCAATACTTGTTATTTCCGTTAATACCGTTGTTGGAACTGGTATCACGCTCTACTCCGACGTTGTCTGTCTCGTTACCCTTTTCATCGATCATGCCCTGGATCTCATGGACATTGCCATCTGCATCTTTATAACTTACTTTACAGGTCTTTGGCCATGTAACATTGTTATCTGCATTGGCGGTTGCATTGTCTGCCCACCAGATAATACGCATTCCGGTAAGCGTATACTGGCTGTCCCAGGTAAGCTTTGTAGTAACCGGATAATTTTCATCGCTTCCACCCCAGCTGTTCCAGCTGGTAGATGAGTCAGACGTTGCAAGCTTTCCATCATTCATGGATGCCGGATCAATATAATACCGGTTTGTATAACTTGCACTCGCCTTTGCTCTTGTTGCAACATTCATTCCCAAATTTTCTTCCTGGGAATCTTCTTCCTGAGATTCTGTACTCTGTACTGCTGTTTCTTCCGTTTTCGGTGCAGCACTTACCAGGTTCGCAGGAACCATCGTTGCAACCATTGCCATACTTAAAAGTATGGATGCAACTCTTCTTTTCATTTTTTTCCCTCCTCTTTGCAGGTAATGTATTTCGTCAAAATCCACATTACCAAACCATATCCGTATTCCACTTTTTCCAGATATTCTCTATCGATCTTTCTTAACAAATACTGGTTCTTCCAATCCCTCCCTCTTAGTGGCCCCAAACATCTTTTATTTACAGGAACGGTCTTTTGTAAATGCGGGTTTTGATTCGTCATTTTTACTAACATCACCTATCACATTTACATAAAAAATGTATGTTTTTATTATATCTTATTTTGAGCTGTACCTCAATTCAAAAAAAATCATATTTGTTTGATTTTTTTTGAACTTTTTATGTTTTTTTATGTTTTTGTCTGAAATATCAAAAAAAAGAAGTGGATGGTGGTCCGAGCTATATAAAAAGAAATGGGAAATGTAAAAACATTTCCCATGCAATTATAAAATATAAATGGTATACTATATATTTTGTTTTCCACCTTTGTTTACGTCATATAGAAGTAGCAATTTATTATCTCACATCTTGAATTCCTTTCATTTTCTTCCATTTTTTCTTCAGTTTTTTATATGCTTTTTCCGGCAGATACCGTTTTAAATACGCCTTCATTCTGAATTTGAAAACAGCCTTGAAAGATCCCCGCAATGCAAACACCTGGTTTACTCTTGCAACCATCTCATCATGATATGGTCCGATTCCATTATTCACAACAACCTGATTGTATCCCCTCAGATAATAACGAAGGTTATTGTATTCAATTGCTGCGAATTTATCTGTCATTCCGATTGCCGGATAATATCCGGCCTCCTGTGCAACAAACGGATAGATCCTCTCGATCGCATGTAACAATGTTCCGTCAATCTTGTTTGGTTCCGGTGGAAAATCCTCATAATTCCAGTCCTTGGCATACAGTGGTTTTAAAGCGGCAGGTCTGAACCAGAACATTGTTCCAAGAGGTGCCACCGGCGGTGCCATTACATTCATTGGCACATGCAATCCAAGATCTTTCGCCAGTTTTCTGGTTACATCAAAGTTCGGTCCCCATTCAAATCCAATCGTAGTGAAAAATGTACTGTGATTCGGTTCTGGCGGAGACAGAATTCCAAGTCTTGGATTATTCACAAATGTATTGATCACATTCGCTACATACATCTTGTTTGCCAGTGTATTCTGGAAACACTTATACGCAAAGGATGCACCTATGGTTCCCGGCTTCA
>OLOT01001657.1_pt1 | contig 12531 bp, 9 predicted proteins | sample 1671991 | NCBI WGS metagenome assembly OLOT01 (sample SAMEA3136634, study PRJEB25190) | human gut metagenome | biome: human gut; feature: human-associated habitat; material: faeces | place: Austria | collected 2013
AGAACGGCAACAAGGCCCTGCCCTATATCATCCACCGCACGTCTCTGGGCTGCTATGAGCGGACGCTGGCCTACCTGATCGAGGAGTACGCCGGCGCGCTGCCCACCTGGATGATGCCCGAGCAGGTACGCTTCCTGCCTATTACTGACCGCGCTGCCGACTACTGCGTGCAGCAGGCCGCGGAGCTGCGCAAGCAGGGCTTCCGCGTGGAGGTGGACAGCCGCAACGAGAAGATCGGCAAGAAGATCCGCGAGGCTACCCTGGAGAAGATCCCCTTCATGCTGGTGGTTGGCGACCGCGACATGGAGAACGGCACCGTCTCCGTCCGTACCCGCAAGGGCGAGGACCTGGGCGCCATGACGCTGGAGGATTTCTCTGCCAAGCTGCGCCAGATCGTGGATGAGAAGCAGAAGATCTGACGAGTGCCATAAGTCATAAGGTAAGCGAGAGAGACAGGCGGAAGCCTGTCTCTTTTGCTGCAGTCAGACAAAAAACAGATTTCGCCAAAAGAAAAGTTTATTATAGCAAAACAGCAGGCTTCTGACAGAAAACCGCATGAAAAATACATGAAAATGATGCAAATGCGCCAAAAAATGTAGGAAAGTGTGTGGATGAAAAACAAGGAGATGCGCTATTGAACACCATTCAAAGACACAAATATGTTGACAGAGTGTGAACTTATCTGGTAAAATCAAATGGGTGCGCAGCACCCGAATGCATAGAAGTGAATGGGGCGCGCCCTGTTCGCTGTTTCCTTCTGGCGGAGGAAACAACAAACTATGGTAAAGGAATTAGGAGGTAAACATGAAAAAAGTAGTTTCTCTGCTGCTGGCTCTCATCATGGCGTTCTCCCTGGTCGCCTGCGGCGAAAAGAAGGGCGAGACCGATGATAGCACCGTGCCCTACAAGATCGGCATCGTGACCGGCTCCGTCTCTCAGTCCGAGGATGATCGCCGCGGCGCCGAGGCCTTCCAGAAGGAGTATGGCGAGGATATGGTCCAGCTGGCCATCTATCCCGACAACTTCACCGAGGAGACTGAGACCACCATCCAGAGCATCGTGAACCTGTCCGCCGACCCCCTGATGAAGGCCATCATTGTCAATCAGGCTGTCCCCGGCACCACCGAGGCTTTCCGCAAGATCAAGGAGACCCGCCCTGACATCATCTGCATCGCAGGCGAGGCTCACGAGGATCTGCCCGAGATCAGCTCCGCTGCCGACCTGGTCACCAACAACGACTTCGTCTCCCGCGGCTATCTGATCATCCGCACCGCGCACGAGCTGGGCTGCGACACCTTCGTACATATCTCCTTCCCCCGCCACATGTCCTATGAGACCATGAGCCGCCGCGTGGCCATCATGAAGGCCGCTTGCGAGGAGTTCGGCATGAAGTTCGTCCTGGAGACGGCTCCCGATCCCACCTCTGACGTGGGCGTTTCCGGCGCTCAGGCCTACATTCTGGAGCAGGTGCCCGCATGGGTCGAGAAGTACGGCCAGAAGGCTGCTTACTTCTGCACCAACGATGCGCACACCGAGCCTCTGCTGAAGCGCCTGCTGGAGTGCGGCGGCTACTTCATCGAGGCCGACCTGCCCTCCCCCCTGATGGGCTATCCCGGCGCGCTGGGTATTGATCTGACCGAGGAAGCCGGTGATTTCGAGAAGATCCTGACCAAGGTCGAGTCCGCCATCGTGGAGAAGGGCGGCGCCGATCACTTCGGTACCTGGGCTTACTCCTACGGTTACACCCTGTCCGCCGGTCTTGCTCTGCACGCCAAGAACGTGCTGGACGGCAAGAGCGAGCTGAAGGACATGGACGATGTGGCTGCCGCGCTGCAGGTCTACTCTCCCAAGGCGGCCTGGAACGGCGCCAGCTACACCAACGCCACCACCGGCGCGAAGTCTGAAAACGTGTTCCTGATCTATCAGGATACCTATATCATGGGTGATCCCGGCCACTTCATGGGCAACGCCGACGTGGAGATCCCGGAGAAGTACTTCACCGTCAGCTGACGACAGGCTTTTGAAGCAACCATTAAAGCGGGGAGGGAGGGCATCCTCCCTCCCCGCTGCTATAGGTAGGGATGAATATGGAAAAGAACAATGCTCCGCTGCTTGAGATGCGGAATATCAAAAAGGGCTTTTTCGGCAATCAGGTGCTTACGGACATCAACTTCACCTTGAAAGAGGGCGAGGTGCTGGGTCTGGTGGGCGAAAACGGCGCCGGAAAGAGCACCTTGATGAAAATACTGTTTGGCATGGACGTGATCCGTGAGACGGGCGGCTACGAGGGGGATGTCCTGATCGACGGAGAAAAAGTGCAGTTCAACACCCCCTTTGATGCGCTGAAGGCCGGCATCGGCATGGTGCATCAGGAGTTCTCGCTGATCCCCGGCTTTACTGCCACGGAGAACATCCTCCTCAACCGCGAGCCCAAGAAAAAAAGCGTCATTTCAGAAGTGTTCGGCCCGCGCCTGGACACTCTCGACTATAAGGAAATGGATAACCGCGCCGCAAAAGCCATTGAGAAGATGGGCGTGGCTATCGACCAGAAGATGGTCATCAGCAGCATGCCCGTGGGGCACAAGCAGTTTACGGAGATCGCCCGCGAGCTGAGCAAGGAGAACCTGAAGCTGCTGATCCTGGACGAGCCCACCGCCGTGCTCACCGAGCAGGAGGCACAGGCTCTGCTGGACTCCATCCGCGGCATGGCCTCCCGGGGCATCGCCGTGATCTTCATCACCCACCGCCTGCAGGAGATCCTGTCGGTGTGCGATAAGGTGGTCATCATGCGGGATGGCTACGTTGTCAAGGACGTGGCCGCCCGCGAGACGGATGTCCGCGACATCACCCACTACATGGTGGGGCGCGAGGTGGCTGCCGGCGGCGCTGCCCACGACATCCGCGACCACTCCGATGCCCGCACCATTCTGTCCATCCGCAAGCTGTGGGTGGATATGCCCGGCGAGATCGTCCGCAACGTGGATCTGGACGTGAAGGAGGGCGAGATCCTGGGCATCGGCGGTCTGGCCGGCCAGGGCAAGCTGGGCATCCCCAACGGTGTGATGGGCCTGTATGAGGCGGGCGGCACCGTGGAGTTCGACGGCAAGCCTATTGCGCTGAACAGCCCCCGGAAGTGCCTGGACTCCCAGCTGGCCTTTGTGTCCGAGGATCGGCGCGGCGTGGGTCTGCTGCTGGATGAGTCACTGGAGTGGAACGTGGCGTTCCCCGCCATGCAGGTGCAGAACAAGTTCCTGAAGAGAATGGGTTTCTTCACATGGCGCGACGAAAAGGCCATCCACACGGTGACGAACCGGTATATCGATGAATTGCAGATCAAGTGTACCGGCTCCAACCAGAAGGCCAGAGAGCTGTCCGGCGGCAACCAGCAGAAGGTGTGTCTGGCCAAGGCGTTCGCGCTGGAGCCCCGCTTCCTCTTCGTGTCCGAGCCTACCCGCGGCATCGACGTGGGCGCCAAGGCGCTGGTGCTGGAGGCGCTGAAGAAATTTAACCGCGAATCCGGCGTCACGGTGGTGATGATCTCCTCCGAGCTGGAGGAGCTGCGCCAGATCTGCGACCGCATCGCCATCGTCTCCGGCGGCAGGGTCGCCGGTATCCTGCCTGCTGACCATTCCTCCGAGGAGTTCGGTATGCTCATGGTCAGTCAGGTGAAGTAAGGAGGAAGAAATGGGCAATACGACCACACTTGGAAACAAGTCAAAATTCAGAGAGTTGGTGGACAGCTTCGGCCTGCCGCGTCTGATCATCGCGTGCTTCCTGCTGCTGCTGCTCATCGCCGCGCCCTGCGTGGGGCTGGATTTCCCCACACAGATCACCAATATCATCACCCGTTTCAGCTGGAACGCCGTGATGGTGTTGGCCATGGTGCCCATGGTACACTCCGGCTGCGGCCTGAACTTCGGCCTGCCGCTGGGTATCGTGTCCGGACTGCTGGGTGCCACGCTGTCCATCGAGCTGGGCTACACCGGCTTTGCCAGCTTCCTTATGGCCATCCTCATCGCCACGCCCTTTGCCCTGCTGTTCGGCGGCGGCTATGGTTGGCTGCTGAACAAGATCAAGGGCGGCGAAATGATGATCGCCACCTACGTGGGCTTCTCGTCCGTGTCCTTCATGTGCATGATGTGGCTGCTGCTGCCGTATAAGCACCCCACCATGGTGTGGGGCTTCTCCGCCAGCGGTCTGCGTACCGTCATCTCGCTGGAGGGCTATTACGACAAGGCGCTGGCCAACATTCTAACCATCGACCTGAACAGCATCGGCATCAATCTGGTGATCCCCACCGGTACGCTGCTGTTCTTCATGCTGATGGCCGTGCTGATGTGGGCGTTCCTGCACACCAAGACCGGCACCGCCATGACCGCTGTGGGCTCCAACCCCGCCTTTGCCCGCGCAGCGGGCATCAACGTGGACAAGATGCGGCTTATCTCCGTGATCATGTCCACCTGGCTGGGTGCTGTGGGTATTCTGGTGTATGAGCAGGGCTTCGGCTTCATACAGCTGTACAACGGCCCCTTCTGGATGGCCATGCCCGCCGTGGCCGCCATCCTTATCGGCGGCGCGTCGGTGAATAAGGCATCCATCGGCAATGTGATTATCGGTACGATCCTGTATCAGGGCGTGGTGACCATGACCCCCACCGTGATGAGCGCCGCCTTCCAGATGGATATGAGCGAGGTCATCCGTATCGTGGTATCCAACGGCATGATCCTCTATGCCCTGACCAGAAAGACGGAAAGGGGGCGCTGACATGAAGGGTAAGAGATTCGACGTAAAGCAATTCCTGGGCAAAAACTCAGTGCCCGTCCTGTTTATCATCATCTGCGCCGTGCTCATTCCCGTGTCCGGCCTGCCGGTGAGCTACATACTTAACGAGGCTATGACCCGTCTGGGGCGCAACGCCTTTTTGATCCTGAGCCTGCTGATCCCCATTATGGCCGGTATGGGTCTGAACTTCGCCATGACGCTGGGCGCTATGGCCGGCGAGATCGCGCTGATCCTGGTGGCGGACTGGCAGATCTGGGGTATCCCCGGTCTGGTGCTGGCGGCCATCCTGTCCATCCCCCTGTCCATTCTGCTGGGTCTTATGTGCGGCAGCATCCTGAACCGCGCCAAGGGCCGCGAGATGGTCACCAGCTACTTTATCGCCTATTGCATGACCGGTGTGTACCAGCTGGTGGTGCTGTATATGATGGGGCCCATCATCCCCATCCTCCACAACACACTGAAGCTGCCCCGCGGCTTTGGTATCCGCAACACAGTCAGCCTTCTGCAGATGCGGCAGAGCGTGGATAACGCGCTGGCCGTCTACGTGGGCGGCGTGAAGATCCCCGTGCTGACGCTGATCATCATCGCATTGGCCTGCCTGTTCATCGTGTGGTTCCGCCGCACGAAGCTGGGTCAGGACATGCGCGCGGTGGGCCAGGATATGAACGTGGCGCGGGACGCCGGCATCAATGTGGACCGCACCCGCCTGATCTCCATCGTCATGTCCACCGTGTTCGCGGGCTTCGGCATGATCATCTATCTGCAGAACATGGGCAACTTCCCCACCTATACGGCGCATACCAACGTCGGCATGTTCTGCATCGCCGCGCTGCTGGTGGGCGGCGCGTCCGTGGAAAAGGCATCCATCGGCAACGTGTTCCTGGGTGTGCTCCTGTTCCATACCATGTTCATCGTGGCGCCGGCCGCCGGAACCAAGATCACCGGCGACTCCATGATCGGCGAGTACTTCCGCGTGTTCGTGTCCTACGCCGTTATCACCGTGGCACTGGTCATGTACGAGGCCAAGAAGCGCAAGGAGAACCGCACGCTGGGTCAGCAGCTGGCCATTGAGCAGAAGGCCGAGGAGGAGGGGAGGACCGCATGAAAACGACGAAACGTTCGTGGATCATCCGTATCGCCTTCGTTCTGATGCTGGTGCTCGTCGCCGTGCTGATGCTGCGCATCGGACGCGGCCACACCGTCTATTTCGACAACCGCGCAGTGGACAAGGGCGGCCAGTCTGTGGAGGCACCCTATAAGATCACTGTGTATGTGAACGGCGAGCAGATCTCCAAGCTGTACGAAAAGGAGCGCTGCTTGACCACTGTCATCGGCGACAAGCTGGAGCTGACCGTGGAGGTCATGCAGCAGAAGGGCGGCAGCGAGACAACGGAAACGTACCAAATGACACTGCCCCATAACATCGACGGCATCATCATCAACCTGCCGGCGTATATGGCTGGTCTGCCGGAGGAGGCCTATCTGGAGGAATTCATCCCCGCGCCTCCCACCGAGGAGGACGACGAGGAAGCGCCCAACACCGAGGACGATATGGGCCTGGGCGACTTCTGATAATGTGTGCTGCATACACAGCCCATGCGAAAGCATGGGCTGTGGGCACATAGGGACTTGCTTGCGCTCGGCAGGCGGATATGCTATACTGAATGGGCGGCGCGGAGACCGCGGCCGCATGGGAAAGGAGTATCAAAATGGCTGTTTTGAAAGGCTTGAAGCCAGAAAAGGTGTTCGCATATTTTGAAAAGCTGTGCTCGGTGCCCCACGGCAGCGGCAACACGAAGATCATCAGCGATCTGTGCGTGGACTTTGCCAAGGAACTGGGACTGAAGTACCGGCAGGAGCCGTGCAACAATGTGGTGATCTGGAAGCCGGCATCTCCCGGCCATGAGAGCGCCGAGCCAATCATCCTGCAGGGACACATCGACATGGTGTGCGCCAAGACCGACGACTGCACCAAGGACATGACCCGCGAGGGACTTGACCTGATGACCGACGGTGAGTGGATCTGGGCGGACAAGACGTCGCTGGGCGGCGACAACTGCATTGCCGTGGCCATGATCCTGGCGATCCTGGCGGACGACACACTGGTACATCCGCCCATCGAGGCGGTGTTCACCGTGGACGAGGAGGTGGGCATGGACGGCGCCTTTGCGCTGGACTGCTCTGACCTGAAGGGCAAAAAGCTGCTGAATTTGGACTCCGAGCTGGAGGGCGTGTTCACCGTGTCCTGCGCAGGCGGCATGCACTCCGATTGCCTGCTGCCCGCAGCGCTGACCGATGCGGCGGGCATGGAGGGCTTCGGCATCACCGTGGCCGGCTTGCGGGGCGGTCACTCCGGTGCGGACATCCATCTGGGACGCGGCAGCGGCAACCGCCTCATGGGACGGGTACTGGCCACAGCGCTGGAGAAGTTCCCCGGTCTGCGGCTGGCAGCCTTCTCCGGCGGGCAGTTCGACAACGTGATCTGCTCCCGCTGCGATGCGGCGGTGGCGCTGCCCAAGGGCAGCGGCCGGGCGTTCGAAGCGTTTATTCGGGAGTTTGGGGGGGTGCTGAAGAACGAGTACGCCGTCACCGACCCCGATGTGACGCTGACCTGCGCGGCAGCGGAGACGGCAAAAGCCGTGTCCGCAGAGCGCACCGTGACGCTGGTGCAGGCGCTGACGGCCATGCCGCAGGGCGTGGAGGCTATGGACACGGATTTCCCCGGTCTGGTGCAGACATCCCTGAATATGGGCGTGGTGAAGCTGGACGGCGACGGACTGCACATCGCGTTCTCCATCCGGTCGTCCATCGCGTCCCGGAAGCTGATGCTGGCGCAGCGCGTGCGGGCTGTGGCGGCGCTGGCGGGCGGCACTGTGGCAGAGCGGGGCGTGTACCCCGGCTGGCAGTACAAGAGGGAGTCGCAGTTCCGGGATACGCTGCTGGCGGCGTATAAGGATCTTACCGGTAAGGACGGCGTGGTGGAGGCCACCCACGGCGGTCTGGAGTGCGGATTGCTGATGGAGAAGATCCCCGGTCTGGACGCGGTGTCCATGGGGCCGGAGCTGCACGATGTACACTCCGTGCGGGAGCGGCTAAGCGTGCCCTCCACGGAGCGCACCTATGAACTGGTATGCGAACTGCTGCGGCGCAGCTGTTGAATGTGACAGAAAGCTGAGAGGCGGGGCTTTGCCCCGCCTCTGTTATTTTGCAGGATTGCCCAGCAGAAAATGCACTTCTTGCGGGGCGTTCCTGCATAAAACAATTTAGCATTATGAATAGACCACCGCTAAAAAGTACCATGATACAGACAAAATTACGGATTTGCCGAAAGAAATGCCGACTAAGAAAAGCGGAATGTCCGCACGGACGGGAAAATCGTTCCGCAGGAAAATGAAATTTTCCGCATTTAGATATTGCAAAAAGTTTACGCCTGCGATATAATGGCACCGTTGAACACCGCCGCGCCCGACCGGCCGGCGGAAAAAGCTGTTTTTCAGGAAGAGGAAAACAATTTATCTATCAATAAGGAGAAAGAACATGAAAAAGTTTTTTGCACTGGTTCTGGCGCTGGTCATGGCGCTGAGTCTGGTCGCCTGCGGCGACAAGAAGGACGACAGCGGCGATGTGACCGCTGAGCATACCGACACCACCACCGTGGCCGTGGGCGCGGTGATCCTGGCTCGCGACGACGTGTCCAGCGACGACGTGTACAAGTTCGTGGCGGACATCTTCGACAACGCCGCGTCCCTGACCACCAGCCACGCCAAGTACGGCGAGCTGAGTCTGGAGTACGGCGCTTCCATCACCTCCGTGCCCTATCACCCCGGCGCTGCCAAGTACTTCGCCGAGAAGGGCTTTGAGGTCGCCGCCGTCAAGGACGGCGCCGGCAACACCGACTCCCGCAACCTGCGCTTCGTCACCGGCGGCGAGTCCGGCACCTACTACGCCTTCGGCTCCGTCATCGCCCAGCACGCCACCAACAACGCCGGCATCAACGTCGTGGGTCTGGTGGGCAACGGCTCTCAGGCCAACGTGCAGGAGCTGGTGGACGGCACCGCTGACTTCGCGTTCTGCCAGTCCGACGTGATGGCCTACGCCTACAACGGCACCAACCTGTTCGAGAGCAAGGTCGAGGGCTTCTCCACCGTGGCCGCCCTGTACATGGAGCAGGTGCAGATCGTCACCACCAACGCCAGCATCAAGACCGTGGCTGACCTGGCCGGCAAGTCCGTGTCCATCGGCGCTCCCGGTTCCGGCGTGTACTTCAACGCCATTGACGTCCTGGGCGCTTACGGGCTGACCGAGGACGACATCAAGCCCACCTACCAGTCCTTCAGCGACAGCGCCGACGCCCTGAAGAACGGCCAGATCGACGCCGCCTTCATCGTGGCCGGTGCCCCCACCACCGCTGTGACCGACCTGGCCACCACCAAGGACACCTACCTGGTCAGCCTGGACAGCGAGCACATCGCCAAGCTGCTGGAGACCTCCGACTATTACACCGAGACGGTCATCGCCAAGGACGTGTACTTCGGCGACTGATCCTTAACGGACAATTGACAAAAACCGAGGCTACGGCGGGGCTTCCCGCCGTAGTCCTCGTGCTATTCTGTATTTTTTGGGGAGAGAAACGACTATGAGCATCGACAAGAAAAAACCGGATACCAGCCCGGCCGACGGTGTCAATACCGCCGCGGACGAGGCCCCGGATCTGGACGCGGTCATGCGTAAATATGACCGTGAATCCGCCACCCGCCTGTGGGAGGGTACGCCCCAGCTGATCATCCGCATCCTCATGGCCGCGTTCGGTCTGTTCTGTATCGGCATGACCCTGTTTTCCAAGGCCATGCCCGAGATCCGGCTCACCATGTTCGTGGGCTGCATCATTATCATCGGCTTCCTGACCTACCCCGCCAGCAAGCACCACGTCAGGGTCAACTACCTGCCCTGGTACGATATCGTGCTGATGGTGGTGGGCGCGGCCTGCTTCTTCTACTTCGCGCTGAACGCCATGACGCTGGTGCGCCTGTCCACCCGTATCGAGACGGTCCACGTCATCATCGGCGTGGTGGGTATCCTGATCCTGATGGAGCTGTGCCGCCGCTGCGTGGGCCTGCCTATTCTGTGCGTGGCCGGCGTGCTGATCGTGTACGCGTTCATCAACCAGCTGAGCTACGCCGGTGCGGTGAACGGTGCCACCCTGTATGACGCGCTGAAAACCATCATCTACAAGCTGTTCTACACCACCTCCGGCGTCATCGGCACGCCCATCAACGTCTGCTATACCTACATCGTTCTGTTCATCATCTTCGGCGCGTTCCTGGAGCGCACCGGCATCGCCAACTTCTTCATCAGCTTTGCCAACCGTCTGGCTGGCTGGTCCAGCGGCGGCCCGGCAAAGGTGGCTGTTATCAGCTCCGCCCTGTGCGGCATGGTGTCCGGCTCCTCCGTGGGCAACACCGTCACCACCGGTTCCTTCACCATCCCCATGATGAAGAAGACCGGCTACAAGCCCGAGTTCGCCGGCGCCGTCGAGGCCGCGGCCTCCACCGGCGGCCAGATCATGCCCCCCATCATGGGTGCGGCAGCCTTCCTCATGGCCGAGTACATGAAGCTGCCCTACGCCCAGGTGGCCGTCAAGGCCATCCTGCCCGCGCTGCTGTACTTCACCGGGATCTTCATCGCCGTCCATCTGGAGGCCAAGAAGCTGGGCCTGAAGGGCGTTCCCCGCGAGGAGCTGCCTGCGTGGCGTCTGCTGGTCCGTGACTGCTACCTGATCATTCCTCTGATCCTGCTGGTGTGGCTGGTGTCCTCCGGCAGCAAGACCATGTCCCACTCCGCGGCCTATTCCATTCTGGCCGCCATTGCCGTGGGCTTCGTCAATTTCTTCCTGCAGGGCAAGCGCGGTGAGGGCGACACCCGGCCCATGACCACCGGCAAGGCGCTGGGTAATGCCGGCAAGCGCTCCTTCTTCTCCGCGGTGGAGTCTCTGGAAGCCGGTTCCCGCGGCGCTATCACCGTGGCCGTGGCCTGCAGCATGGCGGGCATCATCGCCGGCTGCATCACCGTCACCGGCCTGGCCTCCATCCTCATCAACGCCATCGTCCAGCTGGCGGGCAACGCCACCATCGTCGGCCTGGTGCTGACCATGCTGTGCTGTATTGTCCTGGGCATGGGCGTGCCCACCACGGCCAACTACTGCATCATGGCCTCCACCTGCGCGCCCATCCTCATTCAGCTGGGCTTCCCGCTGGTGGCCGCCCACTTCTTCGTGTTCTACTTCGGCATCGTGGCGGATATCACGCCCCCTGTGGCCCTGGCGGCCTACGCCGGCTCGGCCATCGCCAAGTCCGACCCCATGAAGACCGGCATCAACGCCACCAAGCTGGCCATTGCGGCCTTTATCGTGCCGTACATCTTCGCCTACAGTCCGGCCCTGCTGTTTGAGAACATCTCCGGCTGGTGGGAGGTGGCGCAGATCTGCGTCAGCGCTCTGCTGGGTATCTTTGCAATCGCGGCGTCCCTCAACGGCTTCCTGTATAAGAAGATCCACCCCGTGCTGCGTATCGTCCTGGCCGTCGGCGGCCTGGGCATGATGATCCCCGGCACCCTCACCGACGCGGTCGGCCTGGTGCTGGTGGCGGCGGTCGTCGCCTACCAGAAGATCAGCGCCAAGAAGCACGGCGGCCCCGTGGTGACGGCCTGACCCCATTTGAAGCAAAAGCATCCCCGCACACCGCGCGGGGATGCTTTTTTTACACTGTGTTCATACATTTACGCGCATTTTGCCTAAAGTGCATAGTACGGGCATCTTGCAAAAACTGTCTGAATTTGGTATGATACAGGCGGTAAGGCAGTTTTTGCACAAAGAGAGGAGCATGGACATGGCACAGACCACAAAAAACGCCATTCGCAAGGGCTTTCTGGACCTGCTGGAGCAGCGGCCGCTGGATAAGATCTCCGTGGTGGACATCGCAGATCACTGCGGCGTGAACCGGAATACGTTTTATTACTACTACTGCGACATCTACGCCCTGGTGCGCGAGGTGCTGGAGACGGAGCTGGACCGCGTCCTCAACGCACCACCCCTCTGCACCAGCTGGTACCAGCTGATGATGCGGGTGACGGCGTTCATGCGCGCCAACCGCCGCGCGGTCTACCACCTGTACCAGTCCAGCCAGCGCGACCTGCTGGAGCGCGAGTATTACCAGGTGGTCTACGGTGCCGTGGAGGATCTGGTGCGCCGCACGGCGGAGGACCTGCCGGTGGCGGAGACGGATGTGCAGTCCATCGCGGCGCTGTATACGGCCACGCTGGTGGGCCTGCTGCAAAGCTGGCTGCACTACGGCATGAAGCACGATGAGGAGCAGTTCGTGGAGCGCGTCACCCGCCTGACGGAGGGCACGCTGCGCCGCGCGCTGGAGCGCAGCTGCGGGGTGGAGAAGGCGTGAGCGGTTTCTGGAAATGCGTCCTGTACGCGGCGGCGCTGGCCCTGCTGGCGCACCCGCTGGGTCAGGCGATCCCCGGTCCCTTTGACCCGGAGAAGCGGCTCTTCCGCAGCCGGAAATGGGAGCAGAACGGCCGCATCTACACCAAATTGGCCATCGATAAGTGGAAGAAGCTGGTGCCGGACATGAGCCGCATCCTGCCGGACATGGTGAAGAAGGAGCTGCCCGGCAGCGGCGCCGTGACGGCGGATCAGGCCGCGGCGCTGGTGCAGGAGACGTGCCGCGCGGAGCTGGTCCACGG
>OLOT01001663.1_pt1 | contig 12485 bp, 10 predicted proteins | sample 1671991 | NCBI WGS metagenome assembly OLOT01 (sample SAMEA3136634, study PRJEB25190) | human gut metagenome | biome: human gut; feature: human-associated habitat; material: faeces | place: Austria | collected 2013
TGGGCTGGGTTTTGGGTGCTGTTTTGGTGATTTCTGCAGTTTCAGCTACTTTTTGTGAGGCTTCTGGCATAATGGTGGAAGCCCAACACCATAAATTAACAACAACATATTGAAAAAAGCCACTTGTGTCCTTTAATATCAAGAACACAGTTATAAGAAATGGTAATCTTTATGAACCAGGTCCTCCTGCGTACACACATATGTAAATCTTCCTCTCCCCTGCGTCCATGCAGGTGCGTTTCTACGCTTCATGAGCATAATTTCGTACAGAATCTTAGTTGCTAAGCGTAGCGATAGCTAAAGCGTATCTCCCCGACAGTCCCCGGCTTACGTACCTTACGTTGTGACAGAAATTTAAATAAATGTTTTTAATCTTGCGCTTATTATGTTATCATGTAACTGAGATATAATTAATGATTCATTATAAATAGAAAGAGGTGTTTATATGTGTAGTATTGCAATAAAAATACCAGATGAAGTATTATACGATACCAAAATGACCAAAGATGAAGCTAATGCTTTTGCCAAGAAAGCTACTGCTCTAATGCTTTATTTAAAAAACCATATTTCTATTGGATATTGTGCACAGATAGCCGGAATGAGTGAGGAAGATTTCATCAAATATCTAGGCAATAATAATATATCTATCTTCAGTTTTGATGATGAAGCAGAATTTATAGAGGAGATGAATAATGCGTAGGGTAATTGTCAATTCAACACCATTAATTGCATTGTGCAATGCAGACTTACTTAACATTTTAAAAGAAATATATGGTTCAATCATTATTCCTAAAGCAGTATTCGACGAAGTTACAGCAAAAAAGGATTCTGCCTGTTTACAAATCAAACAAAATCTTGATTGGATTACAGTCGAAACAATCACTAACATTGAAGACCGCAAAATGTACAAAGCAAAGCTTCATGCCGGTGAAGTTGATGTTATGATATTGGCACAAGCTGACCCCAAAGCAGACTTAGTTATCATCGATGATAATGCAGCAAAAAAAACAGCAAAATATCTTGGATTAACAGTAACGGGCACCTTAGGTGTTCTTATAAAAGCTAAACAATCAGGGATTATTTCTTCTGTAAAAAATGCAATAACCAAAATTCAATCAAACGGATTCTATATAAATGAAAATATCATTAAACTAGCATTAAAACAGGCAGGTGAATTATGATTAAAATAGCATTCTTTGATGTGGATGGCACCCTGCTTCGGCTGGGACATAAAGAATTATCGGCAAACACTGCTGCTGCACTTAGGCAGCTCCACCAAAATGGCATCATCCTTTGTATGGCTACCGGAAGAAGCTACACAGGTGTGCCTCATTTTGATGGAATTGATTTTGATGTCCTGCTCACCTTTAACGGCTCATTCGTCACCGCAGGCAATGATATCATCTTCAAAAATCCTATTAATGAGCACGACAAATATCAGATAATTTCCAATCTAAAGCAGATGAACCGCGCCATTGCAATCAGCAACGAGCATATGATTGTCACAAACGGTACCGACCCTGATTTAGAGCAATACTTTGCCTTTGGCAGCGAAAAGCTTAAAATCGCTGACAATTTTGACGAGATAAGCAGGACTGATATATATCAGATTATGTGCTCCTGCAAAAAAGATGAGCACTCACAGATTCTATCCGGCGCGCCCCACTCACAGATAACTGCATGGTGGGATAAGGCCGTTGATATTATTCCGCTTAACAGTGGCAAAGGCAATGCTGTTGCTGCAGTGCTTAGGCATTATGGCTTCTCAAAGGATGAAGCAATTGCTTTCGGTGACGGACATAACGATATTGAAATGCTTGAGGCCGTAGGCATTGGTGTTGCCATGGGCAATGCAAAGGACGAAGTCAAGGCTAAGGCTGATTTTGTGTGCCAATCAGTTGAGAATGACGGAATATATCATTACTGTGTTGAAAACAAACTGATTTTTTAGAGAAATATACTTATGAACATAGACAACAATTTACGACAACTACTCGAAAACGAAACAAAAATACATCTCGCGGAAATCCGCTTTCTCTACCAGAAGCTCGACAGACAGCTTGGGCTTAACGGTGCAAGGGTTCCTATCACATTTGGCTTTGATACGGACAGGCTCGGTGCATACACTCCGGGCTTTGGGCAGGATGAAGAAGAATTTCATTTTTCGCTGCTTTTCATCGGCTACTGTGTGACAAAGCCCTTGTCAAAGGATGACAGGATGGATTTATATAAGCACGAATATGCCCACTATATGCAATATAATATGGATATACCGGACAAGTACAACTGGCAGCCCGGCATCCACGGAAGTGCGTGGAAATACTGCTGCTCACTTATCGGAGCAGCTCCCACTCCTTACTACAAAGCCGGTGAAGGACTTATTAAGCACGATTATGATAAGGTTCTCAAAAAGAAAATTACTGACAAGAGTATTCCTATCCGCGACACATATTCACGCGAGCAGGAATACCGCAAAAAGAAAAACAGTACTGTAAAATTTAATATCAATGACGATGTCAATCATCCAAAGTTCGGCAAGGGCACCATTGAACATATCGAGCAGCTCGAAGGCTCAGTTCGGCTGCATGTCAGATTCGGTGAAGATCTTAAGAAAATTGATCAGAAATGGTTGCTTCAGGCCGGCCTTAAGAAAGCCGGCCCCCGATTCTAACTATATCTTATATTTTTGTTTGTAACTATTTAAGTCTTAAGTCACATTGAGAACAAGAAAATCTACAGCTCAATTGCAATCGTATATGACTTCTCAAATTTCTCACCCTGTGCCAGCGAATTACCATACTCCCTGTCCTTTAATTCTCCGGCAAAGCCTGCTCTGTCACATCGGCCGTACCACGGCTCAATACAGATAAACGGTGCTCCCATTCCTGCCGGTGACCACAGACCAAATAAAGGCGCATCAAATGACACCGTAAGGTATGGCTTCTTATCCGGTGTACACAGGCTCACCTTTGAAGCCTGTCTGTTTTCTATTATGAGCGCATCCTTATCAAACATATGCTCATCTATCTGACAGTATCCATCCGCATCCACATTAAGCAGATTGTCATCCTTGTCTAAAAGTCCTCCGTCACAGATAAGTCCGTAGGTGATTGCTTTGTCTGTGTCAAGCTTCAGATAATAGTCTGACTGTTTTCCCTGCTCTGCGACCGGACACATAAATGCCGGATGACCACCTATTGAGAAAAGTAAATCCTTTTTCGCAGGATTAGTCACTCTCCAGGTCACTTTTATCTCACTGCCTGAGAGCTTATAGCCGATTTCGAGCACAAACTCAAACGGATATTTTGCAAGAGTCTCATCATTTGATTTAAGTGAAAACCATGCCTCATCCTTTGTCTGTGACACAAGCTCAAACTCCATATCCCTTGCAAAGCCGTGCTGTCCCATCGGATAATCTGTCCCATCAACGGTAAACTTCTTGTCCTTTAAGCTGCCGACAAACGGGAAAAGCACCGGTGCGCTTCTCTTCCAGTATTTCTCATCGGCATCCCACAGATACTGTGTACCTGTTTCCTTGCCGGTGATGCTTTTAAGCTCTGCTCCGAAGCTGTTTATCGTGAGCTCAAGTGATTCATTTTCCAGTTTAATCTCCATCAAATATCTCCTTTAAAGTATTTTAAACAAAAGTCAGTTTTTGTTACATTAGCAGAAGTCCAATAATTCTTACAATAAATGCTGCCACCCATGCAATCGCACACTGCAAAAGCACCACGCTGACTGCCCACTTTGCACCCAGCTCTCTCTTTATGGATGCTATAGCAGCCACGCAAGGACTGTAGAGCAGCGAGAACACCAGAAGAGATGCAGCTGAAAGTGTTGTGAGTGCTGTCGTAACCGTTCCGCCAAACAGTATCTCAAGTGTTGATACCACACTCTCCTTTGCCATGAGTCCGCTGATAAGTGACGTGCATATACGCCAGTCGCCGAGGCCCAGAGGCTTAAAGACAGGCACGATAACACTTGAAATAGCGGCAAGCATGCTGTCCTTTGAGTCTGTTACCATGTTAAAGTGTATGTCAAAGCTCTGTAAGAACCATATAAGCATTGTGGCAATAAGTATTACTGTAAATGCCTTCTGCAAAAAGTCCTTTGCCTTTTCCCAGAGGAGCTGGCACACATTCTTGGCACCCGGCATCCTGTAGTTTGGCAGTTCCATGACAAACGGCACTGCGTCACCCCTGAACAGAGTCTTTCTGTAGATAAATGCGAAAAGTATTCCGACAATTATGCCAAGGAAGTACAGTCCTCCCATGACAAGTCCGCCATGCTTCGGGAAAAATGCACTAACAAAGAATGCATAAATTGGCAATTTTGCCGAACAGCTCATAAACGGTGTGAGGAGTATAGTCATTCGACGGTCTCTCTCACTTGGCAGTGTACGTGTCGCCATGACAGCTGGCACCGTACAGCCGAAGCCTATGAGCATTGGTACTATGCTTCGTCCGGAAAGTCCTATCTTACGAAGGAGCTTGTCCATGAAGAATGCAACCCTCGCTATGTATCCGCTGTCCTCCATGAGGGATAAGAAAAAGAACAGTGTCACGATAATCGGCAAAAAGCTTAATACGCTTCCGACACCCTGAAAGATGCCGTCTATTACCAGTCCGTGCAGCACCTCATTCACGCCTGCCGCTGTGAGTGCCTTATCCGTAAGCGCGGTCAGTGCTCCTATGCCCTGCTCCAAAAGCCACTGAAGGCCTGCTCCGATTACGTTGAAGGTGAGATAAAATACAGCAAGCATTATCACTATAAAGCACGGTATTGCCGTGTATTTGCCTGTAAGAACACGGTCGATGCGCTCACTTCTAATACGCTCCCTGCTCTCCTTCGGTTTTACCACGGTGCTCTCGCATATTTTCTCAATAAATGTAAAGCGCATATCCGCAATTGCAGCGCTTCTGTCAAGGCCTCGCTCCTTCTCCATCTGGACAATCAGATGCTCTATTGCCTCTTTCTCATTCTCATCAAGATGAAGCTGCTCTAATATAAGTGCATCTCCCTCGATAATTTTGGTAGCAGCAAAGCGAATCGGAACTCCGGCGAGCTTTGCATGATCCTCAATCAGGTGGCTGACCGCGTGTATACATCTGTGCACGGCACCTCCAAAATCATTCTCATCACAGAAATCCTGTCTGCCTGGGCGCTCCTGGTACTTTGCAATGTGTATTGCATGGCGCACCAGCTCATCAACACCCTGATTCTTTGCGGCAGAAATCGGTACAACAGGCACTCCTAAAAGTCCCTCTATTTTATTTACATCGATTGAGCCTGAGTTTGCCGTCACCTCATCCATCATATTGAGTGCAATAACCATCGGTATATCCATCTCAAGAAGCTGCATGGTCAGATACAGGTTTCTCTCGATATTTGTCGCATCTACGATATTTATTATGGCCTTTGGCTTGTTATCGAGCACAAAGTTTCTCGACACGATCTCCTCACTCGTATATGGGCTCATTGAGTAAATGCCCGGTAAATCTGTGATTGATGTATCCGGATGTTCTTTAATAGAGCCATCCTTTCTGTCCACCGTCACTCCCGGGAAATTACCCACATGCTGGTTTGAACCTGTAAGCTGGTTGAAAAGTGTTGTCTTGCCGCAGTTTTGGTTTCCCACAAGTGCGTATGTGAGCTTCTCACCATCCGGAAGGGGATTGCCGCTGCCCTTCACATGGTATTTGCCCTCCTCACCAAGTCCGGGATGGGCTGTGTTGCTTATCTTTTTAGGGCCCTCATGCTTTCTTGAACGGCTGTCAATTAATTCTACCTCAATCTGTGCCGCATCATCAAGCCTCAATGTGAGCTCATAGCCGTGCACCTGAAGCTCCATCGGGTCTCCCATCGGTGCAAATTTGATTACTGTCACTTCGGCCTTTGGAATTACTCCCATATCCAGGAAATGCTGGCGCAGTGCGCCCTCACCGCCTACTGTAAGTATTCTGGCACTCTGTCCTATGCCAAGTTCTTTTAGTGTCATTTTATCGCTTCCTAGTGTATTTATTGATAATTTTTCTCAACTTATCACAAATATCTTACCACAAAGCGTGTGCCACTGCATTCATTTTTTTCATTTAATACATCTTTTTTACAATCCTCCACAAGGATATATCCATTGTCATGACGCACAATTGCTTCCGCGAGCGAAAGTCCTATGCCGATGCTGTCTGCCGGCTGTCCGCTGCCGCTGTAAAAACGCGTAAAAATATGCTTTTTGTCCTCATCACTTATGGCTTCTCCATCGTTTTGCACTGTTATCTCTGCATACATCTCATACCTGTAAAAGCCTATCTTTACCTCACTCTCTGCATGCTCCGCTGCATTTTTTACTATGTTTGTAATGGCCTCACACTGCCAGTATGCATCAGCATGTATACAGGCATCCTTATCAGAACCTTCATCTATGGACAACCTTATGTCTCTCAAATCGCAAAGTGCCATAACATTATCAGCTGCCTCAGACACAATTTCAGACAGCAGCGTATCCTTCTCATCAAACTCCACAACATCCGCTTCAAGCCTTGAAAGCTTTAAGATAGCCTGCACCATATGCGATATATTGTCCACATCGCGCTTTGCCCTGCGCATTATCCTGTTTCTGTTTTCAGATGCCATATCAGGATTTCCTTCCAGATTTTCCAGATTTATCGAAAGTGATGTGAGCGGAGTCTTAAGCTGGTGCGATATGTCAGAAAGCGCATCCTTTAGCAAAAGCTTGTCTGCCTTTGCATTTTCCGCAGACTCCCTCAAATAGATTGCTGTCTTGTAAAGCTCTCCCTTTAGTATAGAAATCTCTCCCTCTGTGCTATCTGCCATAACAAGTCTGTAGTCTCCCTGATTTATGCGGCGCAGATAATCCGCAGCCTGTCTGACCTGTCTTTTAAAGCTAAATCTTATAAGCACAATGTAAAGGCAAAAGCCCCCTGCAAAAAGCACAACAAGAAATATGTCTAGCCAAAGCGCTCCTTTAAGCGCTTTTTCATTTGACAAAACCGCAGAATCCTTTTCCATATCAATGCCGTATTTTTTTAAGAGCGTCTCTGCGCTTTTTAAATTTGTATAATCGCTGTCGAAGCTGCTGTCATTTAGAATCGCGGCTATGCTGCCATCTGATACATCGGGATATTTTTCATGAATAAGCGCACATAGCTTAGCCACTGTGATGTTATAGTTTTTCGTATATGCCCTGTACTGGAAAAAAACGGTAAAAGCCATAACCGTCACACATATACATGTATAAATTATCGCAAAATACACAAAATGTTTTCTGTTCTCTAAATTATATTTCTTCTTTCTCATGCTTTCCCCCGGGAACTGTCTCTGTCAGCCGATACTGTTTAAAGAGTTTCATCTGAATCAACACGATACCCGATTCCCTTCACAGTCTTTATCACATCCTCACCAAGCTTTGCCCTGATGCGCTTCATATAGACAGTCACTGTATGGTCATAGACATCGTTGCCTGTCGCCTCCCAGATGCAGTCAAGCACGGCATTTCTGGACACAGCCTTGTCGTGATTGGTAAAAAGCAGATCAAGTATGCGGTTTTCAAGACTTGAAAGAGCAATCAACTGTCCATCCCTTCTTGCTTCCTTTTTGTCCAAATCATAGCTTATGCTTCCTGCGTGTATGACAGATGAGCTGTCATCACTTTTCGTACGTAAAAATACGCGGTTTACCCTCGCCACAAGCTCTCTTACTGAAAAAGGCTTTGTGATGTAATCCTCCGCTCCAAGCTCGAGTCCCTTTACTATATCATTTTCCTCATCCCTTGCGGTAAGAAAAATCACCGGTGTTTTTTCTTTTTCCAGCCTTTCGCTGTAAAAATCAAAGCCGTTCCCATCCGGAAGCGACACATCAAGCAGCACAAGGCCGGGGTGCTCACTCAAAAGTGCCCCAGCCTCGTTTAAATTGCCTGCTGTCAAAAGCTCATATTCAGGTTCTGTAAAGGTATCACACAGTCCCTCTGTTATTCCTTTGTTGTCCTCTATGAGAAGTATTTTTTTCATATCAGCTCCCGCATTTCCTACAGATTTTCATTCTTAATCGTCTCAATAATGTTATTGTGTCTAAGCTTCGTCATTGATAGTTTCATGATAGCATAAATCAGCATTATTACAACCAATATACACAATATAATTGCTTTATACGGCGGCTCATAAATGATTGCATCATCCATCCTGTTCATCATAACACATAAGAGATAGCTTATTAAAATACCAAGCGGTACTCCTATTGCAAGTGCCTTCACAGATATAAACACACTCTCGAGCCTGACCATTCCCACAAACTGCTTATCTGTCATTCCAATGCTTCTTAATGTGGCAAACTCGCGGCTTCTAAGCTCCATTCCGGTACTTAAGGTATTGATGATATTTGTGATTCCTATTAAGGCAATGACTACAATAAGTCCGTATGCAAATACTCCAAGCAGTGTAAAGAGTGACTTTTCATCGCGCATCTGCTTATCCATATTGCTGACATAAAAACTAATCTGCGAATACTCAGGATTTCCTTCCGTCTCCTTTTCGAATGTATCCTGATATTCATCTGCATTTTCTGCAACCACATATGCCGAATATGACGCATATCCCGGTTTAATCTCATTACCGTTCTTACCGTCACCCCATAGGCTTTCAAAGCCTTTTTGGTTCATAAACAATAGCGTGTTGCTGTAGCCCTTATAACCTATTGGTACCTTGTCTGTGACACCTGCAATAGTTACATCCACAGTCTTTCTGACTCCGTTATTTATTGTTTCCTCGTCAACGTATCCGCTGTTATCCTCTGTGCCGCTTTCAGTATCACCTTCCACTGCATTATTGTCATCTGTGCTGCTTTCAGTATCGCCTTCTGCTGCATTATCATCAGAAGAAGCATCATCATACACATTGTAGCCACACTCGATTGTATCTCCTGCTTTATATTTGTACAGCTCCATCTCTTTTTTGACGTATTTTGAGCTATTCTCATTATACACATCAAATGTGCATTTATTCACAAGAATTGCTCCTGCAGCTGCATTTTTTATGCCTGCGTCAGACGCATACTTATCATACGATTTATCATCCAAAACCGTGATTAAAAACATTTGCGAGACATCCTCACTGTCATCATAAAGCTGCCTGCAATACTCTCCATATTCCTTTGTATACTCCGGCTTACTGACATCGAAATCATAGCCTGCTCCAACCAGATAATCCTCAGCTCCTTCAATGCCACTCAAAAGCTTAGAGAACTTTTCAATATCAATGTCTTTTTTACATGACATATTTATTCCAATATTGTAATCTGCTGATGCATATGACATCCCAACAACGCTAAAGGCCATAGACATAAAGTATGATATCACAATAAAGGTTACTGAGCAGATGACAATAGATGTCACTGTGGTTCTGTACTTTTTATTGTTCCTCTTTATATTCTTATATGAGATAACACCTCCGATACCCCAGATTCTGCCTATAATCGCCGGTGTCTTAAGCTTTGCTGACTTTATTTTAATCTCCTTTGTGTTTCTTATTGCTTCAAGCGGTGTGACCTTTGCAGCCCTTCTTGCACTGCCTGTTGCTGAGAAATAAATGGTTGCTATACTCAGTATCACAGCAAGAATAAGTGCAGGCAGTGATGTGTGAAAGCTCAAAGCAACGTTAAGCCAGCCTGCTGACAGCGCATTTACTACCTTGACAAGTATAAGCGATGCCCAAATACCACTCATGGTACCTACAGGAATACCAACCACTCCAAGCATTGCTGCCTCTGTCTTAACGCTGCTTTTTATCTGTCGCCTCGTAGCACCCACGCTTGCAAGCATGCCATACTGCCTGATTTTTTCAGTGATTGATATGTTGAAGCTGTTTTTGATACAGTACACTGATGTCAGTATGATTATCAAAGCCACAACAGCAGCCACTGTAAACAGTGCTTTAAATGAACCGTCAATCGGGAAAACGCACTCATAGTTTATAAGGTATCCATTCATATATATATCATATTTTGCATTTTCCATCTCTTTAAGGAACCTGTCACTTTCCTCAGAAGACATTTCAACAGATGAATTATTTGCTTTCTCAAACAGCTTTTCATCCACACCAATTATATCTGCAGTCACAGCATCCTTGTTTCTTAAAGCCTTTTGGGTGTATCTGCTGTACACTGTGAGTGTAGTGTCAGCTTCGCTTGCCTCACTCTTTGTGCCGTTATCAATTGCTGCCAGTTCATCAGAGTATGTGACAAATGTATATCCGGCGGCACTATAGTCCTCCATTCCATAGCCCGGTCTTTCCATGATGCCTACCACCTTGTAGTGCTTTGTCACAGTATCGGTAAGTGTCTCTGCCTCATGCTCATATGCGCAGTTTTCCGATATGACACCTTCGGTGTTTGAATCATATCGCTTTCCGACATCCAGTGTTATCTCATCTCCCACCTTTATGTCGATTCGTCCGTTTGTCTTTAAGTGCCTTGGAATGACTATCTCATCCTCATTTTTTGCCATGCGGCCCTCTATCAGTTTAAAGCAGCCTCTCTCAAAGCCGGCCTCATCTGTTGCCATGACATATGCATACGGCTTATCCTCATTCTTGCAGCCGTCTAGCTTTGCAAAGCCCATTCCCATTGTCTCAAATGTGCTTTCAATATTTCTGTTGTTTTTAAACTCCGAAAGCTCAGACATTTTCACATTCGAAAATTTCACATGAAAGTCGCCGTCCTTTTGCTTCTGGTATTCAATCATACTGTACTGAAAGCTTGACACAAGTGTGACAAGCGCCGACAAAAGCGCTGTTGCAAGAATTATTCCGACTATCGTGACAATAGTTCTTTTCCTATTGAGCTTTAAGTTTTTTAATGTGAGTGTCTTCATCAAATTCATCTGATTTTACCATCCTCTATCATTATTGTGCGGTCAGCCGCTTTTGCAAGCTCCATATTGTGTGTAATCATAATGATTGTCTGGTTGAGCTCACGGTTTGAGGTCTTTAAGAGATGCATAATCTCGTTGCTTGCCTTGGTATCCAGGTTTCCGGTCGGCTCATCCGCTAGCACTATAGACGGTCTCGTAATCAGGGCTCTTCCTATAGATGTGCGCTGCTGCTGTCCTCCTGATAGCTCATTTGGCAAATGAGTGCGTCTCTCTGTAAGTCCAAGGCGCAAAAGCATGTCATCCATCTGTGCTTTTTCCACCTTTCTTCCATCAAGCTCCATCGGGATTGCCATGTTTTCCTCCACATTTAATATAGGTATCAGATTATAAAACTGATAAATGATACCCACCTGTCTTCTTCTGAATATGGCAAGCTCATCATCATTCATTGCAAAGATATCAGTGCCGTTTATATACACCTTTCCGCTTGTTGGTCTGTCAACACCTCCAAGCAGATGAAGCAGTGTGGATTTTCCGGAGCCGCTCGCCCCGACAATTGCCACAAACTCTCCCTTTTCCACGCTCAATGACACATCGTCCAAAGCCTTGACCTGATTTTCTCCGGCTCCGTATATTTTTGATAAGTGTTCTACTCTAAGCAGTTCCATTTAATTCTCCTTTTCTTCTCTATGCATTTTTGAGTGCTGTGCGGTCTGCCATCTAAAGTGCAGCCGCCCCGCGATACAAGTGTATAATACATTATGTAAAGTTACAGGTAGGTTACTTTTAAAAAATATTACAGCATAATATAAAAACTCCGGTCAGAACAAAAATTTTCTGTGCCGGAGCTTATATGTTATATGTTTTATAATTATCTATGCCAATAATTATTTCTGCTTATATGAAGACAAAAAGTCTGCAAGCTTGCCTGTGGCATCCTTTAATATCTCTGTTCGAGGCAGATATACCACTCTGAAGTGATCAGGCTTATCCCAGTTGAAGCCGCCGCCGTGGATTATGAGTATCTTCTTCTCACGAAGCAGATCGAGTGCAAACTGCTCATCGTTTGTGATGTTGAACCTTGCAGTATCAATCTTTGGGAATATGTAAAATGCTGCCTTTGGCTTTACTGCCGAAATTCCCGGTATATCGTTTAATGCCTTGTAAACGTACTCTCTCTGCTCATAGATTCGTCCGCCCGGCACAATATACTCGCCTACACTCTGATATCCGCCTAATGCTGTCTGCACTATCGACTGCGCCGGAACATTCGAGCAAAGACGCATGTTTGAGAGCATGTTGAGACCCTCGATATAGTCCTTTCCGAGCGCCTTGTTGCCGCTTAAAACCATCCATCCGATACGATAGCCTGCTATCATATGTGACTTAGAAAGACCGCTGAAGGTCACACAGAAGAGGTCCGGTGCAAGCGACGCAATAGACACATGCTCATAGTCATCCATCACCAGCCTGTCATATATCTCATCCGAAAAAATCATAAGCTCGTGCTCTCTTGCCACATCAACTATCTGCTGCAGCACCTCCCTTGGATAGAGCGCTCCTGTAGGGTTATTAGGGTTGATTATTACGATTGCCTTTGTCT
>OLOT01001676.1_pt1 | contig 12444 bp, 20 predicted proteins | sample 1671991 | NCBI WGS metagenome assembly OLOT01 (sample SAMEA3136634, study PRJEB25190) | human gut metagenome | biome: human gut; feature: human-associated habitat; material: faeces | place: Austria | collected 2013
GCAACTTGTTTATCAATATTTTCACGCTCTGAACCTTCAATTATCTTACCTTCATCATCATAATCATATAAGTATAGTCGGTTTCTATCAATTTCTCTAACTCCTTTATAAGAAGCTATACATTTATCTCGTGTTTTCTTTTCTAAAACTTTTTCTTTTTTTGCTTCTTTATATAACATATGATAACTACGCTCTTCATCTGTAAGAGCATCAAACGTACTTAACTTATATATTCTAAATCTTCTCGGCTCAAATTTTTTCTTATCGTTCATTCACATTCTCCCATTCATAAAATTCTTTTGTACTATATCATTCTCTCTTTACCTATTAATACTCGTGCATATCTGCATACGCTTGTTGCCTTTTCTGTTCAATTTCAGATTCCATGTCCTGATATAGTTCATACTGTTCACTTGGTGGAATATCTGCTTCAATTTGATTGAGTAATTTATAAAATTTATCATATGCTTTATCCGTAGTCATCATAATATCTATTCTCCTTTATACACTAATAATTGATTCCGTTAAGTTCATCAATTCTCGATTTTGCCGAATACAACATCTTGTTCAATAAATCTCTTTTAAATTTATCATCCAATTCTGCCTTATCAACTCTGCTCATAAGAGCATCAAATGACTTACACAATTTGTCATAGTCGATTGTAGGCTTATTGCTTTTGATATTTAATTCTCGTCTAACACGTTCCTGTGCTTTCCTTCCTCTTACTGCTTTGTCAGCACGAGTATATAATTTATTTGGTGATACAGTTAATTGTTCACCCTTTTTATTTACAAGTACAGCCTTCCTATCCTCTGTAATCGCAATAAGATCACCATAGGTATAACTTGTTGGATTGTATTTTGCTGTCATATAATATGTTCTTCCTATTTTTAAATTTTCTGCTTTCATCTTAAATTTTCTCCTTTATTCATACACAATTACTTCTACAGGTGTACACTCTTTCATAAGTTCATCCCATGTAACTTGTCTATATTCCTCTTTATCATAATTAGCACCATCTAAATAGACAAAAATGCAGCAGTCCTTTACACTTTCATCAATAATTTTTCCATCAATCGAAGTACATAGCTTATATGCCTTTTCCCATTTCATGGAGCTTATTACTTCAAAGCTATGTGTTGTAATCCATATACCAAAAGGAACATCCAATAATCCGTTGTAATCTTTATTTGTATTGGAAACTCTGTAATATTTTTTCTCTGTAATTGTCTTACTCATATATATAATTCTCCTTCCATCAAGTGAAAAATTGTAAACTTATTATTCCGATAAATAGTGAGTGCTTATTTCGGATGCCGCTAGGCAGCCGACATACTCTCTCTTTGTCGAAAAGAATAATCAGTTTAATTCATATTTTGAGCCATTCAAGGTACGCTCAAATTAAGTTTCTATTAGATAGATTCGCTGATTCGTGCGCTTTCTTTGCTATCTTTCTTTGGCGCAGGCTTTTCACTTAGCGGAACAGCAATCTTTGATTGCGTTGTGTAGCTTAGTAGAAAAGGTTGGTTTCAAAGAAAGTAGGACACTATTTTATCCTTGGGGTCAGATTCACAAAAATGACATTATATACATAAATGTGGATTTGCCCCCACAGTTTTCTTCTTGGTCTTGTCAGCTCGAATCTCCAACAGCAGATCTATCCTCTAAAATCCAGTATCTTTTATCTCTGTTTGGATTTGGTAAACCATTATCAAGAACTCTTCTCTTGTCAACATAAGATTTATCGTTTATGTCTGCACTGTAGAATCTGCTCTTATACAAATTTTTGTAATTATCTTCCAATGCACCATTAAATGTATTGATTCCCTTATATCTCAACTTTAATCCGATTGTTTCAAATTCTTCTTTGATATACTGCTGATCTTCCACATATAATCGTTTTCCTTCTATGGATTTTAGAAACAGAATAAATTTATCCATTTCCTCAACATTACATACCATTTCTTCTGCATTACTGGTCAGAGATTCTTCCAGAATATCTTCTAAATACCCTTTGTGTCCTAACTCTTTCATACGGGTAAACATATCGTAGTCTTGGCTGTATTTTCTGAATTTACATTCATTGACTTTAATCTGACCATATATATTTTTCTTCTTGAACAGATTATAAAATATCTTGTTTTTATTCAGTTTTTCTCTCTGCTTACCATCACCGTATTTCTTGTAAAAATCCTCATAATCAGATTTATACAGTTTAACCGGTTCTAAGTGATAGTTGATCCTGTTAATGAATCCTTGTAATCCTTTTTTCTGATACAATCTAATATAAAAGTAACAAGTATCATCTTTTACAAGACTTCTTTTTCTTCCTAATGACTGTATCATTGTGTCCACATCTACAATTTCTGTAAATATGTGTTTAATTTTTCTGTCCTTCAGATCAACACCATTATCCAATACAGAAGTTGTGAACAAAATCCTCTTATCAAATGTTATGAGATCGTCAGCATATGTTTTTATACAAGCTGGCTCTTCAATAATCTTTCCGTTTGAATCTTCTTTCCAACCACACAAATCTCTTAATCGTTTTTTCTTTGTATTTCTGGAACAATAGTAATCAGCTTTATCTCCGTAAATTTTGCTCATTTCAAGTATTCTGTCACCAGAATTACAAAATACAATAATCTTGCTGTCAGTTTCATTATTCAAAATATCATCTATAATTCCCGGAAGTTCTTCACTCTGATAGTAAAATAACTTCGACACATAGGAATAATCCTTGTCCAATCTGTAACTGTTCTTCTTTTTTACTTTGTTTGTATCTCTCAGATACTTAAAAAATGATTTTGCCGTTGCACTAACAAATACTACAACCGATTCCTTCTGCTTCATTACATAATTATAGGCAACATCCGTATAATCATTAAATCCTGCATCTGTTGTAAAATAGTGGCATTCATCAGCAATAATATAGTCATAGTGAGGTATTTTATCCCCTTGCTGTATTTTCTTCTGAAAAGCCTGGTATGTAGTCACATATATAGTTGCTTGTAACTTTTCATCCTTCACTTGTCTATATGTCTGATTTCTCAACTTACTTCTATTACAAAGATATAAAATTCTTCTCTTCTTTGTAGCTGCATACTTTCCTAATCTTCTGATACAAAAATATGTCTTTCCGCAAGCTGTACCACAATCTAAAATCACAAATTCATTGTGCCATCTTTTATAATCTTCCCCTATAAGGTCAGATACCCATATTTTTTGCTTGCCATTTGCCATACACTCACACTCTCTTTCTATACTTCATCATAGTGTCGTGTAAAGCTGGCGAATCCTCAAAGAAGAAAACCTTTAACTTGTCATCCTTCTCTGAATCCTCAACTTTTAAAATTTTAAATCCGTTATTGCATAGCCAATTTGTCATTGCTAATGATCTGACTATGTACATATTCATCTTATTAGTTTCTTTGTAAATAGTTTATCCCTCCGATCTTAAATACCATATCCTTCTTCGTTCCATCTGTCACACTGCTGCTTTGCCGATTCATAATCTGCAAATATCCGATTTTCCTTTACTTTTCCATAATTTTCGATGTTATAGCATAGTTCATCTTCTCCATACAATTTGTGCGTATAGAAGATACACAATATTTTTAATGGCTTGTCTTTCTTTGATTTTACAACCCATTTGAATCTTTTCTTCTTGCCGTTTGTATAACATTTACGACCTACCAAATGTACTTCCTGCCCCACATCAAATTTATTGTCAATCTGAATCATTTTTTACACCTCGCTTTTAATTTAATGTAGGCACACCACCATAAAGGTAATGTGCCTGTGATTCCGTCAAATATGTAATCAGCATCTTCACTGATAATTATTTTGTTTTAATAAAAAGGGGATTCGTAAATACGTTCTGAATTGTAACTATTCGCTTCAATAGTCGGTTGTTTCATCTCACTGCCACAAATATCTCTGTCTATTTATAATATTCTCTGTTAGAAAATTACTTTTTACATTATTAACATCCACATGGATATTTCAAACTGTCATAATACTGTTCCAATTCTTCTATATCCATTTCAACCCATTGCAACATTGGTATTTTTACTCCAAATTCATTCATAATTTTCATAGCAAGCTGGCATCTAGGATCATCTTCCACTTTCCATTCATGTTTTTGCACATTTAGGGCAATAAAACCTTTTTCGTTTTTACTTGGCTCAAACTCTACATCCTCGTTGTCATGTACTTTTTTAAACCCTTCTCCTTTAATATTGCTATAGTGGAAAAAATACTCGTTTCCATCGTCACCAATAATGAACCCAAAACCACGTACTACATTGAACCATTTAACTGTACCTAACATTTCAAATTCCTCCGTATTCTAAAAATTCTCTTTCATAGGATTGATAGCACACTTTTCTGTAAAGCCATCAATCAGTTTGTCAAAACAATCTGGACAAATATCTAAATCAAGCATACTTCCATCATGTTCACTGCCATAGCCGATACGCTCATGGATGCTAATAAGCATCTGACCTTCAAATACTTGTTCTGCTGTCCTTCCACACACATTACAACGTGTTAATCCTTTTGCCATAGTTTCTGTACTCCTTACTCATTTTTCCATGTGATGTTTAATATACCATCTGATACTTCCTCGCCATGCGAACCTGTAGCATCCTTAACAGTCTTAAACAAAGTGTATGATACTGATTCAGCACATGTATGTCCTTTTTCATCCTCTTCCGATGGTATAAAGCTCCATGTTCTTATGTCGTATTCATGTCCATCTATGTTCAGAAAAATATTTCTGTTCCACTCTATATCATCAATGATAATCTCCGAACATTTCAGTTTTGCTTTTGTGATAACAGCTTTTACAAACTCCTCAAGCCACTGAATATATCCCTTGTCAGTTACGTTGTTTGTAATTTCAAGATAGTTCTGGTCGGTAAAATCGCAACCAAGAGCCGAACTAGCGATAACTCTGCCATCCCATTCAACACAATCGAATGCAGATTTTTTGTCCTTGTAGTAGAATATAGACTCTGCTTTAATAGGTACTTCGCAAGCATACTCTATTACCATATAATCATAGTAACCATCAGAATACGGCAAATTCTTTTCTTTACAGACCTTGATAAATTTATTCAATATCTCTTCTGATTCCTCAAACTTATCAAGCTCAAGTACTACCTCGTAATCTGGTGCTGTGTTTGTTTCATTGTCAATAAATCTTAATAATCTATACATGTGATTCTCCTTTCCTGTACAGGCAGAATAAGCTAAATGCTTGCAGTTTCTTTTAACAATCGAACAGATTGACCGCTTTATATTATATTGTTCTCTCTTTAGTTGCTATGTTTTTTTAAAAACAGTAAATTAATTTCCATAAATGGCTGATTAAATGGTTTTACAATAATCGTCTTAGAATTGGATTTTGCATTATCCTTTACATAAAATTCATTTATAGAATCATCTATAACTGGAACCTCATAGCTTACTAAATCATTACTAATGTGCAGCTTCCAAGCATCTTCGTTCAACGTATTCACATATATTCGAGTAGCATTAGTTATCTTTAAGTCAAAACCAAAAAGGTCTGTAATCCTTGCACTTATACAATAATACTTATTCTCATCACGTATAGTTTCGTCTAAGAAATTTTTTAACTGATATACGTCCATTTCATCATAATCTTTTGTACTTATTTCGTCTGTATGAATAATCATTAGAGACATAATATGACCATTTTTAAGGATACATGAAATATATAATGTATCAATTTCTGCATCATAATTACTTTTTACAGATAAAATATCTTCCTTTTTAAGGTTATACGCTATATCATCGAACATAGTACATGACTGCGAAAACCCATAACTATCCTTATACTCTGTAAATTTATTAATCTGAATACTCATAATAAGATGTCCCTCTTCTGTATACTCTCTTAGTCTTGTAAGCTCAAAATTGTTTACTGAATTGAATAAGTCCTTTAACTCCACTTTCTGTCCGTTTGCAACTGCTTTTACAATTTTGTTCATAATAATTTTCCTCCGTTTATGCTTATTTTGTTATACTTGCAACCAATCTATCACGCATGGTTGATTTTGGTTTCTGTGGTTTTTCGACTGGTTTAGTCGCTAAAAAGTTAATGTTCATATCCATTGATAAATCATCATCTTCCATGACCTTTTTAACTCTGTCTTGCTCCGCTTTGATTGATTCAGCCAACTTATTAATAAAGTTTTTTGGGAATGATAGACCTGCCAAATAAAGCACTGTATCCTCTGTCTTACCATACCCGCAATAGTAATCAATCGGCTCACCGACAACATTAATAACATCGGCAACATCAATAGTATCTTTTGTATCTGGCTGTGATAAGCCGATATATTTGACTCGCTTATTAGGTTCAAGTGATACATAGATTCCTTCATTAATAGTAGAAAGTAAATCTTCCTTGGTTCCTGTAGCTTTATGGATCATTGCCATACCAGAAGTCTCTAACAATTTTTTCTGCTCTGCTATGTCAATCACACCTCTAATCGAAGTATTATTTGCCACATTAATATAGGCTTCAAACAAATTTGCAAAGCTACGATTGATTGAGAACTTGTCCTCTCTCTGATTGTTGTCAAGTATAAAGATAGAGCATAACTCGTTCTTTATCTCTATAATCTCTGATAAAGCCTCATATGTGTTGATTCTAGCTTGCAATGATTCATTCATTGAAGGAAGTATGATAACAAGACCAACTTTCTTGTTTGGATTTTCAGCTATTACAGATGCCAAAAATGTTCCAAGCCCCGAACCTGTACCGCCTGCAAGTGAATACACCACAAAGATATACTGCTCTGTAATCTGATTATCAAGCGTATTCATAACATCATCAACCGACTCCGCTAACACTGCTTTTGCTTTATTTCTGTCTTTGCTTGCTCCCTCGCCATTTGAGATATGTAACTTGTTAGGACTATCAATTAAATCCAAGTCCTGCTTTGCAAGATTTATATAGTAAGATTTATAATCCTTGCGCTCCAACATCTTTACGACATTAGCACCTGCTGCACCTACTGCAATAAACCTTATGTCATTTTTCAATTCATTACTCATGTAATAAGATTCCTTTCATTTCTTTTCCTGTTGCTGTAATGTAAAACATATCAGCTTTGTTACTTTTCAGTTTAGAGGTTACATAACCTAAATCACGTAATCCCCACACTTTTCGATTGATTGTGATTTGTGAATAGGTATGTTCTTCTTCTGTATTAATCACGCTTCCAATCTCACGAAGTGTCATGCCAGTACCCGGTGTTGTTGCATTGTTTTCTTCCAGAACTGCCAAGATACATAACTGTAACTTATCAATTTCCACCCATTTTCACCTCTTTTCAATACATGGACGATAGCCAATCAAATCATGTGAATGTAAAAAATTTTAGGCATTTCAGCCTTCATATATACATTCTCTCTTTTTCATTGACTTTTTGTGTAATTGTTAATGTTCAAAACTTTTGTTCTATTATCAATATAATAAAACTGATGCGGATTACTCCACGATTCATAAAATATTTTTGGAAATTGTGAGCGAATTGCTCAAAGACTTTTTTATTTGATATTTTCAAACATATCTGCTATAATGAATTTTGAGTTAATACATAAGTGCAGATTCAAGTCTGTGCAATTTCTATTTCACTATGACTCGCCAAAGCCATATGTGATATAGACCTTTCAAGAGTCGGTGTCGCCAAACATCGGCTCTTTCCTTTTGTCTATATGTTTTATGAATGAAATTATTTTTGTCAAATATCCTTTTGACAAGTTTAATATTATCACTATATGTACATATTGTCAATAGTGTTATGTATATTATTTTTAATTATGTACATATTTTTTTCTATAATAGTTCAAAAGTAAAACTTTACATATTTTTCTATTAGTTTTATAATATGTACATGTATAAGTAATGGAGGATTTGTATGTTTCCAAAAAAAATAAGACTTACCGATGATTTAATTGAGTTGATAATAGAAACAAGAAAACGTAATGGACTAACTGCATATCAATTATCCGAAGCAATAGGCAAAAATAAATCATGGCTACCCAATATTGAAAATCATAGAACTAAAAATATTTCTAATGATGATCTTCTTCTTATTTTTAACGATTTTGCAAAAGAAGAAGGTCTTTCTCCTGAATTATATATTATTAAACACTTAAATCCTACAGCACAAGTTCAATTAGATAATGGAGATATTGTGTCTTGCCGTGTCCTTCAAAAAAAATATGAGTTATTATCTGATAAGGTCAGTATAGAAGAAATTTTAGATGATTTTCATTTCGATAGAGTTGATCGTCCCTATATAGAAAGCATAGAACATCTTCATAATGCTACAAAAAAATTAGGAGACGACTTAGAAAAAGAATTTGTATATATAGATGATAAAAAAATACGGAACTCAATTTTTGATTCCCTAGAAAATATCAAAGAAACTATAAAAGCAAACTATCAATTAGCAAATATTTTTTATAATATTGATATATTTAAAAATTATCCGATACAAGTAAATAGTAAGTTTGAAGAGGACTATGTTAATGAAGCATATAACATAATTAGCTCAACAGCACAACAATTTGCATTATTAAACGCAAAAACAAAAGTCTATGGATATTTTTCAGAAGACGGGGATGACATATATCTTAATAAACAATTGGCGAAACAAGATGAATTATCATATAATGATCTAGAAAATCTTCTTCCTGAAATTGAGAAATATATTCATGCTATATACAACTATGCATCTTTATTTTTTAAATATGCTAACAATACCACAGAAAATTTTCATAAAATATATAATATTGCAAATCATTTTTTACTAGGTTTCATTAAGGCTAGTCATATTCATTATACAATTAATTTTACTATTCCACCCAAAAACGCTTCATTTGATGAAATTAAAGAAGCTCAATTAATCTTAAATAATGCATTTTATGAAATTAAACAAATTTTTCTTTCACTTAATTCAAAATCAAAAGCCACCAGAGATTAACTCCGATGGCTTTCTTTTATGTCATATTTTCCTGCAAGGTGCCGTTCATAATAATATTGCTTACCATACTTCTGTATGTCCTGTGTGGCTTTTACACGGTCTATCTCATAACCTTCTGGTAAAATTCTGTTGCTTGATTTATATTCATCCATATGCAGCAGTGCGCTTCCTACTATTTATAAGTTCCATTGGTGTCTCCTTTGTTGTTTTGTCTGTAGTGTTCCCATACAATTATATAATTCTCTGTTTGCATCAACAATTTCTGGCTATCGAACACTATACACTATGATTAGTTCGATTGGACGATACAAAAATCCCTTATAATTCAAGGCTGATACTTATATAATTGATTCGAGCTTGAGTTCGATAATCAGCTTATCATTTAATTAAATCTTGATTTAATATTATTCGCATTTTTATTTGACAGTCAAACTATCGTCTATAATCTTTCTTTATAAATAAATTATCTCGAAAAGCAGAAAAAGCATCCTTTTCAGGACACTTAATCTGTAACAAATCAATACAAAGCATGAGGTACTCATACTGTGCTTATATATAATAACACATATTTCTATGTGATACTATCAATTTTTGAAAATAGTATTTTCTTATAATTTCCTATACAACTGTAGCTCGTAAATTAGCAATTCTCATTGACTCTATCCATATCAATGTATCAAAGAAAAAATGCTTTATACTATCATATCCCTGTAAAACATTTGCATTTGTACTTGTATGTATCCCCAAATCTTGATCATCATATATATATGTATTTACCATCATCACATTTGTTTTTGTATCCACTTCTACGCTAATACATGCTTCAAAATCTTTTGGATATAACACTTGCTGAGTTTTAAGAAAATTTTCAGAAAGCATATTGTTAATTATTTTCTCTAAATTTCTTTTGATACTAAATGGTACCTCTATATCTTTATCAATTAAAAATCCAATAAGCTGCTCTTTTATGTCGAGATATTCCTTATCACTCTTTAAATTTAAATCTTCTAATCTGTATTTTGGCTGTGTCATTGTCTTAATACCTCTCATTCTTTCTGATCTTCTCCAGCTTTTCCTTCTTCTGATTTTTATATCTTACCCTTGCTCTCGGTCTATATTTGTTACAGTGCTGGCAGTAATGAGCGTGATCCGCTTTTCTGCCCTTAGTACAAAGTCCTGCACATACATAATATAAGCAAGGTGTCTGTCTATCTGTTGCCATTACTCTACCTCCATATCGTCCATAATATCACGAAGATTTTGAATATCCGACTTAATAAAGTATGCCTTGCCTTTAATATCAAGTGGATTTCCATTCTCACATGCAAGTAATATTCTTTCTTCCATGAGTCGGATGCCAGTTTTGATTCCGTCTGCAACACCTTTATCATATTTTTCTTTTAACATTGTATCAAGTTTCTTTTCGTCTACTAATAACATAAATAGCTCCTTTCTGAATGCGTTTCTTCTATATTAATGTGTTCTTATATTAGCTTGATATGCTTTTGTAGTGCATCCTCAATCTCATGCGATTGTAGTCCTATATATCTTTGGGTTGTAACTGTTGAGGAATGTTGCAGCAGTACACGCACTAAGTTAATATCATAATTATTGTTTACATATATACTTGTCGCAAAATACTTTCTAAATGAATGTGAACCGATTCCCTTAAGCTCCAAGTAATCACATGTAAGTTTCAAATGCTTTGTAACAGCTCTTTCAGATATATCAAATAGTTTTGCATTTGGATGTATATTGTTTTCTAGTGCATATGACTGAATGTAAATGTATATATCTGTTGGTACTGTAAACTCTCTCCGCTTTTGCGTTTTCTGTTCTATGATGTTTAGTCTGTATCTATCACCATCTCTTATTATGTCTGATAGCCTTAAATGTAATATGTCACTGATTCTAAGTCCAAGATTTGCTTCAAGTGATAAGGCTGTAGCAACTCTGTTATTTGGCTTTACAATATGACCATCTGAACAGATAAAACCCTGTCGAATTGTTGTTATGATTAGTTTGTACTGTTCCTCTGTCAATGCGACAGTTTTCTTATTCAATATATCACCGCCTTAAAAGTTCCTATTATTGACAATATTTAGTTCTTATTTCCATTGATTTATTTGATAGCTTCCAGTAAACCGCACCAATAAAGGAAAGTTCCATTTCCGTAACAGATTAGGTACTAAATTTTTTATTGTCATTTCTGTTGTACTATCTTATACTATCAATGTAATAAAAACACTTTCAATTTCTCCACACTTCCAACAATTTTTTCAAAATAATTTTTATGAGGTAAATAATGAATATAGAAATACACGAGCGTAATCGCTTCAATGAACTTTTACACAAGATACATAATAATATAGAAGATACTGCTTTTAAATTGCTTTTAAGCATTCCAGAAGATATGATTCCAAGCTCCCTTATGAATTGGACTGAACATTATATTGATAAACGTATGAATGAGTTACAATATCAGCTTATTCGTGACAACTGGCGCAGTGTAGAGCTTGAGAAAGCAGCAGTACAACTTAATAGCAAAAATTAAAATAAACACCTTTGGATTTTTCCATTGGTGTTTTTTATTGAACATTTGTTTTGTATATGATATAATTGTCTATGTAATTGAACAGAAAGCAGGATGTGATTTTCCGATTGTTAGATGCCCTCTAGTATTACAAAAGGAGGGTGATGCCCTATGAGTTTAGATAATGTATTAACTCTTCTACTCGTCATATTTGCGGCTCTGTCATACATAGACAATCATAATAATAAAAAGAAATAGCATCCCCAACCCTCGCAAAGTTTAGGATGCTATTCTTATTAGTTTTTCTTAACTGAGGGTAAATCGGAGTCATATCCGATTCACTTTCTAAGTAGATTATACATTAGGGTGCCTGAGAAATCAAGTACCCTTTTTAATTATCCTGTGATTCTGCTTGCTTCTTTGCGTTCCTTGCCTTTGTTGCTTCTGACTTCTTCTGTGCAGCCTTTTTCTCTTCTTCTGTCATATTTCGCTTTGATTTTCCTTTTTCATCTTTTGGATAATCAATAATATGTTCCTGTTTTTCTAACAGAAATTGAACAAATGGCTTTACATATGATGTAGTAGTTTCAATATCTTCATCTGATATTTCATTGTCTTTCATATATTCTTTATAGTCATTTATAATAGAATCTATGTCTTTATCTCTCAAAATCAGATTCATTTCCAGAGCATCCGCAATTTCCACTAATTCAAGAGAAGAAAATTTGTCTCTGCTCATTTTATTGCTCAAATTCTGCCTAGTGACATTTATTTCCTCTGCAAGTTCTATCTGCGATTTTCCCTTTGCTTCTAATATATCCTTAATTACTGTCGTTGCTGACATATCAATCAAACCTTTCATTTTATGTTCATCTCCAATTATA
>OLOT01001680.1_pt1 | contig 12437 bp, 9 predicted proteins | sample 1671991 | NCBI WGS metagenome assembly OLOT01 (sample SAMEA3136634, study PRJEB25190) | human gut metagenome | biome: human gut; feature: human-associated habitat; material: faeces | place: Austria | collected 2013
GACGGCGCCCTCGATGGCGCTGGAGATGGCGTCGGAGGAGCCACCGGTCAGAGCCTTCTTGAGCTTATTGGACGTCTCGCGCAGCTCGGCCTGCAGGTTCTCCACGCGAGCGGGAACCTCATCCACGCGGCACTTGAGCGCAGCGGCGGCGGCGTCAACGAGTGCCAGGCGGTCGGCCATATAGTCGAGGGCACCCTTAGAGGTCACGGCCTCGATACGGCGGACATTGGAGCCCGTGGAGGACTCGGAAATGATCTTGAACAGGCCGATCTCGGCGGTGTTGGCAGCGTGTGTGCCACCGCAGAGTTCGCGGGAGAACGGCTGGTCCTCGGCGCCCACGGAGACAACGCGGACGACGTCGCCATACTTCTCGCCAAACAGGGCGACAGCGCCGGCGGCCTTAGCCTCGTCGATGCCCATGACACGGGTCACGACCGGCTTGGAAGCGAAAATCTGCTGGTTGACCAAGTCCTCGACAGCCTTGAGCTGCTCGGAAGACAAGGCCTCGAAGTGCGTGAAGTCAAAGCGCAGATGCTCGGGCGTCACCAGCGAGCCGGCCTGGGAGACATGCTCGCCCAGGACCTGCTTAAGCGCAGCGTCGAGCAGGTGGGTGGCGGTGTGGTTACGGCGCAGGAAACCACGGCGCTCGGCGTCGAGCGCGGCGGTCACGGTAGCACCGACGGTCAGCGTGCCCTCGGCAACGTGCGCGACGTGAGCATACAGGCCGTTGTGGTTCTTAGTGTCGGAAACAGTCAGCGCAACGCCCTCGGCGGAAAGCTCGCCGGCGTCACCCTGCTGGCCACCCATCTCGGCATAGAACGGGGTGCGATCGAGCACGACCTCGACATCCTCGCCCGCGGCAGCGGACTCGACGGACTCGCCGTTGCGCACGATGGCGACAACCTTGGCGCCCTCAATGACGTCGTTGTCATAGCCGTCGAACTCGGTCGCGGCAACCTTGTCGGAAAGCTCGACCCACACGTCGTTGAAACTGCCCCAAGCATCGCCCTTGGCGTTGGCGCGGGCGCGGGCCTTCTGGTCCTCCATGCAGGCGGTGAAGCCGTCCATGTCGACGTCGTGGCCAGCAGCGCCGGCGATCTCGACGGTCAGGTCGATGGGGAAACCAAAGGTGTCGTGCAGCTTAAAGGCAACATCGCCCGGAAGCACAGCGCCCTCGGCAAGCGCTGCCAGGGCCTCGTCCAGGTAAACACGGCCGTTGTCGAGCGTCGTGGAGAAGCGCTCCTCCTCGGAGGCGACGATACCCTTGACGAGCGCGACATTCTTGAGCAGCTCGGGATAAGCCTCGCCCATCTGAGCGTTAACCTCGTCGATGAACTTGGTCAGGAAGGCGCCCTCGATGCCCAGCAGGCGACCGTGGAACACGGCACGACGGAGCAGGCGGCGAAGGACGTACTCGCGGCCCTCGTTACCGGGCAGGATGCCGTCAGAAATCATAAAGTCAACGGCACGGGAGTGGTCGGCGATGATACGCAGGGAGCGGCTGGCGCCGGAGTAATCGTCGGCGTCATAGGTCTTGCCACTGATCTCCTCACCGAGCTTGATGAGGTGCTGCATCAGATCGCCGTCGTAGTTAGCGGTTTTGTGCTGCATGATAGCGGCCATGCGCTCCAGACCCATGCCCGTATCGAGGTTGCGGTGCGGCAGCTCCGGCATGGAGCCGTCCTCCTGACGGTCATACTGGGTAAAGACGAGGTTCCAGAACTCCAGGAAGCGGTCGCAGTCGCAGCCGGGCTTGCAGTCGGGGCTGCCGCAACCAACCTCCTCGCCCATGTCAAAGTAAATCTCGGAGCACGGACCGCAGGGGCCGGTGGGGCCAGCGGCCCAGAAGTTGTCGTCCTCGCCCAGACGCGAGATGTGATCCTCGGCAACGCCCAGGGAGCGCCACACGTCATGGGTCTCGTCGTCCTCGGTAAAGACGGTGAAGTACAGGCGGTCAAGCGGCAGCTTGAACTCCTTGGTGATGAGCTCAAAGGCCCAAGCGCAGGCCTGCTGCTTAGAGACGCCGCCAAAGGAGAAGTCGCCGAGCATCTCAAAGAAAGACAGGTGACGGCCGTCCTCGCCGATGCAGTCGATGTCGTTGGTGCGGACGCACTTCTGGCAGGAGATCGCGCCAATCTCCTTCATGGTCTTCTTGCCCTGGTAGTACTCCTTAAACTGGTTCATGCCGGCGTTGGCAAGCAGCAGCGAAGGATCGTCGGGGACGAGGGACGAAGAAGGATAGAGCTTAAGACCGCGCTCCTCAAAGAAGTTGAGGAACTTAGAGCGAATCTCGGCCGTAGTCATTGACGGGTAGTCAGCACTCATAGAGGGAATCTCCTCGGTTTCACATCGAAACAGTTCAAACGTAACGATATTACCATCCCACCGCGCCTGTGCAAAAAAGAGGGCCGCCAAACAGCGACCCTCCAGCGAAAGTGCATGTTATTTAGGACTAAGCAATCCTTTGAAAAAAAATGGGTTTGGTAAAATGCTATATAAGAACCATCCGGAAGGAGCGATCGATGAAAAGCAAACGATTTGTCCTGAATGCACTTCTGGTGGTAGCACTTTTAGCGCTCTTGGCCTTCTCCCACTGGTATTCAAACCAACCAGCATTTGGCTACGTATTATATGCAGTAACGTCCGGCGATAAGGCTTATTGCCCTCTACGCGCAATTGACATTCTCTATTTCTATGTAGCCGGCCCCTTATCAATCGCTTTGCTCGTGTTTCTTGTCTTCTACAACATCAAGAAACGCTAACAGGCCTATTTGGAATCCGAATCGTCCATGGAGCCGTCGATGCCGGTTTTGGTGTCGTCATTCGAGTCGGCGTCATCGTCCTTGGCGAAGGGGTTCTTAAAGAAACCTGTCGCGTCGGGCTGAAGACCCGACAGCTTAATCCAGGGATTCTCGAGCTCGGGCTTGGGCATTGCCTGGGCCTCGGGCGCAGTCTCGTTGCCGATGAGCTCGGACTCGTAAATGAACGTATCGTCTCCAAGCGCGTCGTAGGCGGCGACCGGGTTGCCCTCGGCATCACGATACGGCGTGCCTTTAAACACAGCGCCATCATATGCCACGAGCTGGCGACCGGTCTCGTTCTCAAAGTGGTAGACGAAAATGCCCTTAAGGGCCGCGCACAGCGGGATGGCGATGACCATGCCGATGGGGCCCATAAGCGCCGAACCGATAACAAGGGCCGTCAGGCTCATGATGGGATGCACCTGAACCGAGCTCTGCATGACCTTAGGCGAAATGACGTTGTCGGTGACATTTTGTGCCACCATGGTCACGATCAAGGTCCACAACGCCAGCATCGGGCTAAACATAAAGCCGAGCACCGTGGCAATCGCAGCGCTCACCCAAGGACCGACAACCGGAACCAAATGCATGATGCCGGTGAAGATGGCCATGAGTGCCGCGTATGGATGGCCAATGAGCGTAAAGCCGATGAAGGCGAGGATGCCACCGCAGATCGACGTTACGACCATGCCGCGCATATAACCGCCGACCGAGCGCGAAAGAATCGCGACCATAAAACGGTACGAGGTCTCCTTTTCCTGACCAATGATGGTGCAGACCTCGTGGTGCATGCGGGGATAGTCGCAGGCCAACCAATAGGCAAGCACCAAGCCCAGAAAGATGACGAACAGCTGCGAGGCCGTATTGGTAATGAGCGGGAATACACCGCGACCGAGCTCGGCAGCGATTTGCGAGACATACTTGGACGCCACCGTAACGAGCGAAGAAAGGTTATCGTCCAGATACTCCTTGAGCGGCGTGTTGTTGAGCGTCTTGGCATGCGAGATCATCTCATTGAGGTCGCCACCCGCAACACGAAGCTGCTCAGGCAGACGGCTCAGGACTTCCATGATCTGACCAAAGAGAATCGGCGACAAGATGCAAACGACGCCGACGAGCACGGCAACGACCACAATAAGCGCGACAAGCGAACCGATGCCGCGATTCACGCCATGGTGCTCGAGCCAGTTGGTGATCGGCGACATCACAAAAGCGATGATGGAACCGACAGCGAGAAACTCGATGACCGGCGCCAGGATGCCCATAAGGTTAAAGATGACGGCGGCGATGACAATGCAGCCGACGACGCCCCAAATGCGCAACGTCAGAATACGGGTATCGCGCAGCGTGCGGTCGGTTTGTTGGGGGTGCTCATTCATGAACGAACCATCACTCCGTCGGGGTCGATCTTGTCCTGAATCTTCTTAAGGGTACGACGCAGCAGGCGCGAGACCTGTACCTGCGAGATGCCCAGCTTCTTGGCAATCTCGATCTGGGTCATGCCCTTCACAAAGCGCAGCTCGATCACCTCGCGCTCGCGCGGCGAGAAATCACGGATGGCTTCCTCGATCACTAGGCGGTCATCGGTAAAGTCGAGCTCGTTGTCGTCGTCGGCGTAGCGATCGAGAATCGAAGGCGCATCGTCGGAGTCGGACGCGCCGGGAGCCTCGATGGGCACCGAGGTATAGGCCGAGGACGATTCCATGGCTTCGAGCACCTCGTCGACGGTCACGCCCAGGTAATCGGCGATTTCCTCAACCTTGGGCGAACGTTGAAGCTCGTTGGTGAGCTTGTCGGTGGCCTGGTTAACCTTGGCAGAGAGCTCCTGCAGACGACGCGGCACGCGCACGCTCCAGCCCTTGTCGCGGAAATGACGCTTAATCTCACCCAGAATAGTAGGAGTGGCAAACGTCGTGAACTCGAGCCCGCGCTCGGGGTCAAAGCGGTCGATAGCCTTGAGCAAGCCCAGATAGCCGACCTGCAAAAGGTCATCGAGCGGCTCGCCGCGGTTCTTAAATTTGTTGGCAAGAAACCTTACCAGGTTCATATGGGACATGACGAGCTGCTCGCGGGCATCCGGATCACCGGTCTCCTTATAACGACGAAACAGTTCGCGGGTTTTCTCCTTGTCCCAAGCGGTCTTGCCGCTCCGGGAACGTTCGGTCATATTAGATATCCGCCTTGAGGTCGAGGGAAAGCGTTAGGGGCGCCGCAGTCTTTTCGTAGGAATCGCACACGCTCGCCAAAATGAGCTCGGCATACACAGCGGCCTGGTCATCCTCGTCGACGGTGGCCTGGTCACCAAAGGTAAAGGTCATGCCCACGTGAGATTCGTCGACATCGAATTTGATCGAGATATCGTCGGAATCAACAGCCGTACAGCCAAAGATAAAGGCTTCCTCGGCAGCCATACGAATGTCCTCGATGCGATCGACGGACATGGAGCAGAGCGCACCGACATTTGCCGCCGTCATGCGCACAAGGCGCGCCAGACGCGGGTCTCCGGCAACAGTCAGCGTGATGGGGCAGGTTGCTTCGCTACTCATCGCAGGACTCCTCGGAGGTCTCGGCGGCCGTATAGGTGTAATACTGAGCAGGCTTGGTAGCGGGCTTCTGAGCCACATCCGCACCATCGGCGGCCTCGTCCTCAGCCTCACCAATCAGAACGCGCTCGGTAGGCTGCTCCGCCTCGGCGGCGGCGAGCTTGCGATCGGCGTCGGCTACAGGAGCCTTCACCTTATTGAAGAGCTTCTGCACGGCGCCAGCAGCAGAATCAGTCACGCTCGACACGGCATTGCTTGCCTCAGCCATGCTGCCCGTAACCTCGGAAATGTCGCGAACCACAGCTTCGACCTCTACGAGGTTGGACGTCAGGGCGTCAACGGCAGTCTTGCTCGACTTGAGAAGCGGCTCCACCTGGGCAAGTGCCGGCGTAAGCTCGTCAACGGCGCCATCGAGCTTTGCCACCACGGGCTGTGCCTCGGCAAGCGTGTTATTGAGGTCGCTCACCGTCTTGTCGAGCGAATCGACGACGGTGCGGGTCTTGCGCAGGGTAAGTGCAAGCTCAACGACAGCCCACACGCCGGCAACGGCGAGCAGCAGCAGGGCGATTTGAATGGGACTCATACAAGCCTCCCGAAGGAATCGAAATACAGACGCTTTTCATGGTACCCCAAAGGGGACTGAACATGCCAAGCGTGAGATCGTGGGACAAAATAATCAGTAGCTACTTCGGAGCATTCCCGCTACGGTCGCGCTCGCTTTGCTCTACGCGCCACTCTTCCCAACCGCGGCCGGCAGGCTGCCAAAACGCACCGCGCTCCAGGCCTTCGGGCAAATAGCGCTGATCGACCCAGCCTTCGGGATAATCGTGCGGATACTTATACACACCGTATTCGTCACTGCCCGGGCGATGACGGTCGCGCAGATAACTCGGCACCTCGCGAAGACCACTGCTGTGGATATCAGCCAGCGCCGCATCGATCGAAGCCTCGCACGCATTGGACTTAGGCGCCAGGCAAACATAGAGCGCAGCCTGAGCCAGGTTGATGCGACACTCGGGATAGCCAATGACCTCGGCAGATTTAAATGCGGCATGCGCCACCAAAAGCGCCTGCGGATCGGCATTGCCAACATCCTCGGAAGCGTGGATCATAATGCGGCGAGCAATAAACTTGGGATCCTCTCCTGCATCGATCATGCGCGCGAGCCAATAAATGGTGGCATCGGGGTCGCTTCCGCGCATAGACTTGATGAACGCACTGATAATGTCGTAGTGCATGTCACCGTTTTTGTCGTACGAAAAGCCACGACGCGGGTTGGCAATCTTAACGTCATCCACGGTGATGGGATAGCGCTCCCCCGCCGCCGGCGCTGGCGTTCCCTCGGTATCGGGACGCGTGACGGCAATCTCGCTCGCAAGCTCGAGCGTCGTGAGCGCCGAACGAGCATCGCCCGCGGCCAGCGTGCAGATGGACTTAACCGTATCCTCATCGGCCGAGAACTTACCGTTCAGACCCTGCGGTGCCTCGAGCGCACGCTCAATGAGCGTGGCGATATCCTCGTCCTTCAGGTGCTCAAGCTCTACCACGCGCCCACGCGACAACAATGCGGAGTTAACCTCGAAGTACGGGTTCTCCGTCGTGGCGCCAATCATAATGACGGTACGGTTTTCAACCGCATGCAAAAGCGCATCCTGCTGCGACTTCGAAAAACGGTGAATCTCGTCGATGAACAAGATGGTACGGCGGTCATACGTATTCAGGCGCGTCTTTGCCTCGTCGATTACGCGACGCAGGTCCTTCACGGTACCCGTGACGGCGCTGACCTCGACAAACTCGCTCTTGGTATGGTTAGCGATAATGTGGGCCAGCGTCGTTTTGCCCGTACCGGCCGGCCCATACAAAATCACACTCGACAGTACGTCATGCTCAATCGCAGCACGCAGCCACGAACCCTTGCCCACGGCCTTTTGCTGGCCCACGTACTCGTCGAGCGAATTGGGGCGCATGCGCACCGCGAGCGGCGCATTCTGAAAGGAACGCTCGCGCGTCGAGGCAGAAAAAAGGTCGTCCATAGCCATCCCATGCATCAATCAAAAGCTTTGTTCGTCAACAGTATACCGAAAGGATACGAACTACCGTTCGTTAATATAGGTACGGTGCGGAAACTCCAGACCAGGGAACAACTTGCTCGTCAGCTCGCAGAAATAGCCGTCCGTCATGCTCGCGATGTAATCTACCACCGCTTGATCCTTGTCGTCCTGCCAAGCATAGGTGCGATCGTAATAGGAAAGCTGCTGCTCAATACGCGAAATATGATGCTTAAAGATGTAAGAGGACTCGTCGCCTTTATTTAGATCCTGCAGGCAACGGTCGTAGAGCTTTTCGAAGGCCTCACGCAACTCCGCCTCGGAATCACCCTCGATACCGCCCTTGCTGTAGATCTTCTCGTAGTTCTCGCGCTTGGCTCGGCGGATTTCCTCAAACAGGTCCTCGCTCATCTCGATGCGAGGTTTGCCGTAGCTGTGCTCGACGATATCGATGGAGGCATGCGTAAGAATCCAACTGTTGTATGCTCCGCCCCGGCCGTCGTCAAAGGCGTCGGGCGCCAGCAGGCCCGCCGCAATGGCGTCTTGGCGATCGCGTCCAACATAGGCAAGGATATCCGAGATGCGAACCACGCAGCCCTCGAGCGTCATGGGACGTAGGTGCTCAATTGCGCTATAGCCCTTGGCAATGCAGTCCTCAACCGTCTGATCGAACTGGTCAAAGGAACCCATGTCCGAGAGCTCAAACACGCGCTGCTCGTATTCGCCGTTATGGCACAAGACGCCGTCGAGCGTCTGGAGCGACACGTTGCGGCCGTACAGCGCATCGAGCACGCGAACCGACTGCACGTTATGGAAAAAGTAGCGACCCGTGCGCTCGTGGTAGATATCGTTGAGGAATCGCTCGCCCGCATGGCCAAAAGGCGTGTGTCCCAAGTCATGGCCCAGGCCAATCGCTTCGATCAGATCGCAGTTAAGCCCCAAGGCGTGACCGATATCGCGTGCGATGCGCGATACAAGCTGCACGTGCAGGCCGCGGCGAGACAGGTCATCGTTACTACGGAAGCTAAAGACCTGCGTTTTGCCTGCATAACGGGTGTATGCCGGAAGATGAAGAATCTTTTCGGTATCGCGCATAAATGCCGGTCGCATGAGCGTGCCTTTGTCGGCAGCGCGATCAATACGACGAATGACCTGATCGTCGTTGCAACGATACGGGTTGACGGCACCCGAAGCACGATCGGCGGAAATGCGCTCGATAAGTTCGGGCGACAGCGCCGAGGGAATACGGTCCATGCGCGCCTTAATGACGGCCGTTTCTTGATTAGTTGCCATGGCATGCTCCTTAAGAAGGATGCGCAATCGGTTACAACGTGCAGCCCACGACCTCGATTATGGCAAAAATCGGCACCAAATACGGGAGCAATGGCAGGGAGCGCGATTTTGTGAAGAGGCAGGAGAGGGCAAGGACCAGGAGCGCGACGGCAAATGCCACGATGCCGCCCATAGGGTCGAGCGTGCAAAGCGCGAAGAGCGCCTTGACGTCCCCCATGCCGATGCCGGGGGCGTGGCGAAGGCGCCGCCAGAGCGACTCAGTGAGCACAAGGGCAAGATAGACGATGACCGCAAGACCGGCGTGGTCAAGCGCCGTGGTAACGCCCTTGTCGAGCCAGACGCCTGCCAACGCCGCCACCGCACACACGCCGGCAAGCTCATTGGGAAACCGTCGCCCACGGGCATCAACCAACGCACCGGCAAAGATGCAAATCCAAAATGGGATGTAGGGCATCGTGCACCTCCTTGGGCAGCTACTCGAAAGCAAAAACCACCACAAAGGTGCTTGTCCCCTTTGTGGTGGTTTTGGTGGTGGTTATTTGGCGCCTTGCATGACCTCGTCGAGAGTAACGTTGACGGCGTGCTGCGTCGGGACCCAGTCGACCTTCAGGAACAGGGCTGCCACCGTGATGGGAATATAGCTGAACATAAAGATCGGAAAGGTAAACAGGTTGGTCACCAAACGCCACTTTTGCGCGCAATGAATGTGCTTGTACTCGAAGATGGTCGTGAGTAGCGCCAGGATAAAGAAGGTCTGGTACATCATCACGAAGGTCATAATGAGCGAGGCGGCACAAGCTTGCATCTCGACCTCGGTGGCCAAGAAGCCGTGCGAAAGCCCGCCCACGATGAGGAAGGTCGCGTTGGCGAGCATGGAGATCAGGGACAGCAGCATGCCCGGAGCGATGGTCATAAACATGTCGTAGGCAGCAAAGCGATGATAGCGGAACGTCGACTTGACCAGGTGCTTACCGTAGGTAAAGAACACCTGGTAGAAGCCCTTGGTCCAACGCATGCGCTGTTTCCAGGACGCCTTAAACGTCACGGGCTGCTCGTCAAAGAACTCCGCCGGCGCATAACCGATGCGAATGCCGTGAATAGCGCAGAACGTGGTGAACTGGATGTCCTCGGTCAGTGTATGGAACTGCCAGCCGTGCATGCCCTCGATAACACTGGCGGAGATGAGGTAACCCGAACCCGAGACAGCGCAGGACGTCTTGCAGATATTGCGCGCGTTGTTGAGAAAGCGCGCCTCACGCAGATACCAGGTGGCGTTGGCCGCAGAGATCCACGAGCTGCCAAAGTTCTTAGAGTTGCGATAGCTCGTGACCACATGGAAACCCTGGTCAAAGGCATCATTCATCTTGGAGACGTAATCGCGGGAGATAACGTTGTCGGCATCGAAGATGAAGTAGCCCTCAAACGTGTCGGGATACTCGTTGAGAATGCGATCGAAACCAAAGTCCATGACCCAGCTCTTGCCCTTGCGGGCCAGGTCGTTGCGCTCGTAAACAATGGCACCGGCCTCGCGCGCGAGCTGCGCGGTGTTGTCGGTGCAGGCATCGGCGACCACGAAGACCTCGATGAGCTCGGACGGATAGTCCTGGTCCTTGATGGAGCGAACGAGGTTGGCTATCACGGCCTCCTCGTTATGTGCCGCAATAAAGAAGGCGTACCGGTGGAGTTTTTTGGCCTTGGGAGGCGCGACCTCGCCCCGAAGAGCGCCGATGACAAAGAAGACCACCTGGTACAGAAAGCAGACCGTGAGCAGCGTGACGACAATCTGGTTGAAGATCACGATGGGTGTGTTGGTTTGTAAAAAGGCGAGCATGCAGGCTCCCAGGAACGCGTTACGTAAACAACCGTATATCTTACCGCAGGCTTACCGAGTTCAAGAAACCACCTAATACTGGCTAGGCTTCGAGCAGACCGAGCTGCGGAACGATTTCGTCACCGGCGGCAGTGCGGCCGAGCGAACGCGGGGCCAGGTCATCCAGAACCGCGGCAAGGTCCCACGGCAGCTCGTCACGGCACTCAATGCGCTCCCCCGTCACGGGATGGTCAAACGCCACGCGCCAAGAATGCAGGAATTGCCTGGTCAGACCCTGATCGGCGCGTGCATCGCACTTGCCGTAGAGTGGATCGCCCACGCAGGCGTGGTTGATATGGCGCATATGCACACGAATCTGATGCGTGCGGCCCGTAAACAGGTGGCACTCGACGAGCGTATAGCCGTCGTCAAAACGCATGGAATCGAAGCGCTCGAGGACCTTAAAGGTCGTAATGGCCTGGCGCGCGAAAGGATCGTCAGAAACCGCCATCTTGACGCGGTCGCGCGTCGATCGGGCGATACCGGTGTTGATAGTGCCCTCGTCCATGGCGATGTGACCGTGAACGAGCGTGATATAGCGACGGTCGAGCGTGCGCGTGCGGATAAGATTTTGGAGCGCGCGCTGGGTGTCGTCGTCCTTTGCCGCAAGCATGAGACCCGAGGTATCGCGATCCAGGCGATGCACAATACCGGGGCGGTCCTCGCCCTGCACGGTGCCCAGATGGTCGATACCGCAGTGATAGACCAGGGCATTCGCGAGCGTACCGCTCTCATGACCATGCGCAGGATGGCACACCAGGCCGCGCTGCTTTGAGAGCACAATGAGATAATCGTCCTCATAGCGAATGTCGAGCGGGATGGCCTCGGGAATCACATCGGTAGGATCGTGCGGCTCGGGCAAATCGACCGAAATACGATCGCCGGCTCGCACGGCGTACTTTTTGGACAGGCAGGTCTCGCCATTGACAGCGACGGCGCCACCCTCGATCAGATGCGCGCAGGCAGAACGTGTAGGGCAGCCGTCATTGGCGCCCAGATAAGCGTCAAGACGCTGACCGGCGGCATCGTCGGCAACAAGAATATGGATGTCGGCCATTAGCGCTCGTTCCTTTCGCGAATTTTGCGGGCACGCTCCCCGCGTTGCTGGGCCTTGCGCTTAGCACGGGCCTCGTCGCGGGCGTTAAGCTCGGCGGTCGCATCGACCTCACGGGCAGCGGGGCTCAAGAGCATGTAGCCGAAGAGGGCGAGCACGACGCCCAAGGTAATGCCGATATCGGCCACATTGAAGACGGGGAAGTCAATGAAGGTGGTGGCAATAAAATCGGTCACGAAGCCAAAGGCCAAACGATCGATAGCGTTGCCGATGGCACCGCCCGCAACCATCGCCATACCCACAACCTCAAGATGGGCGAGCTGGGGTGCACGAACGAGGTACACGGCAATAGCGATAATGACCGCCAACGCCAGCACGGAAAACGCGATGCCATGCCCCTCGCCCATGCTAAAGGCAGCACCGATATTGCGAACAAACAGAAAATCGATCACACCGGGGATAACAGTCATATGCAAAGCGTCGCCGACGGCACGAACCGCAAGCTTGGTCAGCTGGTCAACAAGCAACACAACGAGCGCTACCCCACCAGCAACACCCAACCGCCAACGCAAAGGCGGCGTCATATCCCCAGCACGACCCAAAGAAATCCCCTACCCTCAAAAATCGAATTCCAATTAATGTAAAGAACCATCTTATATTGCCATACGCAGAACGCACGACATATCCACCAACGCAAGCGAAATAACCAGCTAAAAACGAAAGCGGCATTCCGAAAAACAGAATGCCGCTTGAATGTGACACAGGTAGTCATTAGGGACGTTCTTGTTTGACTAGTCGTTTAAGAACGTCCCCAACAACTAAACAATA
>OLOT01001684.1_pt1 | contig 12410 bp, 9 predicted proteins | sample 1671991 | NCBI WGS metagenome assembly OLOT01 (sample SAMEA3136634, study PRJEB25190) | human gut metagenome | biome: human gut; feature: human-associated habitat; material: faeces | place: Austria | collected 2013
AAACCATCATCATAATTGCTATATGGGTTATAAACGCATTGAGAAATGTAGCTCCCCGATAGGGGACGGAAACTATTGATCTTGGATGTTTCCAATATCAGTAGTATAGGATTGAGAAATGTAGCTCCCCGATAGGGGACGGAAACTATGTTTTCCCTCCACTTTTTAACTTGTGTCTTTTTATTGAGAAATGTAGCTCCCCGATAGGGGACGGAAACGATGTGCAAGCCCTTTTACATTCCTCCTTTTAAGCTTATATTGAGAAATGTAGCTCCCCGATAGGGGACGGAAACGATTGTCTCAACGTTCTTTAAAACCTGTTTACGTGATTGAGAAATGTAGCTCCCCGATAGGGGACGGAAACACTCACATAACTGAGAAATGAAAGGAGAAAAAAGAAATGATTGAGAAATGTAGCTCCCCGATAGGGGACGGAAACGACATATCTCTGTCGATTAAGGTTTTCTTTACTTATTGAGAAATGTAGCTCCCCGATAGGGGACGGAAACAATTTCCGTCGGTACGCGGATAGGACATGACCTTGTGCATTGAGAAATGTAGCTCCCCGATAGGGGACGGAAACAGGTTGCGCAGCTTTCTCACTGTATACTGAGGACGATTGAGAAATGTAGCTCCCCGATAGGGGACGGAAACCTCCACCCATTTCTGCACCAATAAACAAATGTCCCAATTGAGAAATGTAGCTCCCCGATAGGGGACGGAAACCAGACCAGTCTTTAAATTCAAAATTATTATTCATATTGAGAAATGTAGCTCCCCGATAGGGGACGGAAACTTTACGTCAACATAGTTCAGTGTCATTTTTTCAGTAATTGAGAAATGTAGCTCCCCGATAGGGGATGGAAATTCGTATTCAAATTTAGAAACAGTTACATTTGGCAATAAAGTGGATTGTTACTAGAGAAACAGAGGTGATATCATGAGTCTTTTATATGTAAATGACAGTGGTGCAACAATAGGAATAGAAGGTAACTGCTGTACCGTAAAACAAAAAGATGGTTCGAAACGAATGCTTCCCATAGAATCTCTGGATGGAATTACAATTATGGGGCAATCCCAGATGACGACACAGTGTGCAGAAGAATGTATGCAGAGAGGAATTCCTGTAAGTTACTTTTCAAAAGGGGGTAAATATTTTGGCAGATTAATCTCAACAGGTCACGTCAATGTAGAACGTCAGAGAAAACAATGTGCACTCTATGATACAGGTTTTGCTGTGGAACTTGCTATGAAAATTTTAAGTGCAAAAATCAAAAATCAAAGCGTAGTGCTGCGCAGGTATGAGAAAAGTAAAGGTTTAAATCTGGAAGAAGAACAAAAAATGTTAGCTATCTGCAGAAACAAAGTATTAACCTGTGATAGAATAGAAGAGATGATTGGTTTTGAAGGGCAGGCTGCAAAGTATTATTTCAAAGGATTGTCAGCCTGCATAGATGAAAATTTTACTTTTCAGGGAAGAAACCGCCGTCCGCCAAGAGATGAATTCAATTCTATGATAAGCCTTGGATATTCAATATTGATGAATGAGGTCTATTGCAAGATAGAAATGAAAGGCTTAAATCCATATTTTGGTTTTATACACAGGGATGCGGAAAAGCATCCTACTCTTGCCAGCGATATGATAGAAGAATGGCGGGCAATTATCGTGGATGCTACGGCGATGAGTATGATTAATGGACATGAAATCCTGAAAGATCACTTCTATTTTAATATGGATGAACCGGGATGCTATATAACAAAGGATGGCTTAAAGCTGTATTTAAATAAATTGGAGAGGAAATTTCAGACAGAAGTCAGATATTTAAAATATGTAGACTACGCGGTAAGCTTTCGTCGTGGTATTTTTCTTCAGATGGAACATCTGGCGAAAGCAATTGAGGAGGGAGACGCAAGCCTTTATGAGCCAATTATCATACGATGATGAAGATTATTATTTCCAGATATCTGATGAATTGGAATCAGATAAGGAATTTGTTTTGATTATTTACGATATTGTAGATAATCGTAAGAGGGTAAAACTTGCCAAACTTTTGTCCGGTTATGGAAAACGTGTTCAGAAGTCAGCTTTTGAGGCAATGCTGACAACACAGAGATATAACAAACTGATAGAAGAAATTCCGAGATATATTGACAAAACAGAGGACAATGTCCGAATATATAAAATAACAGGAAAAGGCAAGGTAACTTTATGGGGTGAAGTGCCAGAATTTGATGAAGAGATTGTTCTGATCTAACTAAAAAATGTATAGATAAAACGGAGGAGAAAAATGGCAAGGAAATATTTATTTTCACCAATTGGAAATACAGATCCTATTAAATATTTATATGATGGCTCTATGATACACATATGCAGATATTATCAGCCGGATGTTGTATATCTTTATCTGTCTAAGGAAATGATGGAGAATCATAAAAAGGACAACCGTTATGTAAAAACCCTGGAGCTGCTTGGAGAGTTTCTGCATCACAAATTTGAGATTCACATTATTGAGAACTCAGATATGATAGATGTTCAGCAGTATGATATATTTTATAATGAGTTTCATCGGATTATTGCAGAAATAGAAGAACAAAAGGACTCGGAAGATATTCTGCTGGTAAATATGGCTTCCGGAACTCCTGCAATGAAGAGCGCATTGCTGGTTATGGCAACGCTGTCTGAGTACAGATTTTTACCAATTCAGGTCTCAACGCCACAAAAGAAAAGTAATTTAGAACATGAAGAACGGGACGAGTATGATGTTGATGCCAACTGGGAATTAAATATGGACAATGAAGAAACCGCAGAAAACAGATGCCAGGAAGTAAAATGCCTGAATTTAATGCGTCTTTTGAAAATTGATATGATAAAGAAGCATTTACTTGCCTATGATTATCATGCTGCTTTAGCTGTGGGAAAAGAAATAAAAGAGGATTTAAGTCCTGTTGCATATCAGTGGCTGGAAACTGCAGATGCCCGTTCGCTTCTGGACTGGACAAGGATGAACAGGGTTTTGCCGGAAAATAATGGGATTATTACTGCAGTACGCGGAGAAAATGAAAAGAAAGTCCTGTTTGAATATATGCTGGCTCTGGATTTAAAGGTAAAACGGGGAGAATATGCTGACTTTATCAGGGCGATTACTCCGTTAGGTGTAGATTTGCTTGAAATAGTATTGGAACAGTCATGTGATATTGACATTACCAGATATTATAAGCGAAATAATCAAAGAATCTGGGACAAAAACAGACTTGTCGGTGAAATACTGGATATTTTAAATCAAAAATTTTATCCATTCAGATATGGGCCGGTATATTCTGCTCATCTACTGGAAATTATCCAGAAGAAATGTACAGATACGTTAATGGTGCAGAGAATACAGGAACTGGTAAATATAGAGCAGAATGTGAGAAATGTAGCAGCGCATAACATAGTATCTGTTACTCCTGAATGGATCAAAGAACGCACAGGAAAAAGCGTTGATGATATTTTCTGGATTCTGAAATACGTCTGTGAACAGGTAAAAATAAACACCAGAAAAGAAAACTGGAATTCCTATGATTCTATGAACAAGAGGATTATTGATGAATTAGATAAAGATTGATCTGCCAGATCTTAACTGAATCAGTATCTGTTAATGCAATCCCTGTTTTTCGGACTTTGCTGAAAATTTATTTCTGATAGAAATGAGGTACATATATATATGAGTAAAAAAGGTTATAGTCGTCCCGGATTATTTGGAACTATGAAGCATTATGACGCGGACGGAAACTTTATAGGAGAGAGCCGTCCAGGATGGCTTGGCAGCATGGAGAATTATGATGCCAATGGAAATAAGACTGGTGAAAGTCGTCCAGGCTGGCTTGGAAGTATGGAAAATTATGATGCTAATGGAAACAAAATAGGTGAAAGCCGACCCGATTGTTTTGGAAATATGAATCATTATAATGAAAATGGGCATAAGACAGGACATAGCGATAAAGGTATTTTTGGAGGATGGAACCATTTTGATGAATAAAAAAGATACAAAGATCAACCGAAATGATATGCTGGAATTAACCCGCAGAATGACATTATCCAGAAACTGCTTTGTGCGTGCAGCAGGAGCATATATAGATGATGAGGGATACATAGATAATACCTTCAATGTAAGCTTCAAAAATATGAGCAAACATGATCAGCAGGTAAATCTGGATCTTGCGAAAACCATTCCTTTTTCCAAAACAAATGAACAGTTAAAATGTTATAAATTCCCTGAAGGGGATATGGCATATGACAGCATCCACAAACTGCTGATGGCATTATCACAATACGGATTAAAAGATGATCTTCTGGTTCAGATTCTCTGTGAACAGCTTGCAGAGGGAATCTGTGATACAAAAGATTCTTCGGATAAAATAAACCGTCTGCAGGGACAGGAGTTTGGAATTTATATTTATCATGGAATATATGATATCCCAAAGAAAGGCTCAGACCATAGTGAACAGTGGGAGTCAGAAGAAATATACAGTTTCCTGATCTGTGTGGTGGCTCCGGTAGATAAAGATTACAATGCCGGAACTCCAAAATGCGGCTTTATTTTCCCGGCCTTTGAAGAACGTTCTGCAGAACCTGGAAAAATAGATATATTCTTTGAAATTCCAGAGTATCCGGACGAAGGATTTTTGAACAGGATAATAGGGCAATAATCTGAACAAGGTGCTTATTTATGAGGGAGTGAGATAGATAAATCTTAATTACACCATATGCAATTCAATTTAGTCATTTGCACACAAAATGACTAAATTGAATTGCGCTATGACTAAATTAATGATAAAATGGGAGCAAGACAATGACATTACACGCTGAGAGGATAATTGATGAGAAGTTTTGATTTTGAGAAAGAATACAGCAAATTGCTTACTCCTGATATTGTATCATATATTGCTCAGATTCATGAATATAGAGGCCGGTATTCCACAGACAATGTACAAAAGGAATTACTGTCAGAGCTGCTGGAGATTGCCAGAATACAAAGTACGGAAGCGTCTAACAGAATCGAGGGAATTATAACAACAGATGATCGGTTGAAGAAAATTGTCTGCGAGAAAACATTGCCAAAGACAAGGAGTGAAAAAGAAATTGCCGGATACAGGGATGTTCTGGCAACGATTCATGAAAACTATGAATATATTCCTGTCAGTTCAAATATGATTCTGCAGCTGCACAGAGATTTGTATAAATTTAGTGGCAATGGATACGGTGGGAATTTTAAGTCTGTGGATAATGTGATTGCAGAAGAACTTCCAGATGGAACGAAAAGAGTGAGATTTCAGCCGATTCCGGCATGGGAAACAGCAGAAACAGTCAATGATTTATGCAATGCATTTAAAGATGCTGTCAATAAGCAGTTTATGGATATACTGCTGTTGCTTCCAATGTTTATATTGGATTTTCTTTGCATTCATCCATTTAATGATGGAAACGGAAGAATGAGCCGTCTCCTGACTTTATTGATTTTGTATAAGTCGGAATATTATGTTGGTCAGTATATTAGTATTGAAAGACTGATATCAGACACAAAAGAGAATTATTATGAAGCTTTGCAGGAAAGCTCATGGGAATGGCATGAAGGCAGAAATGATTATGCTCCTTTTGTGAAATATATGTTAGGGGTTATAGTTGCTGCTTACCGGGAGTTTGCGGACAGGGTGGAGATTCTTACGGACAAAACAATTTCAAAATCTGATCGTATTGGAGAAATTATCAGAAACTCTTATGGCAGGATTACGAAAGCGGAAATTGTAGCTCAATGCCCGGAAATCAGTCAGACAACCATACAGCGAACACTGAACGAATTACTAAAGAACAATCAGATAATAAAAATAGGCGGGGGAAGGTATACTTCTTACGTTTGGAACAGGGAGAACGAATGATATGGTTACCGGAGAATTAAAAAGTAAAATTGATAATTTATGGGAAATATTCTGGACAGGAGGACTGACTAATCCGTTGGATGTAATTGAGCAGATGACATATCTGATGTTTATCCGCGATCTGGATGATGCAGACAATGTCCATGCAAAAGAGGCGGCAATGCTTGGTTTGCCATATAAGAGTATATTTGCCGGGGAAATACAGATTGGAGACCGAAAAATTGATGGAAGCCAGCTGAAATGGAGTACTTTTCATGATTTTCCTGCTGCAAAAATGTATAGCACTATGCAGGAGTGGGTATTTCCGTTTATAAAAAATCTCCATGGAGATAAGGAAAGTGCCTATTCCAAATATATGGGAGATGCAATTTTTAAAGTACCGACTCCTTTGATGCTGGATAAGATTGTGACTACTATGGATGCCATTTATGAGCAGATGGAACAGATTAAGTCAGCAGACACCCGGGGAGATGTATATGAATATTTGCTTTCCAAACTTGCTACGGCAGGTGTAAATGGTCAGTTCCGTACACCGAGACACATTATCCGAATGATGGTGGAAATGATGGACCCTAAGGCAGATGAAATCATCTGTGATCCGGCGTGCGGTACGTCTGGTTTTCTGGTTGCCGCAAGTGAATACCTGAGAGATAGAAAAAAACAGGAAGTTCTTTTTGACAGACAGAACAAGGAACATTATATGAATCACATGTTCCATGGTTATGATATGGACAGGACCATGCTTCGGATTGGTGCAATGAACATGATGACCCATGGTGTGGAGAATCCATATATTGAGTACAGAGACAGTCTGTCAGATCAGAATACAGATAAGGAAAAATATAGTCTCATTCTGGCTAATCCGCCATTTAAGGGAAGTCTGGATTATGATATTGTAAGCGCAGATTTATTGAAAGTATGTAAAACAAAGAAAACAGAATTACTGTTTCTTGCACTGTTTATCCGTATGCTGAAAATTGGTGGTAGATGTGCATGTATTGTACCGGACGGAGTGCTGTTTGGTTCTTCAACTGCCCATAAAGCCATAAGAAAAGCCCTGGTAGAAGAAAACCGTCTGGAAGCAGTGATTTCCATGCCCTCCGGCGTGTTTAAACCATATGCAGGAGTATCCACAGCTATTTTGATTTTTACCAAAACCGGACATGGTGGAACTGATAAAGTCTGGTTTTATGATATGAAAGCGGATGGTTTTAGCCTTGATGATAAGAGAACAGAAACGAAAGAAAATGACATTCCGGATATCATAGAGCGTTTTAGAAACCTGGATAAAGAGACTGACCGTAAACGCACAGATCAGAGCTTCTTTGTACCAAAAGAAGAAATTGCAGAAAATGGCTATGACCTGAGCATTAACAAATACAAAGAAATCGAATATGTACCAGTAGAATACCCATCAACACAGGAAATCATGACAGAGCTGCATGAAATTGAGATGAAAATTGGCGAAGAAATGCAGGCTTTGGAAGAGTTGCTGGGGTTAAATTAAGGTTTGTAGGGATGGTAGAGATGGAAAAATATAAGCTTGGTGATATTTGTGAAATTGTATCAGGCAGTACCCCGAAAACCAATATAGATGAGTATTGGGAGGGGACTATCAAATGGATAACACCTGCAGAATTAAATGATGATACGTATATTATTACTGATAGTGTACGTAAGATTACAGAACTTGCAGTTAAAAAAACAGGATTAAAATCATTTCCAGAGGGAACAGTGATTCTTTCATCAAGAGCACCTATTGGTAAGGTGGCTATAGCTGGCTGTGAGATGTATTGTAACCAAGGATTTAAGAATCTAATTTGTTCTAAAAAAATAAATAATAAATATTTATACTGGTTCTTAAAGGGAAATACGGTTTTTCTTAATTCACTTGGGCGGGGTGCGACCTTCAAGGAATTATCTAAGTCAATTGTTTCAAACATTGAGATAAATCTTCCAGATATTGTCTATCAAAAAAAAGCAGTGGAGACATTGGAAAAAGTAAGTGAAATTATTGCTCTAAGGAAAAGAGAATTGTCTTCATTAGATGATCTCATTAAAGCCCGATTTGTCGAGATGTTTGGAAATCCAGCAACGCCAGGAGATAAATTTAAAACTTGCAAGCTAGGCGAAGTAGCTGATGTTAAATCCAGCCATCGAGTATTTACAACAGAATTTGTTGCTGAAGGAGTTCCATTTTATAGAGGCACGGAGATAGGTGTTTTGGCATCAGGGCAGCAGCCGGAAGATTCTTATAGAATTAGCATGGAACATTATCGCAAGATTGCAAGTGATGATTCAAAACCTATGCGTGGAGATTTACTTTTACCGTCAATATGCAATAAAGGACAAGTTTGGATGGTTGATACGGATGAACCATTTTACTATAAAGACGGCCGAGTTCTGTGTATTTCTCCAGAACGATCAGTATTTGATTCAAGATATCTTCAATTTTACATGAAGTTGCGAACCGAAGCAGAATATCCAAAGTTAGGTTCAGGATCAACTTTTGCTGAATTTAAAATTTTTCAGTTAAAAGAGTTGGAGGTGGACATACCTCCGATGAATTCTCAGAAATCATTTGATTTGTTTGCTGACCAAGTCGACAAATCTAAATTGTATAAAATTTCAACCCTACAATTCCCCTGTATCCCAGGGTGAAAAAACATAAGATTCGGGAGGTGTCAGTATGACTAATTTTGATTTCCTGAAAAATGAACCAAAGTTTAAAGATTTTGCAGATGTAGCAATCTCTGCGGAAAGGATTTTTCAGTTTGATTATGCGGCATCTGTGCTTAACTGCAGACGGGCAATGGAATTTGCTGTCAAATGGATGTATTCTGTGGACAGTGCTCTTTTCATGCCATGGGATGACAGACTGGTCAGTCTTATGAGTACAGATGAATTCAGGGATATTATAGATGCAGATCTTTTGAAACGTATGGAATTTATACGCAAAACAGGTAATTTTGCAGCCCATACCGGTCAGAAAGTAAAGAAGGAACAGGCAGAACTGTGTCTGCAAAATCTATATATTTTTCTGGATTTTGTTGCTTATTGTTACGCAGATCATTATGCTGTCAGCAATTATGATTCTACATTACTGCAGGAAAACCTTGGTCATACAGCGGATCAGTCAGTTAGTCAGCCGGTCGGCGATCAGGCTGGTCAGTCAGAAACGGATCTGAAACTGGAACAATTGTTAAAGGAAAATGCGGCTCTGAAGGAAGAACTGACTGCCCGTCGTGAAGAACAGCAGCAGACATACGTGACTAAACCACTGGATATTTCAGAATATGAAACCCGAAAGATCTACATTGATTCTATGCTGCAGGATGCAGGATGGACTGAGGGACAGAACTGGATAAATGAATACAGGATTCCGGGTATGCCAAATAAGTCACAGGTCGGATATGCAGATTATGTTCTCCTTGGTGATGATGGTAAGATCCTGGCTGTGATAGAAGCCAAGAGAACCTGTGCAGATGTGGCAAAGGGCAGGCAGCAGGCGAAGTTATATGCTGATCTGATTGAGCAGAAACAAGGCAGAAGACCGGTAGTATTTCTCACCAATGGTTTTGATGTCCGTATCTGTGATAACCAGTATCCGGAGAGAAAAATTGCAGCAATTTATTCCAAACGGGATCTGGAAAAATTGTTTAATCTCAGACAGATGCGCTCAGGTTTGGGACAGATTTCCATAGACAAAAACATAGCAGGACGATATTATCAGGAGGCTGCGATTAAGGCAGTCTGTGACAGTTTTGACACCAGAAATCGCAGAAAAGCTCTCCTTGTTATGGCTACAGGTTCGGGAAAGACACGTACAGTTATTGCACTTTGCAAGGTATTGTCAGAGCAGGGATGGGTAAAAAATATTCTTTTCCTGGCAGATCGTAATTCACTGGTAACACAAGCTAAGCGAAGCTTTGTCAATTTGCTGCCGGATTTATCTGTTACAAATTTGTGCGAAGAGAAAGATAACTATGCAGCTCATTGTGTTTTTTCTACTTATCAGACCATGATAAACTGTATAGATACGATTCAGGACAAAGAGGGAAAATTGTTTACCTGCGGACATTTTGATTTGGTGATCTGTGATGAAGCACATCGTTCCATTTACAATAAATACAGGGATATTTTTAATTATTTTGATGCTCCGCTGATTGGGCTGACAGCTACTCCAAAAGATGAAATTGACAAAAATACCTATGAAATCTTTGAACTGGAGAACGGTGTCCCTACTTATGGCTATGAGCTTGCGCAGGCAGTAAAGGATGGTTATCTGGTTGACTTTATGTCTGTGGAGACTACACTGAAATTTATAGAGCATGGAATAGTATATGATGAATTATCTCCGGAAGATAAGGAAGCCTATGAGGATACCTTTGAGGATGAAAACGGTGAAATGCCGGACAGTATTGGCTCAGCAGCATTAAATGAATGGCTTTTTAATGAGGATACCATAAAGAAGGTTTTACATATCCTGATGACGAACGGATTAAAGATAGATTATGGAAACAAGATTGGAAAGACCATTATTTTTGCGAAAAATCACCGTCATGCAGAGAAAATATATGAGGTGTTCGGAAAAGAATATCCACATCTGACAGGATATGCCATGGTGATTGATAATCGCCTGAAATATGCACAGAGTGCGATTGATGAGTTTTCGGATTCAAAGAAGCTTCCTCAGATAGCAATCTCTGTAGATATGCTGGATACGGGAATTGATGTGCCGGAAGTTTTGAATCTGGTATTTTTCAAAAAGGTTATGAGTAAGGCGAAATTCTGGCAGATGATTGGGCGAGGTACCCGTTTGTGCCCGGCCCTGATGGATGGAGAGGATAAGCAGAAATTCTATATTTTTGATTTCTGTGGAAATTTTGAGTTCTTCCGCATGAATAAAGGACGTGCCACTGCAAATATGATTGCACTTCAGGGAGCAATTTTTCAACTGGAATTTGAGATTGCCTATAAATTGCAGGGAGCCGCTTATCAGACAGAACGATTGATTACCTATCGTAAATCTCTGGTAGAGCATATGGCTGAAAAGGTGCAGGAGTTAAACCGAGAAAATTTTGCGGTGCGTCAGCACTTAAAATATGTGGATATTTATGCTGTTGAAGAAAATTATAAGGTTCTTACTTATGAGGACACTCTGGCAGTGCGGGACGAATTATCTCCATTGATCAGACCTGAAAATGATGATGCGAAAGCTTTGCGTTTTGATGCTCTTCTGTATGGAATTGAACTGGCGTATCTGGCAGAAAAGAAATATGGACGTGGTCGAAAGGATCTGCTGAAGAAGGTTTCTGCACTGGCAGGGATTTCTAACATTCCGGAGATTATGATGCAGGCAGAACTGATAGACAAGATTCTTCATGGAGGATATCTGGACAATGCAGGGATTCCTGAATTTGAGCATATCAGAGAAAATCTCCGCGATCTGATGAAATATATTCCGGATGCAGACAGAATGATCTATGACACAAACTTTGATGATGAGATTCTCAACATGGAGTGGAAGGATTCAGAACTGGAAAATGATGATCTGAAAAATTATAAGGCAAAAGCAGAATATTATGTACGCCAACATCAGGACAATGCAGTGATAGAGAAGCTAAAAACCAATATTCCTTTAGACAATAATGACATGAGAACGCTGGAAAAAATTCTGTGGAGCGAAGTGGGAACTAAGCAGGATTATGAGGCAGAATACGGACAAAAACCACTTGGAGAATTTGTGCGTGAGATTGTAGGACTTGACATGAATGTTGCTAAGGCTGCCTTTGCACAATATCTGGATGATACCTGCCTGGACAGCAGACAGATTTATTTTGTGAATCAGATTGTGGAATATATTGTACATAATGGGCTGCTGAAGGATCTCTCGGTTCTTCAGGAATCACCTTTTACGGACCAGGGCAGTATTGTGGACATATTTACGGATTTAAATGTATGGCTGGGAATCAGAAAAACCATAGAGCAGGTTAATGCCAATGCCATTGCTGCGTAAATTTGTCAGTAGATCAGAACGAAAGTGCTTGTCGACGAGATAAAGCTTGGATATTCAATATTGTGGTAAAATAAACTTTGGAAAGGCGGTATATGGATGAAGTGGGCAGATGGAAAGATACGATGTTGCTGGGCAAATCCGAAAAATGAGCGGTATATCCGTTATCACGATGAGGAGTGGGGCATTCCGGTGCATGATGACCGGAAGCTCTTTGAAATGCTGATATTGGAGTGCTTTCAGGCGGGCTTGTCCTGGGAATGTGTTCTGAATAAGCGAGATGCCTTTCGCGTGGCTTTTGACAATTTTGATCCGGAGAAAGTCAGCGCTTACACTGAGGACAAGCTGGAAGCACTGTGGAGTAATCCCGGCATCATACGAAACCGCCTGAAAATACAGGCTGCCGTTACCAATGCATGGGCATTCCTGGAAATTCAGAAGGAGTACGGCAGCTTTTCGGACTATATCTGGCATTGGA
>OLOT01001689.1_pt1 | contig 12399 bp, 8 predicted proteins | sample 1671991 | NCBI WGS metagenome assembly OLOT01 (sample SAMEA3136634, study PRJEB25190) | human gut metagenome | biome: human gut; feature: human-associated habitat; material: faeces | place: Austria | collected 2013
GCTGGTGCGGCTGGTCTCGCCCCACGGGTCGGAGAGCGCCGTGCTGGCCCGGCAGATCGCCAACGCCCACACCCTGTTCAATCTGGGCTGCACGGTGCTGTGGCTGCCCCTGACCCCTTGCATGGTGCGCATCGTGTGCACTCTTTTGCCGGAGAAGCACGCCCCTGAGTTGAAATGAACGCCTTAAAATGGTATAATTACAATGTATCGAACAAATTTTGTGACGCTTTTGTTGCACAAATGATAAACGGACCCTTCTGTGGGCCTGCAGCGGTGTGCGGCTGCCAGGGCACAGAGCGAACCAAGAGGACGTGTTTACTATGAAGGATATCATCAACGGGTTGATCGAGCGGTTCCGCAGGCAGCATGTACAGGCCCGGCGCTATGTGGCCCTGATGCTGGTGCTGGCCCTGCTCACCACCCTGTTCGTCAACTGGCAGCTCCATGGGGTGGGCATCTCCATGACTGCCGACTACCACTGCGGCTACGAGGAGCACCAGCACACGGCGGCCTGCTACGAAAAAGTGCTCACCTGCGGTTACGAGGAGGGCGAACCGGAAACGCCCGTCACCTCTTCGGACAGCAGCGCCGATCCGGTGTCCGCCTACAGCGCGGAAGAGCCGGAAGAGCTGGAAGAGCCGGTGCAGACCGAGCCGGAGACCATCTGGGTGCCCCATGAGCACACCGATGCCTGCTACGAGGAGCACCGGGTGCTGACCTGCTATCAGGAAGAGCACGAGCACACCGACGACTGCTTTGACGAGTACGGTGCGCTCATCTGCGGCGAATTCGAGCATATCCACGACGACAGCTGCTACACCACTGAGTATGAGCTGGTGTGCGGCCTGGACGAGGGCGAACTGGTGGAGGAGCCCAACCCCGCCTATCAGGAAATGCCTGCCAGCCGCCCCGTGGTGGACCTGCCCACTGAGCCGGTCGAGACCACCCCGGAGGAGCCGGTGCTGCATCACCACACCGACGCCTGCTACACCGAGGAGCTGGTGTGCACCATCCCGGAGCACCACCACACCGTGGAGTGCCTGGCCGATACCCAGGCCGACGTGGAGACTGCCGAGGAATGGCAGGCCGCGGCCAACGTGGCCCTGAACGGCAACTGGGCCGAGGACCTGCTCACCGTGGCAAAGTCCCAGCTGGACTACCAGCAGAGCGACAAGAACTTCAAGCTGGATGTGGAGGACCAGCAGGTGCTGCGCGGCTACTCCCGCTATGGTGCCTGGTACGGCAACCCCTACGGCGCCTGGGACGTGATGTTCCTGTCCTACTGCCTGCACTTTGCGGGTGTGCCCCAGACGGTGGTGCCCCAGCGTGCGGGCGTGATGGCCCTGCACAGTGACCTGCGCGGCTCCCAGTGGCTCACCGACGCCGACGGCTCCACCGCAAGGCCCGGCGATATCGTCATCTACAACACCCTCACCACCGAGCAGGTGGCCGTGGACGAGAGCTCCTATGGCATCGCCCTGCTGGACCTGGACGAGGACCCCGACACCGCCGCCCAGCTCACGGCTTCCGAGCCGCAGGTGGACACCCGCACCGTGACCACCGAGACGGTGGGCGTCGTGTCTGCCGTGGACCCCGACGCCGGGACCCTGACCGTGATCTCCGGCAACGTGGACGGCAAGGTGGCCGAGGTGCCCGCTGCCATGTCCGACGTGACCAGTGTCATCTCGGTGACCGGCGCCTATGCCGCCGAGACCACCGCTGCGGCCCCGGAGGACCCGGACAGCGGCTATGCTCTGCTGGAAGATGAGGATGGCTTTGGTGCCACCGTGGACTGGGTGGGTGACGCCGACCCCTACGGCATCGCCCTGCTGGCTGCCGGGGACGACCATGATCTGAACACCTGGATCACGGATGTCAATTATGAAAAGACGACCGACGGAAAAACATGGACATCTATCGGCGCGGGCAGCGTGACCGTGGACAGCGGCACCCGCGTCCGCGTGAACCTGAAGTATACCGTGAAACCCGGTGTGCTGACGCCCACCAACAATACCCTGACCTACCAGCTGCCCAAAGGCCTGCCCATGCCGGATGTGACGACGGGCAACATCGTGGATGAGTCCGACAAGGACGAGGCCGGCAATGCAAAGGTCGTGGGCAGCTTCACCGTTGACACCGACGGCAAAGTGACCCTGACCTTTACGGACGAAAAGTTCATCGGCACCGACGACAAGGGCGGCCTGCCATTCACCGGTACCTTCAAGGCCGCCGTTACGGCGAGCGCCGACAACTTTGAGGACGAGAAGGAGATCAAATTCAAGGACGACTGCATCCTGACCATCAAGAAGAAAACGGCAGATATAAAGATCAGCAAAGGGAGTGGGTCTCCGCTGATTACGAACCGTAAGGACGGCACCTTTGTAAATAATTATGAGGTGACGGTGGGAACCACCAACGGCACCAAAGACCCGGTGATCCTTACGGATACCCTGAACACGAATAGGAATGGCGAAAACCGTAGCGACTACCTGAAGGGCGGCAAATATCTGGTAGACTCCTTTAAACTTTACAAGGTGGATGCTTCGGGCACAAAAACGGAGATTGACGTCCCTGCGCATGAACTGAAAACCGACGGCAACGGCAACCCCCAGGTGGTCCTTGCTCCGCTGCCTGCATTGGAGGCCGGAGAGAAGTACATCTGGAACTACGACGTTCAGCGGAACTATGCGGACTTTGACAAGATGCCCAACGGCGTCGCTATCATCAACAACACGGCGAAAGCCGAGGCAGGGCGCAATGTAAAAGATGCGGCTGACGCATGGTACACATGTAAAACCTCTCGCATTGAGAAGAAGGGCCAGTACGACCCCAAAACAGGCCGCATCCAGTGGACGATCACTGTAAAGGTACCCCATTCTTTCCTGGGGTCCTATCTCCTGCAGGGCTGCAAGATCACAGATGACTTGCCAGACGGTGTGAAAATCGTAGGGGATGTAAAGGTAGGCAACGATACGATATCGGCAGAGAATTTTCTGCAAAACGGCTATACCATCCCGGCGGAGTATGGGCAAACAGAGCTGAAGATCACCTTTGAGACCACCACCCCCATCGGCGGCGGCTCGGTGACCAATACAGCACAGATCGAGACCAAGAGCAACCATACCTTTGAGGCCTCGGATACTGTGAACATCGGGAAGGGCGATTGGAGCCTGAGCAAATCCATTGCCACCAGGGGCGAGACGCCCACCTGGAACCTCTCGGCCACCAACAAGGCCGGTGAAGCGGAGTTTACCCTGTGGGATGTGCTGGCCGACGCTGAGAACGACCAAGGCGAGACAAAAGAGGACACCCACTATGCCATTGCAAAAGAGCTGGATGACGCCATCAAGGCCAATCTGACCCTGACCATGCACGACAACACGAGGCTGACCTATGCGGAGGCTGTCGCGGCGGGCAACATCATCGAGATGACCTACTACGCCGACAGAGACGGCACAAAACAGGTAAACGCAGGTGACTCGCTCCCCCGTGTGCGCAGCTTCAGCATCCATGTGAAAGCCGGGAACGGCCAGAACCCCGTGCGCAGCATCTCGGTGACCGGCATCCCCACCCACGAGGAGCGCGACGACGTGCCCACCGGTGAGGTGTGGACCTATAAGAACACCATCCATATCCAAGGCGTGAGCGGCAATGATTCGGCAGAGGACACCTACCGCAGCTACAAGAAGTTTGAAAAGGGTGTGGCCGCAAAGAGCAGCGGCGACGAGACCGGTTATCTGACCGGCAGCAACAGCTTCGAGCTGAGCGACCTCAGCGGCAACAACCTCCACTATCAGCTGGTGCTGCAGACCTCCGCCGATGATAGGGACGAGATCACGGTTACCGACACCCTGCCGGAAAACGTCGGCTTCAAGGTGGATAATGTCAAGATCGCGCTGGATGAGGGCGATTTTGTAAAGATCAGCGATAAAAATGTAGACTGGGCGACGGCAGAGTATGACAAAACTACCCGGAAGCTCACCATTAAAATCAGCAACTACAACCTGTCGGGGAAGGAACACCGCATCCGCATCCAGTACAAAGTGAGCGTGAGCGACGATCCCAGCTGGAAGAACCCCTCGGTGGGCAAGCTGATCTACACCAACACCGCCACCTGGGGCGAGCTGACCGAGACCACCACCACCACTGTGACCCGTGATGTGGAGCAGGTGAAAAAGACCGGCTGGCAGGACCCCGGCAACGACCGGAAGCTGCACTATCAGGTGGTCATCAACCCGGCCGGCGAGGATCTGTCGGCCGGGCAGACCAGAGCGGAGAAGATCGAGCTGTGGGATAACATCAGCACCACCAATGGTGCCATCGCCACCGGCGATGTCAACTCGGTCAAGTTGTATTTTTACGATTACGACGAAACAGTCGGCGTGACCACCGGCAAAGAGGTGCCGCGCAACATGTACCGCATCCTGGAAGCGGACAAGAACGGCTGGCTTCATATGGAGATCCCCAATATGGCGGCCCTGATCCTTGTGTATGACTGCAATGTGAAGGATGGCAGTGCTGCCGCCAGCTACCAGGTGAGCAACACCGTGACCCTGAGCAACGGCAGCAAATCCAGCGACAGCGGCATCACCTACCAGGTCAAGGCGGATGCAACGGCCACCACCGCACAGTTCGTGCTGCGCAAGAAGGACAGCTACTCCGGCGTGTCGCTGAAGGGCGCGGAGTTCACCATTTACCAGTACGACAAAGCGATTGAAGGGTGGACGAAGTGGGCAGGCAACGGCACTGGCACCCTGACCACGGACGAAAACGGTCAGGCCAGTCTGGCTGTGCTGGCTAGTGAGACTGCAAGCTGCCTGAAACCGGACGTGCTGTATAAGCTCGTGGAGACCAAAGCACCCACGGACTATCAGCTGGATGCCACCCCGCACTACCTGCTGTTCCGCAAGAACGCCAGCGCGGAGAACGAGCAGCAGGCCTTTGCAAAGGCGACCGGCCAGGCCGATGGCACCACGACCCTGACTGTGGACGGTGAGACGGTGGACCTGAACCGCAATGTGCAGGTGGGCAGCGATGCCGGCACCACGACCGCCGAATACAGCAACGTGTACAGCAACCTGACCGTCAGCAAGCTCTGGCTGGACCAGGATACCAAAAAGCCGGTGGAACCGGCGGTGGACAGCATCCACATCAAGGTCTGGCAGTACACCGACAATGACAAGGACAGAACGTTGTTTGCCGAAGCCGACCTGACCGCAGACAACCACTGGACTGCTACCTGGTCCGGCGTGAAACTGCCCCTGACGGACCCTGTCAGCGGCAAGGCGTACCACTACCTGGTGGAGGAAGTGACCACCGGCAACTGGAACGTGTACATTGACAACAACGGCGTGCAGACCGGCAATATCACGGTGCAGAACTATGTCTACACCGGCTACGAGCTGCCGTCCACCGGCGGCATGGGCACGGCACCCTTCGGGGTGCTGGGCGGCGCACTGGCCGCTGCAGCAGCCCTGCTGCTGGTCCGCAAACGGAAACAGAACGAGGAGGAGTGAGCAGCCATGAAACAAAACAAAAACAACCGGTTTGCCGCTCTTCTGCTGGCGCTGTGCATGGCCGTGTGCTGTGCACTGCCCGCGCTGGCAGCCCCCGCGGCCAGCGCCAACATCGACCTGAGCCGCACCGGCAGCATGGACGTGACCCTGTACGACCACCAGAACGACGTCCCCCTGCGGGGCGGCGCACTCACCGTGTACAAGGTGGCGGACGTGGCCCGCACCAACGGCGACCTGCACTTTGTGTACACCGCCGACTTTACGGGCTGCGGCATCGCGTTGGGCGACCTGACGGACAGCACGCTGGCTTCCAGGCTGGAAGCCAAGCTGCCCGCCCGCGCCGCCGGCACCACCCATAAGATCAGCGAGCAGGGCACCGTCTCCTTTGACGCATTGCCGCTGGGCCTGTACCTCGTGGTGCAGACCGAGAACTCCAAGGGCTACGAGGCCATCAATTCCTTCCTGGTGTCGCTGCCCATGGCGGACGAAAGCGGCTGGCTCTACACCGTGGACGCCACCCCCAAGGTGGGCGCGCCCACGCAGGAGGTGACCCCGCCCGAACCGGAAACTCCCAGCAAGCCTTCGGAACCGGACAAACCGTCCGAGCCGGAGAAGCCCTCGGAGCCGGACAAGCCCACCCAGCCCGGCACCCCGGATGAGCCGGACAACCCGGACATGCCGGTGGATCCCAACGACCCCAACCGCCCGGTGTCGCCCGGTACGCCGGATAACCCGGTGAACCCCGGCAACCCGGACAACCCCGTGGCCCCCGGCAACCCGGACAACCCGGTGGCTCCGGGCCGCCCGGACGGCAATGCACTGCCCCAGAGCGGCCAGCTGAACTGGCCCATCCCGTTCATGGCCTGCAGCGGCGTGCTGCTGTTTGCCGTCGGCTGGGTGCTGGACCGAAAGGAGACGCTGGCATGAACACAAAGCAGAAGATCGGCCGCGCCTGCATGATCGTGGGCATCCTGCTCATTCTGGGCGCACTGGCCCTGCTGGGCTATAACCAGTGGGACGCCAACCGCGCTGACAAGGCTTCACAGGATGCCCTGGGCAAGCTGGAAGAGACCCTGACCGAGACCATTGAGGACAAGACGAAGGACGAAGAGCCGGTGGTCCAGCCGGAGCTGGACCCGGAGCAGGAGATGACCGTCACCGACATCGACGGCTGGGGCTACATCGGCTATCTGTCCATCCCGTCCATCGGGTTGGAACTGCCCGTGATGAGCGAGTGGAGCTATGCGGGCCTCAAGGTGGCCCCGGGCCGTTACAGCGGCTCCACCTACGCTGACAACATGGTGGTCTGCGCCCACAACTACGCCAAGCACTTCAGCCCCATCAAGTGGCTGGCCCTGGGCAGTGAGGTGTACTTTACCGACATGGACGGCCAGCGCTGGAGCTATGAGGTGACCAACGTGGAGACCATCCAGCCCACGGATATCGACAAGATGATCACGGCCAGCGACGAGGACGCCTGGGACCTGACCCTGTTCACCTGCACCACCGGCGGCCGCGCCCGCTGTGCCGTGCGCTGCACCCGCACCGGTTACCCGGTCTTGGAGACCAGCGCGGCAGGGCGGATCACGGAGTAAGCAGGACGATTTGGAATTGCCTCCGCTTTGCTCTGGCAATATCAGCGGAAAATTATTTTTAAAGATATGCAATCCCGGAAAATCTGCGGATTTTCCGGGATTGTTTTTTCACGGATGGGCGTTAAGGAAAGTGGCCTGTTCTCTGGAAGGCAAACGATTTAGAATGCCCTCCGCGTTGCTCTGGGCATAAATAGCAGAAAAATTATTTTAGATTTTGCAAATCCGGCAGGGCTGCGGCCCCGCCGGATTTGCTTTTTCACGGGAGAGGGCGTTCCGGGAAGTGGCATCGGCTGCTGTTGGCCTGCGGCCAAAGCGCAGCAAATCAAATGCCTTTTACGGCAACGCTCCTCACCGGGGAGCTGGCGCGCAGCGACTGAGGGGCGTTCCAATCGGTGGAAGCCGAAAATACGGTGAAAAGATCTTCACGCCGAACAGGCGTGAATCTTCAGTATTTTCGGGTGGAGCCTACTTCTTTGGGGTCTGAAAGGGGCGAGCAGCCCCTTTCTTGCAACGACGACGACCGCTGCCTGCGGCAGAAACAGGGAGGAGTTGTTGGGGCCGTGGCCAGCAGGATGCAAGGCCCACTCAAGGGCCGTAGCATACGCTGGGAGCCACAACCTGTCCAGGGGAGAGGGGTGTCCAGAGGGAGAGAGGGGGGAGTCGAAACACCCCTCTCACCCTCTGGCCCAGCGGAGCGACCCCGGCGGCGATGCCGCTTGCAAAAGCCATCGGGCCTGCCCCACGCGATTGCACTCTGCATGAGAAACATTACAAAAAAGCACCCGCCATGCGGATGCACAGCGGGTGCCTTGAAGGGCTCTGCGGGGATGCTCAGTGGGTGGTGCCCATGTTCACAGCCGGGTCGGCGTCGTTCTTCACAACGGCCTCCACGGCCTTCTCCAGGCCGCGGGCGATCTGGTGCAGGTCCATGCTGGGGGTGCCCAGGGGCTTGTTGACCACCTGCTCCATGGCGTAAGGCACATGGATGAAGCCGCCCCGGATGTTGGGGTGCTTCCTGTCGATGAGGTACAGCAGGGTGTACATCAGGTAGTTGCACACATAGGAGCCTGCAGTGTAGGACAGGGCGGAGGGGATGCCTGCGTCCTTGATGTTCTGCACCATGGCCTTCACGGGCAGGGAAGTGAAGTAGGCGGTCTCGCCGTCCTCCTGGATGGTCACGTCGATGGGCTGATAACCGGCGTTGTCGGCGATGCGGCCGTCCATCAGGTTGATGGCCACCTTTTCCGGGGTGATGGCGGAGCGGCCGCCGGCCTGACCGATGCAGATGACCACATCGGGCTGGTTTGCCTGAATGGCAGCTTCCAGCACCTCACCGGCACGGATGAACTCGGTGGGCACTTCCTGCTTGACGATCTCGGCACCGGCGATGGTGTCGGGCAGCAGCTTTACCGCCTCAAAAGCGGGGTTGACGGTCTCGCCGCCAAAGGGGTCGAAACCAGTGAGCAGAATCTTCATAGTAAAAAGCCTCGATTCTCAGATATAAATGGACGGCTCCAGAACGGTGAGCTGTCCGTGATCCATGATCATGCGGTTGTCCACATAGATGCAGGGGTCGTGGGTGACCAGATCGTAATGGCCGGAAGCATCCTGCACACCGCCCAGTGCGATGTTGCGCCCGAACCCGATGTGGAAGGTGCCATAGGTGGATTCGTCCTCGATGTAGCAGTTGCCTGCACAGCGGGAGTGGGTGTTGAGCCCGATGCCGAACTCCGCCGCCACCACCATGTTCTCCGGGTCGTGGAAGCGGGCCAGAAACTGCTTGAGCCGCCTGCCGCTGGCATTGTCCTCGATCTCCACGATGCGGCCGCCGCGCAGCTCCACCCGCACGGGGCTGTCCACGATGCCGATATAGCCCATGGAGCCGTCCAGGATCAGGGTGCCGTTGGTGTCGCTCTCCACCGGTGCCACATACACTTCCACGCTGGCAGAGGAAAGGCCCTTGCCGTCGTGGCAGCAGCCGTTGAAGAAGCCGGGCACACGCCCCTCGATGTTGAAATCCAGGTTCGTGCCAAGCTCCGTGGTCACATGGATGTGGCTGGCGTTCTGGTAGCAGGCCATGATGATGCTGGCCATGATCCTGCTTTTGGGCAGGCTCATGTTCAGGAAGTCGTAGCTCAGCAGTGACTGCCCGTTGCTGGTGCTCAGCGGCAGCGACAAAAACCGGTTGCGGCGGGCAATGACCCGCTTGACGGCCCGTGTGGTGATGAGGGAATACTCGGCAGCACCGATCACGGCGTTGTAGGGGTCAAAGGCGTCCTCGCGGTCGTCGAAATACTGGCCCACCTGCTCGTGCAGGTCGTCCAGCATCAACACATCCGCCACGCTGCCCACCGCCTGTGCGGCTTGCTGCATGGCTGCCACCTCGACAGCATACTTCTGGCTGGATACGATCAGGATGCGTTCGCCTGCACGGAGCCGGACCCAGTCCCGTATAATGACATCGGCTCCGTGCTGTATTGCTTGTTCCATTGAATCACTCGATCTAACAAAAAAATTACTTCAGGAGAATCATCATCACGATCTGGACCACCATCATGATGATGGCGACAGGAACCTGATTCTTGATGACGCCCATGGGCTTCTTCATATCCAGCAGTGCCACGGGCACGGTGTTGAAGTTTGCAGCCATGGGGGTGCACAGGGTGCCGCAGAAGCCGCAGGTCAAAGCCAGCATGCCGATGACCACCGGGTTTGCGCCGTGGGCCAGCACGAACGGGTAGCCGATGCCCACGGTCATCACGGTGATGGCGGCGTAGGCGTTGCCCATGATCATGGTGAACAGCATCATGCCGATGGCGTACACCACGATACCGGCGTTCACATTGCCCTCGGGGATGATGTGGCTGACCAGGTCAGAGATCACATCGCCGACACCGGCAGCGGTGAAGACGGAGCCAAGGCAGGCCAGCAGCATGGGCAGCATGGACAGGGGGCCCACGGTGGACAGCATGCGCTCGGAATCGTTCAGGAAGGTGGAGGGCTTGTTGTCGCGGTTCATGATCATCAGCAGGATGATGGCCACGAGAACGCCCAGAGCCACGCCGTTCAGGGCGGACAGGCCGATGCCCAGGCCGGTGATGGCGCAGATGACGGCCAGCATGCCGATGCTCAGGGTGGGGACAAAGATCTTCATGCCGATCTTCTCATAGGTAGCCTCGGTCTCGGCTTTGGTGGCAGCAGAGACAGCGCCCTTCTTGACCTTCTTGAGGATGGCGGGGATGCACATCACCACCACCAGGATGCCGCTCACCAGAGAGGGCAGCCAGCGGCCCAGGGCAAGCACGACGCCCAGCACGGCCCAGAAGATAAAGGTGCCCATGGGTTCCGGGTTCTCCTTATCCTTCAGGTTCTTCACACCGCAGTAGATGCACAGCAGGCCGATGATAAAGTAGATGATCTCCATCACCTTGGTGGACAGGCTGTAATCAGCACTCATAAAAAAGCTCATTCTTCTGTCCTCCCTTACTTATAGTACTTCTGGATCATCTTGCGATCCTTGATCACATAGAATACGATGGCGACCACAGTGGCAATGATGCACACGGGGATCTCGATGGCAGCCAGCTGGGCCAGCTCCACCTCGATGCCCAGGCCGGCCAAAGTGCTCTGCACCAGCAGGCCGCCGGAGCCGCCCACGAACAGGACCTGACCGAAGAACCAGGTGATGTTCTCCATGCCGGAAGCCATGCCTTTCAGCTCCTCGACATGCTCCTCATTGGGCTCATAGCCCTGTGCTACAATGGCACCTTCGGCCATGGGCATGATGACGGGGCGCACGAAACCGGCCACGCCGCCAAAGCCCACGTTGAAGGCTGCAAAGATCGAGCGCATCACGCCGTAGATGCCGATGACCAGGCCGGAGGTGGCACCCTTGAACTTGCCGATCAGGGCAGCGGCTGCTTCACGCAGGCCGTTGCGCTCCAGCGTGCCGGTGACCAGCATCACGATGATGAAGATGGCCATGCTGCGGTTTGCCACAAAGGTGCTGCCCAGCGTTTCCAGCAGGGTGACCGGGCCCAGACCGCCAACCAGTGCAGTCACAACGGCTGCCACCAGAATGACCAGAATGGAGTCCAGCTTCAGTGCAAAGCCAGCGATGACGATGACAATGCCAAGTAGTTTCAGTAGTTCCATAATTGCCTTCCTTTATACTTATATTTTCCCGGCGCTGTGCTGGCGGTCCGCCTGTGGGTCAGCAGGCAGGCCGTCGGCACTACGCCGAAAAGTCCAGAGAAAATGCCTTACAGGCGGATAAACGCTGCCAGCAGCAGAGAAAAGCCTCCTGCCGTAAGCCACAGCGGCACCAGACGACGGCCCAGGTGAGCCCCGATATCGCAGTGCTCCAGCACCCCGGAGGCCTTCATGGGCACCACCGTGGTGGCTTTGGGCACGGCCTCTGGGCTGCCGTAGGGGTTGGTGGAGGTAAACTCACCAGTGCCGATCTCCCCGGGGCAGGCGTACACCCCAAACCAGGAGGACAGCAGCCCACCCTTGCCAGCGCTTGTCTTGCACACGCGCACCAGCTGCACCGTAAGGGCCTGGGCCTGCTTTTCTTCCACCAGCAGGTTGACCCGGACCATATTTACCAGGTTCAGCACCGAGGAAATGGCGATGAGAGCGTCCAGGATCAGGACCAGGATCAATAACGAGTGCATGGGGCACACCTCCTGCAAACAGAGCAAGGGCTGCGGCAGCCCCTGGTGCTTTCGTAAGATGGAAATAGTATACCATAAAGTGGGACGAATTGTAAATGAAATATAGATAATCTGTCTAGTCTTCCTAAAAAAGGAAAAATCCCCTGTTTCCCAAAGGAAACAGGGGATTTGCGCCGTTTGGCAGAAATTACTTGTTGCGGATGTACTCATCCATGGCTTTGGCGGCAGCCTTGCCGGCACCCATGGCCTTGATGACGGTGGCGGCACCGGTCACGGCATCGCCGCCGGCGTACACGCCGTCACGGCTGGTCTTGCCCTCGTCGCCCTCGGTGACGATGCAGCCGTGCTTGTTGGTCTCCAGACCCGGGGTGGTGGAGCGGATCAGCGGGTTGGGGCTGGTGCCCAGGCTCATGATCACGGTGTCCACATCCAGCTCAAACTCGCTGCCCTTCTTCTCGATGGGGCGGCGGCGGCCGGAAGCATCGGGCTCGCCCAGCTCCATCTCGATGCAGGTGATGGACTTGACAAAGCCCTCGTCGTTGGCGTGGATCTCCACAGGGTTGCACAGGGTCTTGAAGATGATGCCCTCTTCCTCGGCGTGCTCCACCTCTT
>OLOT01001700.1_pt1 | contig 12338 bp, 8 predicted proteins | sample 1671991 | NCBI WGS metagenome assembly OLOT01 (sample SAMEA3136634, study PRJEB25190) | human gut metagenome | biome: human gut; feature: human-associated habitat; material: faeces | place: Austria | collected 2013
AGCTGGAGGTAGAGGTGCTGGATGCGCTCAGCATCACCGCCTCCCTCCTGCGGGGAGATTACAACACCGCAGGGTCGGTGATGTTCCTGCTGACGGTGAGCAGCTTGCTGGAAGAGTGGACGCGGAAAAAGAGTTTGGACGACCTTGCCCGCAGCATGGCACTGAACGTGGATAAGGTCTGGGTGCGCACCCCGCAGGGCGAGGTGCTGGTACCGTTGACCCGCGTCCACGCAGGGGACGAAGTGGTGGTGCGCTCCGGCAACATGATCCCGCTGGACGGCATGGTACTGGAGGGCGAAGCCATGGTGAATCAGGCCGCCCTCACCGGCGAGTCCATGCCGGTGCGCAAGACCACCGGTGCCACCGTCTACGCAGGCACGGTGGTGGAAGAGGGCGAATGCGTCCTTGTAGCCAAGGCAGAGGGCGGCGCCAACCGCTACGATAAGATCGTGGCGATGATCGAGGAATCGGAAAAGCTCAAGTCCGGCACCGAGAACCGGGCTTTGCAGCTGGCCGACCGTCTGGTGCCGTGGTGTCTTGCCGGTACAGTGGCTACCTACGCCTTTACCCGCAATGTCACCCGCGCCATCTCCATTTTGATGGTGGACTTTTCCTGTGCGCTGAAGCTTTCCATGCCGCTGGCGGTGCTCTCTGCCATGCGGGAGTGCGGGGAATATCACATCACCGTAAAGGGCGGCAAGTATCTGGAAGCGCTGGCAAAGGCGGACACCATCGTGTTCGATAAGACCGGCACCCTCACCCGTGCCACCCCGCAGGTGGTGCAGGTAGTGCCTTTCTCCGGCTGTGAGGAGCAGGAGGTATTGCAGCTTGCCGCCTGTCTGGAAGAGCATTTCCCCCATTCCATGGCAAACGCCGTTGTCCGCGCCGCCAGAGAGCGGGGGATCTCCCACGAGGAGATGCACTCCGAGGTGGAGTACATCGTGGCGCACGGCATTGCCAGCCGGGTGGGCGGCACGCGGGTGGTCATTGGCAGCGCCCACTTCATTTTTGAGGACGAGGGCTGCACCATCCCGGCAGGGGAACAGGCAAAGTTCGATGCACTGGACCCGCAGTACTCCCACCTGTATCTGGCGGCTTCCGGGGTGCTGGCGGGGGTCATCTGCATCGCAGACCCCCTGCGCCCGGAGGCGGCACAGGTGCTGCATAAGCTCCGGAAGCTGGGCATTGCCCAGACGGTCATGATGACCGGCGACAGCGACCGCACTGCCCGCGCCATTGCGGCGCAGGTGGGGGTGGACCGCTGCTTTGCGGAGGTGCTGCCGGAGGATAAAGCCGCCTTTGTCCGCGACGCCAAAGCCGAGGGACATACAGTTGTGATGATCGGCGACGGCATCAACGATTCGCCCGCTTTGTCGGCGGCAGATATCGGCATCGCCATCCATTCCGGTGCCGCCATCGCCCGGGAGATTGCCGATGTGACCATCCGCGCGGATAGTCTGGAAGAGCTGGTGACCTTAAAAGCCATTGCCAACGCCCTGCAAAAGCGGGTGGGCAGCAATTACCGCTTTGTCCTCAGCTTCAACTCCGCGCTCATCCTTCTGGGTGCTCTGGGCATCCTGCCCCCTGCCACCAGCGCGATGCTGCATAACCTTTCCACCCTTGGCATCAGCCTGCGCAGCATGACAGACCTGCTGGAGCAGAAGAACGAAGGATAAAAAACCGAAAATCTCGCATAAAACAAGAAAGCATCTGCAACATTCGCTTCTGAATTTCAGAACACAGCGAATTCGTTGCAGATGCTTTTACTTTTAGAGGGCGAGCCCGGTAAAGTGTGCAAATACAGTTTCCGGCCGCGCCCCTTCCCGTGAAAATGGTACGCCGGAGCGTCCGCAGACGCTCCGGCGTACCGAAATTATAAATAGTTTTTCCGCTGAAAATGCCCAGAGCATAGCGGAGGGCATTCAAAATCGTCCTAGTCAAAAAAGGAGACTGATGCACAAATACTGCGCAGCGGCTTCCTTTTTGTTTCAGATAAACCGGCAGAAGCCCAGCCAGCAGCCCAGCAGGAAAAAGAGCAGCGCCTTACCCAGCACCGGCAGCCACTGGTGCTTACACAAGGCGGTATCCCACCGGTGGATGTTCTGCTTGGGGCAGGTGCCCACGCAGGCTTCACAGGCGATGCACTCCCCGCTGCGCAGGCTGCTTTCCTCCAGCTTCAGGCACACCGGGCACTGCTGTTTGCAGGCATTGCAGCCCGGAATGCAGCCCTCACTCTGCCGGTGCAGCCGCGCAAAGGGCAGCACCGGCAGCAGGGCGAACACCGCGCCCATGGGGCAGAGGAACTGACAGAAGAACCGGGGCTGCACTGCCATGCCCAGCAAAATAAGCACAAGCAGCGCAATGCCCACGCCGAAGCCCTCCGGCGGCAGACGCAGTGCCGTCAGGCGGGAAAATACCTCCCACGGGCTTGTGCCGGTCAGCAGCTTTTCCTGCCGGGTCACATACAGCGCCACCAGCCCTGCCAGCAGCAGATATTTGACCTTCTGCCCCCAAAGCACCGCCCGCTCCGGCAGACGGAGCTGCTTTTTGCGGTGGAGCAGCTTTTTCTGGAGTAGCCCGGACAGCGCCCAGACGGCATCGCCCAAGCTGCCAAAGGCGCAGGCGTACCCGCAGAAAAACCGGTCGAACAAAAGGGTGAAGCCGCACAGCCCCAGCAGGGAAAGCGTAAAGCTGTCCGCCGAGAGCACCTCGCCCGCACCGATGTGCAGAAAGATTTGTTTTACCCCGGAAAACCCGGCCACGAATGCGCCCGGCATGGTCACAAAGAAGAACAGCTGTACCCCGGCGCGCAGCCATGTGCGGCGCTTTTTGTCCCGCTGGCGCTGCTGTGCCGCCGTTAAAGGCTTCGCTTGTGTTTTTTCCATCATCCTGCCGCCTTTCCCAGTGCGTCCTCTACTGCACCGATGAGTCCTTCTGCCGTGAGGGTAGCGCCGGAAACGGTATCCACCTCGGCAGACTGCACCGTCAGCATCTCGTCCAGCAAAGGCAGCGCCTGCTTATAGTAGGGCTTATCTTCACCGGAAGCATCCAGCACCGATATATCGGTCATTTTTCCGTTCTGAATGGTTACCGACACCCGGATGACATCGCCAAAACCAAAGGCGCTGCCCTCGTAGGTGCCGTCCCGGTAGCCGCTCTGGCTCTGCTCCGCCTGCGCTGCGCTCTGCGCCTGCAAAACGGAAGCGTTGTAGGCTTCCACCTCGGCAATTTCCTGCTTGCGCTGGCTTACCGCTGTCGCCCGGACCAGCGCTACCTGCTGGTATTGCCACAGGATGCCAAGGATCAGCAGCAGGTTCACCGCCCGGAGGAGAAAATTCTTGTATTTCATTCCGCTGCTCCTTCCGTTTCAGGTTCGGTTTCGGTCTCTTCCGGCGGCAGTGCCGTCTCGGATGTCGGCAGCACTTCCTCAGAGGAAGCCGGTTCAGAATCGTCCGGTGCACCTGCCGGGAAAAGCTGCTGCCATACTTCCTTGAACCACGCGGGAACGGTGCGCTTTTCCTCCGGCTGCACCACCTCCACGGTGGGCGCGGTGACCGGCGTTTCCTCGGGTTCTGCTGCTTCGGACGGTGCGACTTCTTCTACCACTTCTTCCGATGCAGCCTGCTCCGGGTCGGCTTCCTCTGCCGGGGCAACCGCTGCTTTTGCCAGCGCCAGCTTGACCGCGTTCAGGATACCGGTGGAGGAGTAGGTGGCACCGGAAACAGCATCCACATTGGGGTTTTGTCCTTCCAGAATGGCGGGAATGACCCGCTTTGCCCGGGAGAGATATTCCTCCTCGTCCTCGGCGCTCAGAACCGTGATATCGGTGATCTTATCCTCTGCCACCGTGATCTGCACTGTAATTTTGCCCTCAAAGCCTATGGCTTCGGCGGTGTAGATGCCGTCAAGGTAGGTGGAGGGCGCTGTGAATTCCTCCACCACCAGCGGTGCGGCGGGCTTGGGCTGCGGCGGCAGGGGATTGTTGACCACCTCGCCGGTCAGGGCGTTCTGCACCGCGCCCAGAATGCCCCGGCTGGTGTAGGTGGCTTCGGAAACGGCATCCACCTCCCAGCTCTGGGCATCCACTACGGTGGTCAAAAGCCGCTTTGCGCGCCGCAGAAACTGCTTGGTCTCGTGGGAAGCATCCAGAATTTCAACCTCCGTGATGCTGCCGTTTTCCATGGTGACCTGCACCCGGACGGTACCGCCGTAGCCACGGGAAGAGCCGACGTAAACGCCGTCAGCATAGGGCAGCTTGGGCAGCGCTTCTTCCTCCACTTCGGAGGAAGCGGCTTCCACCGGCTGCTCCACCACGGCTGTCAGCCTTTCCGGCACGGCAGCCAGCACCGGCACAGTGCGCGGCAGGGCAAAAAGCACAGCCGCCGCTGCCGCCACCGCCGGGAGCAGCTGCACCAACGGCAGCAGCGTGTTGCTTCGTTTTTTGTTCATTCCAAGTCCTCCTGACACGGAAAAGCAAGGCCGCCTGCATAGAGCGACCTTGCTTTTTGGGTATTCTGTTTTTTGCCGGATCAGGCAGCCTTCAGGTTCTGCACAGCATCGGTCAGGTGGGTCACCTGCTCCAGTGCAGCGGCCTTATACAAGGTTTCGCGGCTCAGCAGCTCCACGCTTTCGGCCAGTTCAGTCTCCAGATTGGCGTAGCTGTCGGCGGTGTAAGCAGCCTTTGCCTTGCCCTGTGCTTCGGCAACTACAGCCTGCAGGGCGGCGCGGTCGGCATCGCTTGCCAGCTCGTGCTTGGCAAGGTTTTCGGCAGTGGTCTGGAACTTGACCACCGTGTCGGCATAGCCCAGTGCGCGGATGGTGATGGTCCAGTAGCCGGTGCCGTCCGTGCCTTCCGGCAGCTGGCAGCGGGCAGAATCGCTCAGACCCAGCTGGATGCCCATGGACTTGTGCATCCAGTTGTCGGCTGCAAACTTGGTGCCGTAGGAGGCCTTGGCGTGGGTGTAGGTGCTGTCATTGCCGTAGTAGGTCCACACCACAGACTGCATCCGGGAGCCCAGCTCGCCGTAGTTGCCGTTCAGGTCCACACGGATGAACTCGCCAAAGCTGCCCACATCGCTGCCGCTGCGCAGGTTCACGGTAAGACCATCAGCAGCTTTCTGGGCGGCTTCTGCCACGCCGGAACCGGTGCCGGTGTGTGCAGCAGAGAAGGTGTAGCCATCGCCGCTCTTGGTTGCATACTTCAGGCCGTTGGTGTTCTTGTCCACCGCAGCCGTCAGGGTGTAGGCGGTCAGGTTCTTTTCAGAGTAGCCGCCCACCAGCTGGCCGCCGTTTTCCACCACGGTGTACTTGGAGCAGAAATCTGCAAGGTCGCTGGTAGCCACGCGCACCGGCACATACTTGGTGCCCAGCACCTCGTAATGGTCCATCTGCACGGTAGAGCCATCGGCCTTAGTGATGGTGCCGCGGTTCCAGCCTACGGTAGTGCCATCGGCCAGATAGATGGTCTTGCCATCGTCCGACCAGTGGGAAACGGTGTAGGTGCTGCCGTCCTTGGCGTAGATGACAGCAGTGCTCTGGAAGCTGCCGCGGTGCAGACCATGGTTGGCGGTAGCGCGGGAAACGGCGTCAAATGCGCCAAGGTCGTGCTCCTCGTGGCTGTCCAGCTGCGCAGAAGCGGCAGTACTGCCGGCAGCATAGACCTTCTCGTTTGCCCAATACTCATCCCAAGTCAGGGCAGCGTAAAGGTAGGTGTACTTTTTGCCCAGCAGAAAATCGAAAAAGCCGTTTTCCTCCTCGGCGGGGGCTGCTGCAAAGGCGGTAGCGGTCAGCAGGCTGAGCGCCATAGCCGCCGACAGCAGCAGGGAAAGAAATTTCTTTGTTCTCATGAAAAAATGCTCCTTTCATCACACTGGCAGGGGATAGGGATCATGTAGTTAGCATCGCCTAACATTGCGCGCAAAGAAAAACCCGCGGGGCAAAGCCCCTCAGATGGTTAGGATAAGCTAATTGACGAGACCTAAAATAGCACGCCTGCAAAGCGTTGTCAAGAAAAAACGGGGATGTTTACAGAGGTTAATTTGTGGGCAAAAGGTGCCGTTTACGCTCTTTATGCTGCAAGCCCTTGACCTTTTTGCCGGAGCGCAGTATACTTTTCATATGGTTAGTTATGAATAACCGCAAGGAGGTACTACATGATACAAGACGCATTCTGGGGGATCTTGATCCCGTTTCTGGGCACAAGCCTTGGAGCAGGCTGTGTATTCTTTTTAAAAAACTCTTTGCGTGACGGCATCCAGCGCGCCCTCACCGGCTTTGCCGCCGGGGTCATGGTGGCGGCATCGGTATGGAGCTTGCTGATCCCGGCTATGGAGCAGGCCGCAGATCTGGGCAGGCTGGCATTTTTCCCGGCGGCGGTGGGTTTCTGGCTGGGCATCCTGTTTTTGCTGCTGCTGGATCATCTCATCCCGCATCTGCACCAGAACAGTTTGCAGGCCGAAGGGCCAAAAAGCCAGCTCCAGCGCACCACCATGATGGTTCTGGCGGTGACGCTGCACAACATCCCGGAGGGTATGGCAGTAGGCGTAGTCTATGCCGGATACCTTGCCGGAACGGCTCAGATCACCGCCGCCGGGGCGCTGGCGCTTTCCCTTGGCATTGCCATCCAGAACTTCCCGGAGGGTGCCATCATCTCCATGCCCCTGCGGGCAGAAGGAATGAAAAAAGGCCGGGCGTTCTGGGGCGGCGTGCTGTCCGGCATCGTAGAGCCCATCGGGGCAGTGCTGACGATTCTGGCGGCAGGCATCGTGGTGCCCGCTTTGCCCTATCTGCTCAGCTTTGCCGCCGGAGCCATGCTGTATGTGGTGGTGGAGGAACTGATCCCGGAAATGTCGCAGGGACAGCACTCCAACGTTGGCACGGTGTTTTTTGCGGTAGGCTTCAGCGTGATGATGGTGCTGGATGTGGCACTGGGGTGACGGTTTGAGGGCTCCCGAAAGCGAAATCTTTTTCGAAATTTGACAAATAATTCTCAATTTTAGTATCAAGCAGTACGTTTCCCGCGCCGACTGGGAGGGCACTCTGCCCACCACCCGCACCGATGGCAAGACTGCAAGCGCAGAGACCGTTGCCGCCAAGGAGAACACCTCCTACTGGCTCATCCTGCTGGCCATCGTGGACAGCATCCTGCTTATTGTCATCGCGCTGCTGATCCTCAAGCGCATCCCCGCCGGTAAAAAGCTGGGCAAGGGCGCAAAGGCCGGTATCTGCGTGGGCATCGCTGCCGTGGTGGCACTGGTGTTCTGGGCCATGTTCTTCCGCAGCGGCAGCGCACCGGCTGCGGCAGCTTCCTCTGAGAGCGCAGCCGCTTCCGAGACTGCCGAAAGCACCGCAGCTTCGGAAGAAGCAACGGACGGTCTGTTCATGGAGCTGTCCCAGAAGGACGCAGGTGGCTGGCTGGGCTGCCACATCTACCTGATGGAGGACGGCACCTTCTCGGTGGCTTATGACTACACCGCCGACAATACCGGGAGCGAAGCTGCCAAGGGCACCTATGTGGACAACGGGGACGGCACCCTGACCCTGACCGCAGCGGATGGCACGGTGCACACCGCCGCCGCAGCTGCCGTCCTTGATGGCGGAAACAATGTCGGCATCCGCGCCGGACTTGAAGCCGGGGTTTGCGGTGATGTCCAGAATGGCCTGCGTGACATCTGCACCCGGAGCCTCGTTCCAGTTGCAGACGGTGTTGATGCCGTCGTCTGCCAGCGTTGCCACCAGACCGGCACCGGCGTAGAAGCTGTAAATGTATCATGCGTCGTTCACGCTCATCATGAACTTCTTCCCGGCGGCGGCAGCCTTTTCCAGCATGGTGTCCATGGTCTGCGCAACTTTAGCGCAACCTTTGCCATACAAAGAGCAAAAATGCCCGCTCCCAGAGAAGGAGCAGGCACAGAAAACGCGTTATTTGATGCTGCGGGAGCGTTCCATCCACTTGGTAGAATCCCGCAGGATGACCTGATAACCTTCCAGCTGCCGCATGACCGTTTCCTTAAATTTTATAGCAGTTTGCATTTTTAATGCACAAGCAACATCCGCAAACTGCATATCGCAAATATGCTGTTTTGATAGACACTATTTCTGAAAATTGCGATAAAATAATATTCCTTTAAATATGCCCAGAGCGCAAGCGGAGGGCATTGAAAACCGTTTTGTGCAGCTGCCTTTATTTATTGCTTTCCGGCAGCTTGAAGTAGACGCGGTATTCGTCCGAGTAGATCTTGCTGCCCATACGGCTCACGCCGCCGTACAGGTGGGTGCGCATCAGCGGCTCAATGGCGTCCAGATCTTTCTCCCGCAGAATACGCAGCATCTCGGCGTGCTCGCTGACAACGCTGGACACGTTGCGTGCGCCCACGATGTCCAGACGGATAAAGCGGGAATAGTCTGCCTGCGGGCGGGTCATCTGCTCCCAAAGGTATTCCTTGCTGGTTTTGCGGAACCAGTACGCGTGCATGGCAAGGTCGCAGCTGAGGAAGTGGTTGAAATCAAAATTTTCCGGGTCGCTGCGCCCCGCAGCGGCCTCCAGCAGCATATTATAAAGGTGCTCCACAGCAAGGATCTCCATGGGCGAGCAGCTCTGCACAAAATCCCGGAACACCATGCCCTCGACGGCAACACGCTGGAAGATGAGCTGATCCACCACGCCGATGTCGATGGCGGTAACGATGGTGCCCTTGCAGGGGATGATCTGCACAAAGCGGTTCTGCTCCAGCCGCTGCAAAACGCTGCGGATGGGGGTGCGCGAAACACCGAACCGCTTGCACAGCTGGTTTTCGCTCAGCGCTTCCCCGGGCAGGATCTTCAAGGTACAGATCTCGTCCTCGAGAATATGATAAAGCTCATCCGTGTGCTGTAATGTAGCCATAGTCGTTCTCCATTTATCCGGTAAATTAAGCTTAATATCATTGTACCGTCCCGGCAAACGAATGTCAATGCTGGAATGGAACTTTATTTGACAACTTGTATACAAGCTTTTGCGCTTGCGTACGGAGCTGCTTATGAAACGGGAAGATTGATATACCACTTCATAATGCGGGAAAAGTGCTGATGGAATGCCGTGGTAAAGCGGATGCTGTACGGAATGTACAAAGAAAACAGAAAATAACTGTCAAATCTATATTGCAAAGCGCTGCGGTTTTATGGCGGCAGCACGGCGGGATAAAATGCTGTATACAAGGTTTTGCTAAAAAGGCTGAAAGGGGCCAAATACCCTGCATACACCGGAGCGTTACCGGAAAATACAGCAGGAAATGTGCTTTTTTGTGTATTGCGGGGGTACTGTGCTGCTGCGGGCTTGCCTTGCTGCGCAAAAGGCGGTAAACTGAGGGTAGGCAAAACGCCCGAAAAGGAGAAACGACATGGCATATACAAAGGCTGACCTCAAGCACGACCTTGCAGCAATGGGGCTGACAGGAAACGAGACCATCCTGATCCATTCCTCCATGAAGTCCATCGGCACGGTGGAGGGCGGTGCGGACACAGTTCTGGACGCGCTGATGGAGTTTTTTGCGGAGGGCTTGCTGCTGCTGCCCACCCACACATGGCGGTTTATCAATGAGGAGAACCGGATGTTCGATGTGCGCCGCAGCCCGTGCTGTGTGGGTATTCTGCCGGAGCTGTTCCGGCAGCGCCCCGGGGTGGTGCGCTCGCTGCACCCCACCCACAGCATGGCGGCTTACGGCAAGGACGCGGCTGCTTACATAGAAGGGGAGCTGGACGCCAACACCCCCTGCACCCCCGGCGGCTGCTACGACCGGTTGCGGGCAGCTCACGGCAAGGTGCTGCTGCTGGGGGTGACCCACGCCCGCAACACCTTTATCCACAGCGTGGAGGAGGTGCTGAATGTCCCGAACCGCCTGACCGACAAGCCCCTGCAGCTGACCGTGGCGGACGAAGCCGGGGCGCAGCACACCGTCTATATGCGCCGCCACTACAACGCGCAGCAGCCGCACATCTCGGAGGATTTCGTCAAGCTGGAGCAGGCGTATCTGGACTGCGGCGCAGCCCGGAACACGAAATTCGGCGATGCAGCCTGCATTTTGTGCGATGCTGAGGGGCTTTTCCGGGTCACCCGCCATGTTCTTGCCCCAAATCCCGAAGCCTTTGTCACAGAGCCTGTCATCCCGGCGGAGCGCTGGCAGGCGCTTTGCACCGGCAAAACCTAAAACCCTCCCGGTCATTGCAGCACGATGCCGGAGCTGCCGCAAAGAAATCGGATGCGCGTGGTTTTTATGGATAAATATGTGAAAATTTGTTGAAAAAACTTCCTGATAATGGTAAAATAATTGTATGTCTCTATTGCGCTGTGCCTTTTCGCGGGAAAGGAAAAGTGCAAAACAGGAAGCACACAAAAAATTGCGGCATCATTTCCGTGGGCGGGTTTTAAAGCGCACACTCTTGCGGGCGGTGATGTACGATTGGTGAGCCATAGCAGCTTTGCCGCAAAAACGGCAGCTGCCCAAAAGTTGTGAGGAGTCTTTTAATGAACAAAAGAACATTGCGCCGCCTTATTTCTGTGCTTGCGGTACTGGCGCTGGGGCTGTCCCTGCTGACCGGCTGCGGCACAAAAAGCCCGGAACAGGTACAGGAGCAGGAGGATGCCCAGACCATTCAGGTATATCTGTGGAGCAATAGCCTGTACGAAATCTATGCTCCCTATGTCCAAGCGCAGCTGCCGGACGTGAATATTGAGTTCATCGTAGGCAACAACGATCTGGATTTTTACAAGTTTTTGCAGCAGAACGGCGGCCTGCCGGATATCATCACCTGCTGCCGGTTCTCGCTGCACGATGCTGCCCCGCTGAAAGACAGTCTGATGAACCTTGCCCTGACCAACGAGGCGGGCGCTGTGTACAACACCTACCTCAACAGCTTTAAAAACGAGGACGGCAGTGTGAACTGGCTGCCGGTGTGTGCGGATGCCCACGGCTTTGTGGTCAACCGCAGCCTTTTTGAGCAGTACGATATCCCGCTGCCTACCGATTACGCAAGCTTTGTGGCGGCCTGTCAGGCGTTTGAAGCGGTAGGCATCCGGGGCTTTACCGCTGACTATGCCTACGATTACAACTGCATGGAAACGCTGCAGGGGCTTTCCGCCGCCGAGCTTACCACTACGGAAGGGCGCAAGTGGCGCACCGCTTACAGCGACCCCGCCAGCACCGTGCGGGTGGGTCTGGACGATGCCGTGTGGCCGGGGGCCTTTGAGCGGATGGAGCAGTTCATTCAGGATACCCACCTTACGGCGGACGACCTTGCCCTGACCTACGACGACGTGACCGGGATGTTCCGGGACGGGGAAGTTGCCATGTACTTTGGCAGCTCTGCCGGCGTGAAGATGTTTCAGGATGAGGGCATCGACACCATTTTTATGCCCTTCTTCTGCCAGAACGGCGAAAAGTGGATCATGACCACCCCGTATTTCCAAGTTGCCCTGAACCGAGATCTCGAGCAGGACACCGCGCGCCGCGAAAAAGCCATGAAGGTGCTGAACGTCATGCTCTCGGAGGATGCGCAGAACCGCATCGTTGCCGACGGACAGGACGTGCTGAGCTACAGCCAGAACGTCCCCCTGCGCCTGACCGAGTACATGAAGGACGTGCGCGATGTGGTGGAAGAAAACCATATGTATATCCGCATTGCCTCCAACGATTTCTTTGCCGTTTCCAAGGATGTGGTCTCCAGAATGATCGCGGGCGAGTACACGGCAAAACAGGCTTACCGGGCGTTCAATGCGCAGCTTCTTGCCGAAGAGGAGCCCGCTGCGGACGAGACTGTGTTGACCAGCGGAAAGAGCTATTCCAACGTGTTCCACGCAAACGGCGGCAACGCTGCTTTCTCGGTTATGGCAAACACGCTGCGCGGCGTTTACGGCACGGATGTGCTGCTTGCCACCGCAAACAGCTTTACCGGCAGTGTGCTGAAAGCAGACTATACCCCCAAAATGGTAGATTCCATGATCATGCCCAACGGCCTGATGTCCCGCCAACGCACCATGACCGGTGCTGAGCTGAAGGAAACTGTCCGCGCTTGTGTGGAAGGCTGCGAGGGCGGCTTTGTGCCCTTCAATCGTGGCTCTCTGCCGATAGTCAGCGGTATTGCCGTGGAGGTAAAGGAGAATAACGGCAGCTATACCCTGACCGGTATCACCCGCAACGGGCAGCCGCTGCGGGATGACGACACCATTACTGTGACCTGTCTGGCAACGTCAAAGCAGATGGAAGCGCTGCTTGCGAGCAAGAGCGGCACGTCTGAGGACGGAGACGCGTGGGTGAAAAACACATGGCGCGATCATGTTTCCGGCGGCGGCGCAGCGCTTGCAG
>OLOT01001705.1_pt1 | contig 12313 bp, 9 predicted proteins | sample 1671991 | NCBI WGS metagenome assembly OLOT01 (sample SAMEA3136634, study PRJEB25190) | human gut metagenome | biome: human gut; feature: human-associated habitat; material: faeces | place: Austria | collected 2013
GGTGTGCATCCCGGGCCGAGGCTGCTGCCGCCCGCGCCGAAGAGCTGGCCCCGGCAGACGGTCAGGTACTGAGCGTGAACGGCAAAAGCGGTGTAGTGGTCCTGCGTGCGCAGGACGTGGGTGCCCTGCCCCGGCCTGCGCAGCCGGCAGCCGGCTCCCTGCTGCGGGTTCTGAGCGTGAACCCCGACACCGGTGCCCTGCTCACCGACACTACGCCCCCGCCCGACCTGACGCCCTATGTGCGCAGCAGCACCCTGCCGGACGCAAAGACCCCCGGCCCGGTGCGCATCGACCCGCAATACGGCGTGGCTGTGCGGGAGGACGCCACCCTGACCCTTGTGCCTGCCTCCGCCGAGCAGCTGGACAGCATGACCGACGGCTTTGCGCCGCTCACCCCGGCCCTGCTGCCCTACGGCGTGAAAAAAGCGCTCACCACTGCCAGCACTGCCGCCGGGTGGACCGGTGCGGAAAAGACGGCCGCCCTGCGCACGCTGGGTGCCGACCTGACCGCCTACTATACCCGGCTGGAGGCCGACGCCAAATTCGGCACGCCGTACACCCTGCCGCCCGCTACGGCAGACCAGCTGGGCGGCGTGAAGGTGGGCGACTATCTGGACATTGCCCCGGACGGCACCCTGAGCGGCAAGACGCTGTATGACACCATCGCGGCCAGTGTGGCGGTCAAGTCGGAGGCGCGGCTGGTGTGGAACACCCATGTGACGTCTCCTAACAAATTCACAACTTGGGATGTTCAGATTCCAGGCAATGTTGATAAGATATGCATTACCAAAGGCAAGTACAACAGCTACAATAATAACACTGAAAAAAGCATTGCACGCGGTGGCACGACAACTTATGACTGTGACTGCAATTTTACAATCACATTCCAAACAAACGGCATCCTTCATGTTGTTTATCCATACAAAACAGTGTTCCCTCTGGAACTCTGGATTGACGGCTACCACTACCCCACCCTCGCGGACCTGCTGACGCAGGTGACCGCTGTGGAGAGCAGTGTCACCGATCTTCAGGTGGCCCTGTGCGAGCTGTACGAAGAAAAGGAGGAAAATTGATGGCGAAAATTTATGCAGCCCTGATCCGCAAGGGTATCAAGACGCTGGACGAGGTGCCCGCCCGTCTGCGCAGCACCGTGAAAGCCCTGCTGGCGGAGGTGGAAGCCGATGCTTGAAGCCTGGTCCCGCACGCGGGACGGCACCCGGAAGCTGAGCGCAAACTTCACCGTGGCCGAGTTTGCCTGCAAAGATGGCTCGGACCCTGTGTTCGTGGACAGCAGCCTTGCCGCCCTGCTGCAGAAGATCCGCGACCACTTCGGCCGCCCCGTAGTCATCACCAGCGGCTACCGCACCGCCGCCCACAACAAATCCGTGGGCGGGGCCGCCTACAGCCAGCATCTGTATGGGCGCGCTGCCGACATCCGGGTGCAGGGCATCCCGGTGGAGCAGCTGGCCGCCTATGCAGAGACCTGCCTGCCCGGCACCGGCGGCATCGGCCGGTACCCGCCCCGGGCCGGACGGGCTGTGGGCTGGGTCCATGTGGACACCCGCCCCGCCAAAAGCCGCTGGACAGGTTAAGAAGGAGGTGAACCCAATGGAAAGCATCCTGTCCGCCCTGATCGCCGGTACCGTGACCCTGATCGGGGTGCTGATCGCCAACAGCCGCAGTCAGGCCGTGACCGACACAAAGCTCGAAGAACTGACCCGCGAGGTGCGCGAGCACAACAATTTCGCCCGCCGCGTGCCCATTCTGGAAGAGCAGATGAAGGTGGCCAACCACCGCATCGCCGACCTTGAGAACCATGAACGAATGAAAGAGAGGAACTGATTTATGGAACTGAGCAACAAGATTTCCGCCGCTACCCTGGCCCGCACCGCTGTGCTCCTGCTGGCCCTGACCAATCAGGTGCTGAGCGCAATGGGCAAGCCCGTGCTGCCCATCGAGAGCACCACTGTGGAGCAGCTGGTCACCGCCGGCATCACCACCGTGGCCGCCCTCATCAGCTGGTGGAAGAACAACAGCTTCACCGCTGCCGCCGTGGCCGCCGACAGCTACATGGCCCGGCTGAAGCAGAAGCAGTGATCGCCGACTGCCCTATATAAGGTAAGAGGGCAAGGCCCCCGGAGACGCAGGTTTCCGGGGGCCTTTTTCGTCTGCAGCAGGGCGGCAGGAGAAATTCCAGCCGGTTCTTTGCCAGAAATTCCGTCCCTCAAAAAGTGGTTTTCCGCAACAATCCGCACACTCTGCACCAGTACCGCAACCGCATCATTTCACGTCCGCAACAGTTTCTCTTTTTTCTGCAACAAATTCTTGTGATTTGTGCAAAATATCCAATTCAGACTTTGGAATATTTTCACAAATCATGCGTTTCTACACATTTTTTCTTGACAACCCGCACCGGAAAACGGTATAAAGGAAGCAGGATAGCAAGCCTTGAAATATGTCCATCCTATGGGACAGTTGTAATGCGTAAAAGGCTTGACACCATTTGAAAGGAGCCATCAATCATGACGAATAAAAAGCTGAAACTCGCAGCTATGTCCGTAGCCCTGACCGCCTGTGTCGCTGCACAGCCCATGGCCGCCCATGCTGTGGAAGGCCCCGACCCTGCCGAGGATAACGCTGCCCCGCAGGCCGAGCCCGCTCCTGTGGAAGGTAAGACCGCAGAAGGCGAGGTCGAGGGCGAAGAGAAAAAGCAGGAAGAGTTTGTTCCCCCGGAGAACGATGAGGCCAAGAAAGATGATCAGGCTCCCGCGTTCGGCCCCGGCACCAAGACCGATGACATCACCATTGACTATAAACCTGCTGAGAAGCCGGAAGAGCCCGGCGAGACGGACGAGACTGAGAACCCCGACGGCACCTATGTGAAGGGTGACGTGATCGACAACAGCAAGAAGGACGAAGCCACCGGCAAGGACGGCAAGATCGGCGAGGCCACCAAGGAAGAGACCCCCGACAGCTCTTCCAGCACCACCGTCGTGGACCCCGACGCCGAGGTGAAGAAGGGCGACCCCGTGGTGGGCAAGGACGAGGACGGCAACACCACCATCACCACCCCCACCGAGACCACCGGCACCGAGACTACGACCACCACCGGCACCGGCAAGGCCGATTCCTCCACCACCATCACCGACACCAAGAAGGGCGAAGAGATCAACCTCGACGACGAGCTTGGAAAGGACGTGCGTCCGGACTGGAAAACCGATAAGGATGCCAAGCTGGGCGGTTACACCGTGGACAAGGTCGAGCCCGCCAAGGACGGCAACTCCAAGACCCTGACCCTGAAAAAGACCAGCGAGCCCGAAACGAAGAAAATGTCCGCTGAGGACGTTGCCAAGCTGCTGGATGTTCCCGAGGGCGGCGTGGAGAAGAAGGAAGAGCTGGACGAAGAGGGCAACCCCAAGACCACCTACACCCTGAAAAAGGAAGAGACCTCCACCGACGAGAACGGCAACACCGTCACCCGCGTCACCTACTACGAGATCACCGGCAACTCGGTCAAGACCCGCACCGAGACCACACTGAAGCTCAAGGTGGAAAAGGGCACCGTTGATGTTGATGAGAAGGACCTGACCACCGAGATCGAACTGCCAAGCATCACTGCCAAGAACACCGACGAGACCAAGACGGATGTCATCGAGATTTCTTCGGAGAAGCTGGGCGAAATGCTCAAGGACGAGTACTATAACAACGATACCGGCGAGTATGTCTATACGGAAACCGATGCAAACGGCAAGGAATATACCTATAAAGTCAAGAAAACGGAAGACACCAAGCAGCTCACCAACAAGCAGTTGGCCGACCGTCTGGGCGAGGGCTTCACCGGCGATGACAACGGCGTTTACTACAAGGGCGAAAAGCTGACCTTTGATCAGAAGGAAGCCGTCCGCAAGACTTTGAGTTACACCGTGGAGGTCACCGAGGTCACCAAGACCCCCGGCCAGGAAATCGGAAAGGACGAAGCCGAAGCCGCCGCCAAGACCGAGGCCATCAAGGACGCCCTGCGGAATGCGGCCAAGCAGAATGGCATTGAGCTCACTGAGGATGAACTGAAGGGCATCAAGCTCACAGGCGGCGACCTGATCGTTACCCGGGATAGCAAGAAGTATACCTTCCACTATACTAAGGCAGGTGTCAAATATTCTGCTCCCACCGCCACTGGCGATACCACCGTGGACGGCAAGGAGGCCGAGGACGTAAAGGAGACCACCGTGACCGGCACCGCCTACGTCACCAACGGCACCATCTCCTGGTCCAAGACCGATCAGGAGGGCAGCTTTACCCAATCTGTTGTTAACACTGGTTCCAGCCTCGAGGCCATGCCTCAGCGGCCCGACATCAATGACCCCAGTGTGAAGTACGTTAAAAAGGATGACGGCACCGAGGTCTACACCGTGACCACCAAGAAGGACGGCATCACCACCGAGACCATCTACACCTTTAAGAACGAATCTGTCACCCTCACCGATCCAGAAAAGGAAGCCGCCGCTTGGAAGGCTCTTGCCGAGGCAGAGCACAAATCGGTCGAGGATTTGCAGAAAGAGGGCTACAAGATCGACAAGTCCACCTTCAACGACATTACCAAAACCTCCTGGACCGTGGAGACCAAGACCTCCAAGACCGAGAAGACGGACGAAAGCCTCAACCAGAAGATCCTGAAAGCCGAAGGGGACCCCACCTGGACCCTGGAGGGCACTACCCTCAAGATCAAGGACGGCGATACCTACAAGGACCTGAAGAAGAACGCTGACGGTACCTACACCGCTACCAAGGAGGAGGACGGCAAGACCGTCACCTACACCTTTACCCTTGAGGAAAAAACGGACCTGGACGAACCCACCATCAAGGCTATGCTGGCTAAGGAGTTCCCGGAAGCTAATGGCCAGATCACTTTGAATACCACGACCAATACTGCCACCTATAAGAAGGCGGACGGCAGCACCGTTACCATCGACTACAGCAACCTGAGCAAAAAAACCCTGAAGATCGACACGTCGGTCCACGACGCCGTCTCCGAGCCGATAAAGGACGGTGACGACGACGCCCAGAAGGCCGCAGAGAAAAAACTGCTTGACGCCATAGAGAAAAAGCGCAAGAGCCTCAAGGATGACGAGGAGCTTTGGATCGGTGATTTGAAGATCACCAAGGATACCAAGACGGAGGACATTATTGCGAAGTTCACCACCGCCGTGTCCCACACCGATATGTCCCCGGAGGCCCTTATCAAAGCCCTGAACGATCAGGCCAGAATAGCAAAAACGCAGACCGTGACCGTGAACGAGGGCACCAAGTATGAGGAGAAGCTGAAGAACTACTACTCCGGCGATGAGAACCTCGAGCACAACCCCAAGGAACCTCCCACGGACTGGTATGGAAATCCAGAACCCGTGGGGAAGGGAGACCACATCACCCACCTGGACCTGGCCTCCGGTGCCAAGATGGACAAACTGGCGGATAAAAACGGCAAGGTAACCAAGACCGACTGCGTGCTTCTTTCCAAGGGCCTGAAGCTGGAATGGAACTACAGTGCCGAGAATCTGCTGGCAGATCAATCTACCCTGCAAAAACCAGATCAGAACCATAAGGTCGGCCTGGAGGACCGCATCACTAAGGACACCGAGGACGGCAAGGGCTCTCACTACGAGTATAATCGTGATCAGTGGTACGACCCTTATAGCAACCGGTGGTACAGCAACAACAACAACCCTGATAAGAGTGCTTTCTACAAGCTCACTGGCACCGTCGCTTACGATGCACTCACTAAAAATGGCGAAGTTATCGAGTATTCCAGCCGGGGAGCTGCCATCCAAGCCTACCGGAACGCTGTTAAAGGCACCACCCTCACCGATGAGGAGATCCTCGGCACCTATGTGGTACCTCTGGGCTCCGGCAGTGGAACCAGCTACCAGGTCTATACCAAGACTGCCGAGATGACCTCCTACGGCTACATGACCCGGGATGCCAACACCTGCGTCAACAACACCTTTGGCCGCCAGTACGAAAACTCGCTCTGGTACAATGAATGGGACTATGTGGGCGGCTATGACCTGATGATCAAAGACCTGGTGCAGGTGGAGGAGAACAAGGTGGTGGGCCAGACCCAGTCCAGCATCAAGACCCTTTGGGCTCCCCTGGCCATCCGCTCCACCCAGAGCCTGGAGAACAAGAGCCTGCAGCTGGACGCCAAGCACACCAGCACCCCTGTGACCACGACCCAGAATCTGGGCAGTGGCTACCAGGAGGAAGGCAGCTTTACCTACGACGTTTCCTACACGCATACCGATGACTACGCCTCCTCCGAAAGCCAGGGCGTCCAGGGTACCGGCACCGACAAGTACAAGACCTTTACCCTGCTGGTAAAGAAGATGTTCTCCGGCAAGGGCGACACCACCCACGATGAGGGCAAAGTTTCCTACACCCACCGCACCACGGACAAGGTGAACACCACGCCAGTGTCCAAGGAGACCGAGACCACCACCAACGCCCATGTGGGCTACAACTATACCTCCATCGAGACCCGCACGGTCACCGTGAACGGCGAAGAGACGGTCATCGTCCCGCCGGTCACTCCCCCCGTCACTCCGGAAGACCCCGATGTACCGCCGGTGCAGGACGAGACCGTTGTGACCCCGGAGACCCCCGAGCTGCCGCCCGTGCAGGACGCCACCCCGGATGATGCGGCTCCGGAAACTCCGGTCCTGCCGTCTGACGCGGTCCTGCCCGCTGTGCAGGATGCAACCGCACTGCCGCAGACCGGCGTGAACTGGATGGCCGCTCTGGGCATGGCATTCAGCGGCATGCTGCTGACCATCGCAGGCGCATTCGCCAGCCTCAAGTACAAGGAAAAGCACTGATGCCTTCCCCTTCCAACGTGATCCACGTCAAGTCGTAAACGCATAGAAAGGGCCTCCCCATTCCGGGGAGGCCCTTTCGTGTTGTGTTCGGCTTATGCTTCCGCTTTGGCAGCGCAGTACCACTGTACCAGCTTTTCGGCGTCCTACCAGCCCTTGCGGCACATGGCTTCCAGTTCCATGCAGCGGTCCAGCACACCGGCCCCGTAAATGCCCCGCAGGCCGGAACTTCCGGTGCCTGCGGGGCGGCTTTTCGCATTTATGAAACGGAGGAAAAGTGCTCAGAGGTCTGCGCCGTTGGAGCGGATGACCTTCTGATACCAGTAGAAGGAATCTTTCTTGCTGCGGGCCAGCGTACCGGTACCGTCGTCCTGCTTGTCTACATAGACGAAGCCGTACCGCTTGCTCATCTCGCCGGTGGAGGCAGACACCAGGTCGATGCCGCTCCAGGCGATGTAACCCATCAGGTCCACGCCGTCGGACACAGCCTGCTTGACCGCCTCGATGTGACGGCGCAGGTAGTCGATGCGGTAGTCATCGTGGACGCTGCCGTCGGGCTCCACCGTGTCGTGGGCACCCAGACCGTTTTCCACCAGGAACAGCGGTTTCTGGTAGCGGTCATACAGCTGGTTCATGGTGATGCGCAGGCCCAGCGGGTCGATGGCCCAGCCCCACTGGCTGGTCTGCAGATAGGGGTTTTTCACCGAGCGCACCACGTTGCCGTCGTTCACGGCCTTGCCCTCCAGGCTGGCCGCCACGCAGCGGCTGGCGTAGTAGCTGAAGGAGATGAAGTCCACGGTGTTCTCCCGCAGCAGGGCGTCATCGCCGGGCTCGGTGTGCAGCTGCACCTGCTTTTCCGCAAACAGCTTGCGGGCGTAGCCGGGGTAGCGGCCCCGCACCTGCACGTCGATGAAGAGCAGGTTTTCCTGCTCCTTCTGCACCGACTCCCAGACGTCCTCCGGGTTGCAGGAGTAGGGGTAGAAACTGCCGCCGGCCAGCATGCAGCCCACCTGATTGGCGGGGTCGTACCGGTGGGCCAGGCGGGTGGCCGTGGCGCTGGCCAGCAGCACATGGTGGGCCGCCTGATAGATCACCTGACTGCGGTTCTCGCCCTCCTGGAAGGCGATGCCTGCCCCGGAGAAGGGGCTGTGCAGCAGGATGTTGATCTCGTTGAAGGTAAGCCAGTAGTGCACAAGGCCGGAGTATTCTTTGAAGCAGGTCTCGGCGTAGCGGGCAAAGCATTCCAGCGTTTTGCGGCTGCGCCAGGAGCCGTACTGCTCCACCAGACCCATGGGGATATCAAAGTGGCACAGGGTGACCAGCGGCTCAATGCCGTACTTCCGGCACTCCTGGAACACATTGCGGTAAAAGGCCACACCCTCCGGGTTGGGGGTCCGTTCATCGCCGTGGGGGTACAGGCGGGACCAGGAGATGGAGGTGCGAAACACCTTCAGCCCCAGCTCTGCCATCAGGGCGATGTCCTCTTTGTAATGGTGGTAGAAGTCCACGCCGGTGTGGCTGGGGTAATACTCCCCTGCCTGCAGCGTCGGGTGGGGCGTGCCGCCCAGCTTGACCTCCATGCGGTGGACACCGTGGGGCATCATGTCGATGTTGCTCAGGCCGCGGCCGCCCTCGTTGTAAGCGCCTTCGGCCTGATTGGCCGCAATGGCAGCACCCCAGAGAAAGTTTTCGGGCAGTTTGTAATCAGACATGGGAATCACTCCTCTTCCGGGAGATCCTCAAAGCCGATCACCAGCGTCAGCACAAAGGACAGCACGATGGACAGCACCGAGATGCCGGCGATCCAGGCGATGCTCACACCGGGGTTGGCCGGGTCGATGAACTGCACACCGGTGAGAACGCTGGGCGACACCATGGAACGGCTGGCCAGACCTGCCATGCCGGCCAGGCAGCCGCAGACAAAGCCGGTGATCAGGGAAGCGATCAGGGGGCGCTTCAGGCGCACGGCCACGCCGTACAGGGCGGGCTCGGTGGTGCCGGCGATCAGGGCAGAGGAAGCAGCGGCCAGAGCGGTCTGGCGCAGCTCGCTGTTCTTGGTCTTGAAGGCAACGGCCAGGGACACGCCGCCCAGAGACAGGTTTGCACCGATCTCAGAGGGCATAACGGTGCCCTCCATGCCGGTCTCGGAGATGGTCTGCAGGATGGTGGGGGTGAACACGCGGTGCATGCCGGTGATGACCAGCAGGGGCCAGAGGGCGCCCATGATGCCCACAGCCAGGAAGCCCAGCTTAGCCTGCACGAAGTAGACGAAGGCGGAGATGCCCTCGCCGATCATGATGCCGGCCGGGCCGACCACGATGATCGCAATGGGAGCAGCAATGAGGAAGATCAGCATGGGCTTGAGGAAGTTCTTGGTGACAGCCGGGGTGATCTTGTCGATGGCACGCTCAATGTAAGACAGGATCCAGGTCATGCACAGGGCCGGGATGACGGTGTAGGTGTACTTGACGCCCACCACCGGGATGCCCAGGAAGTGTGCGGCGGTATCGCCGACCGTGACAGCCTCCATCATGGTGCGGAAATCCGGGTGCAGCATCAGGCCTGCAATGGCAATGGCGATGAACATATTGGTGTTGAACTTCTTGGAAGCAGAAGCGGCCACCATCACCGGCAGGAAGTAGAAGGCTGCGTCACCGATGGTGTTCAGGATCTTGTAGGTCTCGCCGTCGGCCGACAACACGCCTGCCATGCCCAGCAGCATGACCAGCAGCTTGACCATGGAGCCGCCGATGATGGCGGGGATCAGCGGGGACATGGTGCCCACGATGGCATCCAGAATGTTGTTGCCCACCTTCTTCAGGGTCAGAGGCTCCTTCTTCTCGCCGCGGGCCACCTGGCTTGCCTCGCCGAAGTCGCCCATCTTGAGCACTTCGTTGTAGGCCTCTTCTACATGGTTGCCAATGATGATCTGGTACTGGCCGCCCTGGTTCACGACGCCCATCACGCCGTCGGTCGCCTTGACGGCTGCGTCGTTGATCTTGCCCTCGTCCTTCACCACGAAGCGAAGGCGGGTCATGCAGTGGGTCACGCTGGCAATGTTCTCCACACCGCCGATGTTCTCCACGATCTTTTTGGAGATCGCAGCATAATCTTTTGCCATGATTGTTTCTCCTTTACCTTTTCAAGTCATCCAATTTCCGGTCGAAGTACTTCTGATGTGTCCATTATAGACGCAGGCAAGTGGTTTGTCAGCAGTTTCCGGGCATAAAAAAACAAGTGCCGTTTTTTCGCACTTGTTTTTTTCGGGTAACACCCTGTTTTTTATTTTGGACTTTTTTCAGATGGCTGCCGGGCCCTCGGAGGTGTAGCGGTAGAGCTTTTTGCCCAGCCGTTCCACGATGCTCATGGCCGGGAGCTGGGTCGTCACATCGTAGACTCCCAGCCGCTCGTAGGTGACATAATAGGCCAGATTATAGTCCGAGAGTTTTGCGATGGTGCAGTTTTCCGTGTTGGTCACGCTGAGGATCTGGCAGTTCTGCTCCTTGAAGCGCATCACATGGCCGATGGTGTCGCGGGACTCGCCAGACACTGAAAACACGATCACCAGCGAATTTTCCACGAATCGGCTCTCGGTGGGGTAGTGGGGCTCGTCGATGTACAGGCAGAACTTGCCCATGCTGGAAAAATAGCGTGCCCCGTACTTGGCCACGATGCCGGACATGCCGCTGCCTACAAAAAAGATGTGCCGGGCCTGAAAAATGACCCTGGTCAGCATGTCCAGCTTCTGCTCAAACTCCGCCGAGCAGGTCTTTTTCAAAAAGTCGATGACCTCCGACACATCGTCCTTGACCGGCGGCTGCTTTGCCTGTTCCAGATGCTGGCGCAGCCGGATCTTGAACTCCGCGTAGCCGTCGCAGCCCGCCTTTTTGCAGAACCGGAGGATGGTGGAGGTAGACACATGGGCGGCATCCGCAAACTCTCGGATGCGCATATAGCACACCTTGTCCGCGTTCCGCACAACATACTTATAAACTTCCAGCTCCAGATCATTCAGGCTGCAGATCATCTCTTCGCTGAACATCGGCCGCCCCTCCCTCGTGGTGGTTTTTGTTCCAGTATACTGTATTTTTTGCCGCGTTACAATTCCCCTGCTCAGAAAAAAGCCGCCGCACGGTGGCAGGGCCGTGCGGCGGCAGAAACATGCTTTGGGGAACCGATCAGATCAGGCTCAGGGCCTCTTCGTCGCCCACGAGGGTGAAGTCGGGGTGCATCTGCAGGATGCTGGCGGGCACTTCCGGGGTGACCGGGCCGAAGAAGGCCTTCTTCACGATCTCGGCCTTGCCGGTGCCGTTGACCACCATCAGCACCTTACGGGCCTGCATAATGGTCTTGATGCCCATGGTGTAGGCCTGCTTGGGCACCAGGTCTACGTTGCCGTCAAAGAAGCGCTTGTTGGCCTCGATGGTCTCCTGGGTCAGGTCCACACAGTGGGTCTCCAGCTCAAAGGCCTCGCCCGGCTCGTTGAAGCCGATGTGGCCGTCGTGGCCGATGCCCAGCAGCTGCAGGTCGATGCCGCCCACAGCGTGGATGATCTGGTTGTACTTGGTGCAGGCGTCCTCGGCGTCGGGGTTGGTGCCGTCCGGCAGGTTGATCTTGGCCGGGTCGATGTTCACTTTGTCGAACAGGTTCTTGTGCATGAAGCTCCAGTAGCTTTCCGGGTGCTCCTTGGGCAGGCCGCGGTACTCGTCCAGATTGACGGTGGTCACCTCAGAAAAATCGATGTCGCCCTTGTTGTACCAGTCCACCAGCTGTGCATACGCGCCCACGGGGGTGCCGCCGGTCGCCAGACCCAGCACGCAGTTGGGCTTCATAATGACCTGTGCGGAGATGATGTTGGCAGCCTTGCGGGACATGTCCTTGTAATCTTTTGCACGAATGATCTTCATAATGGGGAACCTCCTGTTATTTTGCTTTGTTGTTTTCAGTATAGCATATTTTCCGGCCAAAAGGGTAGCCGGTTTGTGAACAAAACAAAATGCCGCCGAAAGCGGGGCGTAAACGCCCGCCCTCAGCGGCATTTTTACAGTTTGGGAATGGATGCGGAAGCAACCAGCCTTCCGCACGGAAACGTGCTCAGAAGGATGCTTACAGCATCTTCTTCAGCTCATCATACACGAACTGCACCTTGGTGCCGATGATGACCTGGCAGGTGGTCTTGTCGGGGCGGATGACACCGGCAGCACCGGCAGCCTTCACAGCCTTCTCATCCACAGCGGTGTAGTCCTTAATGGTGAAGCGCAGGCGGGTAGCGCAGTAGTCCACGCTGGAGACGTTCTCCTTGCCGCCGATGGCCTTCAGCACGCCAGCAGCAACCTCAGTGTAGTTGTTGTTGGCCAGAACGACCTTCTTCTCAGCCTCTTCGGCATCCTCGTCCTCACGGCCGGGGGTCTTCAGGTCGAACTTGGTGATGGCGAAGTAGAACACGA
>OLOT01001706.1_pt1 | contig 12303 bp, 10 predicted proteins | sample 1671991 | NCBI WGS metagenome assembly OLOT01 (sample SAMEA3136634, study PRJEB25190) | human gut metagenome | biome: human gut; feature: human-associated habitat; material: faeces | place: Austria | collected 2013
ACATTGGCAGCTTTGATGTCCACATTCAGAACCTTGTCGCCGCAGTTTGTCCATATTTTATTGGGAGAGAACCAGGTAGTCCGATCCTTGCCGCCTGCAAAGTCCTCGCGGAAATAGCTTCTGTTGGCGCTGTCCATCTCGACCCCTTCCCGAAGCAAGCCGTTGTATGAGGAAAGCGGAAAATATCGGTGTTTTGCCGGGTCAAATTGGTCAAACGAAATGTCCAACAGATACCCATGCTTCTCACTACGCATAAGCTTGTGTGGCTTCACAATGTTTTCTTCGATGAAACTCCAAATGTACTCGTCCACATGAATAGATACACGAGGGCGACTGAATAATGTGATTTTGTAGTGATCCTCTCTGTCCATTCTCTCCGTATTGAACCAAATACGATGAATTTTAACCATAGTTATCCCCTCGCGTGATTTCTGCCAACGACACTTCTGTTTCCGCCTAAAAAAGTAGTTCACCGAAAAACAGCCTGAGAGTTACGGCAGATAATGATTCAAGCTGTGGCTTGCTGAGAGGAGTGTAGTGAAGGACGATTTCTCCATACAACTCCGTGTTGATGTGGTGTTCTTCCAGATACCGCAGAACCTTTCGGTTGTTCCGCACGATATTTAGACGAAACCTGGTATTATCAACGGCATATTCAAAACAGTCTGGGTCAATCAACTGACCATTGGCTGGATCATTCATTTCCAAGCGGAGTGCTTCCGCGCCGGTCTTGCGGGAGAGTGTAAAGTAACCATCCTCCAGTTCAAAGAACAAGCAGGACAGCCCTTCCTCATTGTCCAGCTCCCAAGTCATTCTTTTTGCAAATAATTCCATCATTTTACCTCAGACTGCGTTCCAGTCGCACAACATTTCATTCTGCGTGACCCGGCGCAGTTCGTCCCGTACCTCCATTAGAGCAAAACCCAGCAGGTTTTGCCCCCGCCACTTCATCGGGTCCTGCGCCTCCAGGGAGTTGGCTGAAAGCCGAATGCCCCAGATGTTATCGTAGGGACTGGCCTCCGCCAGCACACTATCTCCGGTGGAGAGGAGAAATTCCCGCAGGTTGCGGTTCTGGCTGAATTTGCACCAGTTGCCATTCAATACAATGGCGTATTTGAACTTGTCCCATACCTTCTGGTCAAACCTCCGCACCTTGCGGCCCAGGGCCTTGATCTGTTTCGGGTCGCTGCATTTCAAAATTTGCTCCCGAATCTCCTGATCGCTGAACAGTTCCGCCTTGCCTGCCATCATATACTGCTCCATACAAAGATAGGTATTGGCAACGGACCAGAAATCCTCCATCCACCACTGGCTGAGACAGCTTTTTGTCAGCTGGCCGTCCTCGGCAGGCTGATGGCCCCAGAACAGACACAGTTCCCGCTTTCTCCCCATGGGAAATTCCTGCTGGAGCCACTGGCGAGTGTACTTAGGGCTTCCTTCCGGCTGCCACGCATTCACCCAGAAGTCCCCATGTTCCAGCACTTCGCTGCTATCTTCGTCATCCCACCAGCCCTTCCAGGTTACCGGCTCGGGAAAGAGGGGGCGGGATTCTGTCTGCTCATCCGGGGAGAGGGTGTCCAGCCAATCGCCAAATCGGTATATGTAATCCTCCCCATAGCCCATGCGCCAGCCAATAGAGTATCTCTCGATCTCCCGGTGGGCCAGCCAAGGGGGAGGCATTATTTTCTTTTCCTGTAATGCCATATCATTTTCCCTCGTCTCACAGCAATTAAGTTCTTGTTTTCCTACCATATAATCAAACTTCCGTCTGTTGGTAAGATTGGAACTCCGTTTTCATTTTCCAGATTCGTTTCATGCGATGCAAATCTTCCACTCCAGCCAAGCACGATATGACCATCCTTGTAAATATCAATGATCCGGCTGAAAAATAGAGGGAACTGAGGAAACCTTTCAAGGAAGTATTGTTCAACCAGCAAATATTGCACCATTCGGCACAACTGAAGATCTATACTGTCAGGAAAGCCATAATCACGAAGGAATCTTTTTTCCACCGAGTTTAGATCGAGGCCATTTGCCTTCAATGCTCTTTTTTCATAAGTGCGCCAACTGGCCTCCACACATGGCATGAATTCATTCTGGTAAAACTTCCACCCAGCCGTTTGCAGAATAAAGGTATCTGCACGACAAATGCCTTCTTTGAACAAATTCGTAAGGCAGACGGTTCCTGAGTAGTTCTTTGTATGCAGCAGTAGTTTTTCTGCTCGTTTTGGGTCCTTTTCCTGAAGATATGGGTAATATACGATGGTTTATCATACGGAACTCCACAACAGGAAAACCAGGGTATTTCATCGAAAGAACAAAGGGTTTCATTCATTCCTTCCGTAAATACAATCTTTTTCTTGAAAAGCATACTCAGCCCTCATAACTACTCCAAGGTCATTTCACAAAGAACCAGCTTGTCTTTCTCATCGCTGAGAAATGCCCGATTTCCCCATACATCCAGCACATGGAAGGAAGCGTATCCACGGGGCATGGCAAGGTCGATCAGCACCAAATCCGAAAGGCGCAGCACCTTTTGTTTACCCTTCCAGTCATCATTCTTAAAAATGGGAGATAGGATCAGGCAAGTCCTGTCACCGGAGAATTTTCCGCGCATCCCGTGTTTTCCGGGCAGGCGGCTTAAATTATCTTTGCCCCACAGTTTCTTTTTGAATAGTCCGTTTTCCTCCAGTTCCAGATACCAATAGTAGCCCATGAGAGAAAGACCCGCCGGATTGATAGTGCTACTTTCCAAAAAGGCATAAAACTGTCCATCCTGTTCCAGTATGGAGCCAATCATAGGATAGTTGTAGTGAAAGTCTGCCTGGGCAAAATTGCCGCCAGCTCGCTCTACCGCCGCCAAATGGGTCTGTCGGGTTCCTGCTTTGCTGTATACGCAAGAGCCGCTTTCTGCCCAGTGTGCAGTCATGGATTCAAAGTCTACCGTCAGGCTGGTAAAACTGTTGGTCGCATCAGCGTAGTTGTCCACTCGGCACACAATAGGGAAAACGCTCCGGCTTCCGGTGACTGCCACCGGCTTGGGAATACCCTGGGCACACCAGTTATCCATGGGGATCGGAATCCACTCTCCATCCATCTGCGGCATCCACCAAAGGGATTTACTGGCCGGGCAAACCAACAGTATTCCTCTGTCGCATGAGAGCAAGACAGGATCTTCCCAAACATCTTGCTGCTCTTTCGGCTCTGGGCTGGGAATCCACCTGGAAACTTCGCCTTTGACCCACAAAACGCCGCTGCACTTTTGCAAGAGATGATAGGTCCAAAACACAATTTCATCCTCGCTGCGGGCTACCATACCCTTGCATCCAGTCGGGCTGTATTTGAAGGAAGTTCCAGTCAGTTCAAATTCCTCGAACTCCCAGTTCTTTATCACTTTTAGTTTCGCTTTCATACTTTCACCTCACAGCAAGTCTACCTTGATACTGCACCGTTCCAGAACCGGCAGCACCTGTTCCGGCTTGGAGGACATGAGAGTAATATGTTTGAGATTGGGGAACTGGCGCAGTTCCGCCTCAGTAATGGTATTAAGATCAAAGGCTCCATCCTCGCCATCCCAGAACGGACAGAGTTGGGTATAAATCTCGCTGCCGCCATCCATCTCGATCTCTGTAATCTCTGGAGCCAGCCGCGCCGGGACAGGGTATTTCTCCAGCCACTTCCGAATCTCTGGGATGGGTTCATACCCTTCCGCGTCAATGTCGATCTTGCGTCGGCTATACTCTCTGGCAAACTCATGGGCATCCAGTTTAGGAGCCAGTAAGCCTTTCTCGTACATCAGGACTTCCATGACCGCCAGCTTGAAGTTGAAGCTGGTAAAGGTGAGCACTGGTTCAGTCGGCTTGGATAATTTGTATTTCTGCACTTTCGCCGCCTTATTCTCTGGCTCTTTCCAGCTGATCTGTACCATAGCGGAGAGGGCCTCCAGCTTTGCTTTCTGCGCTGATTGCTCCTCTGGAACAGGACCCGGCAAGCGGGTATAAACGGTAAAGCCGCCTAATTTGAGGGTATGGGCAAATCCGGCGAAATCCTTCCAGCTGGCCTCTCGGTAGTCCTTGGACCCGATCCAAACCGCTCCGTCAAATGTCTGCCGAACCGCATACTCTCCCTGTGCCGCTACCCGGACACCAAGGGTTTTGATGGTCTGCTCATCTTCATCTAACCAGCCCTGGAGTCCAAGCTCGTCCCACAAAGCAAGTGCCTGGGTATAGGGATTCTCTCGGCCAGTCAGGGGGCTTTTCCGTGTTCCATTTTGCAGGACAATGCGGGCAGGCCCCAACTTTTCCGCCAGCTGCGACAGGGTAAACGGCGGCGTAAATACCGCCCCCAGGATGGTCAGGCTGTCTTTTTTGAGAATGATTTTTCGCTCTGTGGCCTTGGGCGGTAGGAAGATGGGCAGATTCGGGTACATTTCTTTGTACTCCCGCCATTCCAGCTTTTTGGGCTTGTTTGCCGTCCGCAGGAAGCCCCAGAAGTCGATGGGATAACGAAATACCGGCCCAACCCTATCCCGCCGGGTGACGATGACCACCGTGCCATCGGTGAGTATTCCAATGTGCTGCATTTTCTCCCCGCCGAACATTCCCGGACGGATACGCAGCACTTCACGGGTGTTCCTATTGATGAGCTGGGCAAAGTCATCGGAGAGAATCTCGCCGTTTCCCTGCACCAGCAGCCAGTCCCCGGTAAACCAGCGAAGTTTCAGCCCCTCGCCCATTCCAGGCAGGGGGGCAATTCGGCACCGCCCGGTGTCCATGTCCAGTTCCAGCAGGCATTCTTCCATCCGCCCCTTGCCACTGACTGCGTGGATCATGGTAATGCGGCCTGTGCCGGGAACGGGAACGGCCTCGGAGAGATGGTCGTATCCATCCAGAGAGAAGGTGTGTTTTGTTACCTTGCCGTTTTCCCAGCGGTAAATCTGCCCCTTGTACCACTCGTTGGAAAAGTAGACCCGGCCCAGACCGTCTGTCGTAATGCCGCAATGGTATTTGGTGCTCCATCCATCTTCCGGCAGAGTCCAGTTTTTCACATCCTGGCAGGTGCCCCGGTCGGTGAGTTCAATCCGTGTGGCGTTGGTGGGATCGCCCACCCAGAGGGAATGGTCAGCCCAGCACAGGGTCCGGGGCGGACCGTCATATCCAATGGGGGACGGCTCGAACCAGTTGAGGGTAGCCGGATTCTTGCTCAGTAATGCCCGCCCAATAGTCCCGCTGCCAGTGGCTCTGGACGCGGCATAGAGTCCATTTTCTGCGGAATAAGTGAGGCACCCAAGGTGCGGCAAGCTGTGGGCGCGGGTCACCTGGGGCGGACGCTGGCGCAGATCGGCCACACAGCCGTTTTTCCATTCTTCTGCATCCTGGTTTTTCCATTCGCCCGCCGCAAAATCACCCGCCAGGGAGTTGAAGAAATAATCGTACTCATCCTGAAGTATGTATTCCTCGCAGGGCATCAGCTTCCCAGGGTCCTGCTCCTTGGCATGGTCGCCCCATTTTCGCCCTTGCTGTTTCATCAGGTGGCAATATTGCCCCTGCTTTTTGCAGTAGCGTTCCCATTCGTTGCGTTCTTCTTCTGGGATCAAGGCAAACAGATACTCGTCCTCATCGTCCAGGTTATACAACGCCCAGCCGAAGGCAGAGAGTTCCTGCCCCAAGGCCGCTGCTCCTTTTTCATGGGGCAATTTCATATATTGGATGCCGATGGCGTCAAAGCGTTCATCCAGCAGCGCCGGGGCCTGTGCGCCCCATTTCGCTCGAAGTTCCGCCAGAGTGTCCTGTACGGCTCCGTCAAATTTTAGAATGTCCAGCGCATCGGATATGATTTGTGCCCAGTTTGGCATGAAAGTACCCCCTTTTTAGTGCCTCAAAGTTTGCTGCTCAGCCGCTTGACTGGCGCAGACATTACATCTGGAAAATGCTTACACAGAATCTCTGTGAATAAGGTCATTGCAAGAAACGGCTTGAGATTACCTGCTGCAATCTCAAAATATTGAGAATAGCCCCAATCCAACTCATCTTCTCCGCACCAAAAGTTGAGAAGTTCTGCCCCCAGATCCATCCGCTGACTGGATAAGGATTTCCATGGAATCTGTGACCGCAGATACTCCTGAACCTCTCTGAGCTGTTCTGCGGCAATGCGCTGATGGGCATAATCCCACACATTCTTGAAATAGGTATCCAGTTCTACATAGCCAGAAAAGAGGATGCCGCAATCAATCTTGGAAAATATCTCCACCATACAGAGGATGCGCCGCCGGTGAAAAGCCTCCATTTCCCGTTTCAAGGCCTCAGCCTGAATCATTTCGTGTTTCTCTATACAGGCATAAGCTTCATTTTCTGGTATCTGGAACGCTTCATCTACTTTTTTGGCTATGGTAAACATCTGGATTTCATCGGCATTCTTGCGCTTGCGCAGGTCATCCCAACTGCCTCGCTCCCATTTATCCTCTTGTGAATAACAAGCAGAGCATATCGCCTGTGCCGGGTCAATTTCTCTCGTCAAACAGTAAGGACAAAGAATTTTCGCATTCTCACACAATCTGATCGGCTCCTTTATATTATTCCATGTCCGCTTCTATTTCTTCCGCTTCCGACAAGCCATATACATCCGTTGGCGTATCCCCTGAAAACTCAACCATAAGTCCAAATGGCTCCCCCACAGGAAGGGTACAAATCTCAAAGTGCAGGCCCCATTCTGTCTCATCATAAAACAGAAATTGCGGCTGCTCGGCGGGAATCTCCGTTTCAGGGAGTGGAGCGCGCTGCAATCCAAACTTCTCAGGGCTTTTACCAATCTGCGCCTGAATCTCATGCTCCGCTTTTGAAAGATACTCCCGCCAGTTTTGAAGCACAGAACGGATAAAATCCAGGTTTGCCGACCGGAGTTCAGATGTGTTCAAAATAATGGAAAACAGGATCTCTGTGTCTGCGATTCTTCCAGTCCAGCAGTGGATGGTCCCTGGCCCTTTCTGAAAGGTCAGTGCTCCCAATCCCAAATCGGAATGTTCAAAAAACTGTTCCATATCATTCTTGCCCCAATCCCCAGGTTACAGCGACAGCCATGTGGTCAAAGCACTAATTTCCTCCCGCAGCAATCCGGATTTCCCAGCGGCGGCAAAGGCTTTTTGGATACTGCCATAGCGCCGCCCGGAGCGGTCTACCAGTTGGAGCGCGGCTGCCTCCAGACCGGGAATTGCCAGCACAGCATCTGCCAGCGCCTGGGCGGAGAGTTTATCCGCAATCAGAGAGGCGGCAAAGTAGCGCAAATGGCTGAGAGAGAGGGCGGACAAATCGCTGAGTTTATGCAGTTCATAGAGTTTCAGGGCATAAAGGGAAGGAAGCCCATCCAGAGCCGGTAGTTTCTGCACAGCCGGTAGTGACTGGAGATAGAGTTTCTGAAGCCGGGTCGCCGGAGTCAGGAAAGGGGTGAGATCTTCCGTTTTCCGCATTTCCTCCAAATGGAGATAGGTAATGCTGGTGAGAAGTGGGGTGATGTCGCCATTCTTTTCCCCACGCAGGTGGAGAACACGCAGGCCGGGGAGAGAAACATTGTCCCAGGAAACAGGGGCCGACAGCCATAGGGACAGTGTATGAAGCTGCTTTAGCCCGGAGAGAACTTCTACACCCTCACACTTTTCCATCAGGGTCAGTTCCTCCAGATTGGGATAATCTCGCAGGAAGGACAGATTCACCTTCCGCTCTCCCGTCACAGACAGACACCGTACCGCATCTGGTTTTAGTCCATTCAGATCAATCTTTTCTCCGCCGCGCCAAAAGACCGCCGTGCAAAAAGAGGGCTCCATTTTCATAAAAGTCACCAGTCCCGTTCCCGGATAGCCTCCTCCATGTCAATCGGAATGCCAAACCACTTCAAAATGTAGTCTACAGTGACGCCGATGCAGTCCCGGGCTACCGTTTCAATCTCACTGTTGTTCTCGTAAAATTCGTCCTGGAGGTCATTGATGCCGCAAACTGCTTCGTCCAGCTTTTCCTGCACCACTTCGGTGTCGGTTTCGCCGCTCTCCAGCAGGTCGATGACCTTCTGGAGTTCGTCCTTTACCTTGTCTACCAGAAAAACTGGATAGTAATCATCCTGATACATCTCGTCCAGCAGTTTGTAATCGGGATCAAAGGTTTTCATTTTGTGTCTTCATTTCTTCGTAGTTCACAGTTCAGGCACTTGCCTTCTTGATATTTTTTTCTCACTCACCGCCAAACCGCTCAGCAGCGTCTTTGTAAACAGTAATACTTTCTTCCACGCTCACTTTTTCGCTGCGAATACGGAAGTAGTCCCGCAGGGCGCGCCTGAGTTCTGGGTTCTCCACTTTGCGGGGCAGCAGGCTGATGAGCATTTCGTCGTAGCTCCCGTATAGCACACCGCCCCGGTTATAGGTCTGCCATGTCACCGCGGGCTTTTTGCCCTCCGGGTCTTTTGCCAGAGCAAAGAGCCACCGCTCATCCAGCTCCACATAGCGTTCAATCGTAAACCTTGTGTCATAGGTCCCATAGCTGTAATCACCCCAGAAAATCAGGGCGCGCAGCCCGTCGGGACCCGAGCGTTCAAAGGCCCAGTCCTCCGGATAGCTGCGGTAATCCAGCAGCCCCAGGGCGTTCAACAGATAGCTCGCCTTTGGAGTCCCCAAAAGGGGCGAATAGGTCTCATACACCTGCTCCTTGGGCTGGGTGAGAATCGCCTTCATAAAGACCGGGATCAGCCAGCTGCCGCCGCAGCGTTCGTTCAGCTCATCCGCCAATGCCTGCAGCCGCTCATCCGGGTTGCGGATCAGGGAGGCGGTCAGTACCACAGCGGGAATTTTCTCTTTTTCCTTGGGTGTGGCATCCCAAATGCGAAGCCCGTCCGTGATCCACCAGGAGGTACAATCATCATCAGAATAAACAGGTGTGCGTTTCAGCTGGGCGATCCGCTGGGTGTTTTCCGCCAGGAAGCGGTAGACCTCCAGCATTTTAGGCGAGGCTTTCCCCAACATCAAATGGAAACAGAAGTTCAGTTGTTCTATATCCAGTGGCTTTGTGTCCCCCTCGTCCAGCAGCTGGGAGAGAGTCTTCAGAATAACTGGGGCAATCTGCTCCGATACACAGTCGGAACAGGCATCCGACATGATATTGCTGCCCATCCATTTGCCCTTGACCAGCTTGGCCCACAGTGGGGCAGCAGGGGCATACTCCAGCTGCGCCAAAGCCTTTTGAGCAGCCGTTTTGCATTTGCCCTTTTCTGTATTCACAAGCTGGAACAGCAGTTCGCCGTTTGCTTCATCCTTGCCCAGCTCCAAAATGGCCTGTTCTCGCTTTACGCCCTTGGGAGGCAGTTGTTCCATAGTCATATTGCGTTCTCCCCTTATTCCTCAAACTCGCCCTCGATCATTCCATTGAGATATTTTCCGGGGTCAGCGATAAATTCCTCCCATCTGGCTAACGGATGAAACTCCTCATGCTCGATGTCCAGATACCACAGTTTTTTATCTCTGGGACTCCACAGCAGCAAATAGTCGCTGTAATTATCCATTTTCGCCATGAGAGAGAGCAGCTTTTTCCGCTTCCAGGTCATCTCCTGCACATCCATGTAGGGGTACAGTTCCGCCCATTTCACCAGTTCCCGCTCTGGAAATTCCAGACGCAAGGGGCCGGTCTTTAAGTATTCCACCAGCTTGGCAGGTAGCTTGTAAGGCATGAGTTGACGCGCCTTTTCCTGTTCGTTGTGCCATTCCTCCGGCTCCAGAGCTTTTAAGTAGGCGGCCATTTTCTGATTTTTGTTCTGCACTGCCACGGTATAGGGCCGGTCACCGTATTTATCTGGGATGGTGATATCCGCACCCTGCTCCACAAGCCAGCGCACCATAGGAAAATCGTTGTGCCGTGCAGCTTCAGTGACAGGAGTCGAAGCGTAGGGAAACACCATATCTGGCTTGTGATAGTTGATGTCCGCCCCGTTTTGAATCAGATACTCCACCAGCAGCTGATTTCCATGGCTCGCCATACTGCGCAGGGCTTCACCGCCGTATTGTTTCAAATCCATGCCCATCCTTTTCAAAATGGGGAGTACATTAGGCTCATCCCGATCCACCAAGTGGAGAAACAGCCTGCATATATCCCTTTGCGTTGCGGGGATTCTGACTCCCACATCTACCAAAAAGGAAAACAGGGTCAGGTCTTGACTGCGCAGGGAACCACAAAGCAATTCTTCCGGGTTATGGGTCAAATCTGCTCCGCATTCGATCAGGAGCTGTACCATGTCCATCCGATTTTCCAGTACAGCCAATTCCAGCGGAGAGGCTTCGTCATCCCGCGGCCAATCTCCAATCATTACATGATAGCATTGTGGCTCATTGGGAGAATGCCCTGCGTGAAGCAGGGAACGAATCGCCTCTATGTCACCACTTTTGATGGCAGCCATCATGGGAGGTACATTTGAATAGCTTACTTCACTCATCCGAGTCCTCCTTATAGTCTATTGAAAAATTTCCTGATACCTTTCTCTCAGTTCCTTCGGAGCCGTCTTAATGACCTTGCTGCCGCCGTTTTCAGAGGCTTGCCCCCAGATGGCCCAGAGTAGGCTCTGCCAAGCGATGGCCCGGAATTTCGGGTCTTCGTTTTCTTCCGGCAGGAGATAAGCGGAAAAGCGTCGCTTGACTGCCAGCAGTGCATCCAGGCTTTCCCCATTGGCTATCAGGCTGCGGAATTCTCTGGCAGGCTCCAGCCACTGCATAGATAATGCGCCCCGCACCAATACCCCCAGCGTCCATGGTTGGAACCCAAACTTTCGGATCAAGGCATGAAGGAATTTCCCTTGCAGGGAGGAGTGCTCGTCATCGCAGAGATCCAGATACTCCGTCACCAGCGGTGCCCACGGTTCTCCCTCCAGCCCCAGGGCAAACACGGCGAAGGTGCCGGGCATCGCACAGGCTTCATCTGAGAGGTTTTGGTACCACTCAAATTCCCGCATAGCCAGACGAGCGTATCGCGCCATAGCCGGATGCAGATTGGGGTGTTGCACAGCACAGGCAAAGAGCTGATTGACGCCCTTTTTGGGCAGACCGGGAATGGGCAGATAGAGTTTTTCCTTCCCACGGAACTCCACCGAGTAACTGCGGGGAAATCCCTCCTGCTCCAACACCGCACACAGGTAATCCAGAATTTCAGCATAGCACTCCTCCGTGGAGTCCCTGGCGGTGATGCGGATGGTAGCAAACACATCATTGGCCGATGCGGTGAAATGCTCCGTCTTACGCCGCTGGATGTCCTTTGGCAATTTGCCGCTGCCAGCTGTTTTCAGCTGCTTCACCATATCCGGGCGAAGCTGGGAAACCAGATCAAGGTAGTGTTCGGTTATAATCGTATTATCGCTGGCCCCATACACCGTATAACAGACCGCCACATAGCAAGTAAAGCGCAGCAGATTCTCGTCCACATCCTCCGGCCGCAGCTCCGGCCATGCGGTACAGAGCGGGAAAGGCGAAAAGTAGTCCTCATTCTCTCCAATCTCAAAAAACCTCTCCTGCACCTGGTGTTTGATGTATTTTCCCAAGGTGTGGCCAATCTCCCTCCAGCCCACCAGCCGCCGCAGGGCATCGCAGAATGTAACAGCTTCCTCATAGGGGAATCCCTTCAAAGGCAGTTTGGACAGATACCGCTCCAGGAGCTGGCTGGGAAGAAAGGGCGTTCCGCTTTGGTTCCGAACGACCACCGGATAGCCGGAATGGTTTTCTTTTGCAGTTCCATCCAACACATCCTGGATGCACTGATCGGCGTGTTCCAGCACTTCGGGGTTCGTATCTGGTTTCTGGATCAAATAATAACGACCTTGTACGCCGTCGCGTTTCGGCAAACTCATAGCAGGCCACCACTTCCTTCCAGGTTCTCCGTTATCGGAATAAAAATCTGTCGGTAAAGTTCCTTCATTTCCTCCGAAGCTGCTTCCACCACTTTCTGACCACCCTTGGCGCTGGCTTTGCCCCAGATCACATAGCAGACCGTTTCCCATGCGTATTGCAGCACTTCCTCCGGGCTGGCTTCTGTTTCTTCGGCGGGTTCCTCGCCCTCGTCATCATCGTCATCCTCGTCAGAGGAAAAACCGCTTGGAACGATCTCGGACAGGTGGATTTTTGCCTCCAGCAGAGCGTCCAGGCTTTCTGCGTTTGCCATCCACGCGGCATAGTCCTTGGAATACTTCATGTTCTGCATGGACAGCACCCCACGGACAAATACAGGGACGGTATCGGCGGTAAATCCGAACTGTTTCACATACTCCCGGAGGAATTTTTCCTGTAAGCGG
>OLOT01001730.1_pt1 | contig 12172 bp, 10 predicted proteins | sample 1671991 | NCBI WGS metagenome assembly OLOT01 (sample SAMEA3136634, study PRJEB25190) | human gut metagenome | biome: human gut; feature: human-associated habitat; material: faeces | place: Austria | collected 2013
CCGGAGCGGTGCTTAAGCCGCAAGGCGGGAATTGTGCGGTGTTGCCTTATATCAAAATCAAAGGGTCTTGAGCAAAATTTCTTCCATCGGGCGTTTGGGCACGCAGTAATCGCGGGCATCGTCCAGGTAATACTTTACATTTCCGTTCTGCATGGCAACCAGGTGGCTTTTATGGGTGGGGTAGCCGAACGCCACCACGCTGTGCAAGCGCAGATTTTCGCCCAGGCCCAGCAGCTCCTTGATGGCGGGGCGGTCGATCGCCCCCATGATGCAGCTCCCCACACCGTGCGCCCAGGCGGCGTCCGTCATGTTGGCAAGGGCAAGTCCGGTATCGGTATCATTGCAGCCGGGCAGGCTTTCATCCTGGCAGACAGCCACAAACAGTACCGGGGTCTCATCCGGTTTGGGCTGGCCCTGCTCCGGCGGCAGGTAAGCAGCCCAGTGCACCAGCGGCTGCATTTTGGCAACCATCTCCGGGCTTTGCACCAGCACATATTTCAGCGTCTGGCGGTTGGCACCGCAGCTGGCAATGCGGGCGGCCTCCATGATTTCCCGGGCAATGGCAGGTTCCACCGGCTTTTGTTCAAAGCGGCGGTAGGTGCGGCGGGTTTTCAAAAATTCCATTATATCCATGGGGGGTTCACACTCCTCTTTTTGCTGTTTCGGGTTCAGGCCGCGGCAGTGCCTATTTCGCGCACCGTCACCTGTCTTTGCTTTTATTATAGTCCATTCCGCTTTTTTCGCCTAGGCTTTTTTACAAAATTCTGCGGCGGAATTTCAGTCAATCACGGTTTTCGTGCGGCCGATGCCCACCACGGCGGAGGTCAGCTTTTTCCAGGTGTTGCAGCCGCACACCCCGTCTGCCGTCAGGCTGAAGCTGCGCTGGGCGGCGCGCAGGGCATCATAAGTGTTCTTGCCAAAAGCGCCGTCCAGCGTTTTGGTGCTGTAGCCCAGGGCGTTCAGGGCGTCCTGCAGAATCAGCACATAGGTGTTTTTATCGCCGCGGCGGCAGGTGGGGTATCCGGATGTGGTGCCGGTGCAGGCCGGGGTGCCGTAACGGCGGTCAAAGTGCACCCAGGTGGGCGTCATGGAAAGCGGCTCCACATAACCCCAGGCCCTTGTGGCCGTGGCGGCGGCGTGGATGCGTTGGCGGATGGCACTGCTGGTGCCCTGCCCCACATCAAAGGCAACGCCCGCATAGTGCTGGCTGGCCGTGCCGTGGCCGCCCTCCCAGATGCGCTTGAAAGCATACCCTACCGGGATGCCCGCCCCATACCGGCGGCGGGTCAGATTCCATGCTTCCATTGCGCGCGTTGTGGTCCACAGCACCCGCGCGTTGGATGACCCCCGGAACTCCCGCACGCTCAGCGTGCTGCCATAACTGTACGGCATCGGGTCGTTTTCGTTCAGGTTGTTGTATACAAGCATACGGTTTTCGTATGAGTCGTAAACATAGATCTTTGCCATGGGTAGCCTCCTCTCTCGAATCAAGGAACAGTCAGGAAGTAGGAGTTAGGAGTTTAAGGTGCGGCTTACGCCGCGTTTTGGATACTAGCGCCATGAAAACTTTAAGTTTTCAGCAAAAATTTTCACCCAACTCACTCCCACAACTCCTAACTCCTCCTTCCTAACTCCTAACTTAAAGCATCTGCTTTCAGCTGCTTCCAAACGCTGTCATCTACTACTCCCAGCGGGGTGATGTTATTGGCGATCTGCCAGGCTTCCAGGGCGGTTTGGGTGGTGGTGTCAAACTCGCCGGTTTCGGGCACAAAGCTGGCGGAGCAGTCCTGCGCGGCGATCTCGTTCAGCCACTGCTGCACCTGCAGCACCGCCGGGCCGCTGCTGCCAAGGGTCAGGGCGGCGCCGGGCCAGACCTCCTGCGGTTCCGGCGCGGCGGATGCCGGGTTGACTGCCCCCAAGCTTAACGCTGCGCGGTAAAACGCCAGCCAGTCTGCCGGAGTCACTTCCCCGGTCACGGTGCGGCCTAACGTCTGCTGGGCGCTGCGCACGGTGGTTTCCAGGGCATCGTCAAAGGTATCCGTCAGGCCGCTTGGGGTGATTTCCGGCAGGAACTGGGCCAAGAATTCCAAAATCTGGGACAGGATGCGAATTTTCTGGCCGCTGTCCCCCACTTTCAGAGTTTCTTCGGGGGGATCCGGTGCGCGGGCTGTCACCGCGGGGCCGCTGGCGCTGACCTGTTGGGCGGAATCATAAATGCTCTGCCAGGTCAGCCGCCCCACCACGCCATCCACCGTCAGGCCCGCGTGTTCCTGCCAGGCAATGACCGCCCTGCGGGTGGCTGCGCCGAACGTTCCGTCCACCGTCACTGTGGGCACATCCCGATAATAGGCGGCCAACAGGCGCAGGTTATATTGCAGCGCCCGCACCGGGGTGCCGGTGCTGCCCTCCCGCAGGGTTGTCACAAACTGGCCGGGCTGAATGTTCTGCCCCACCAGGTTGTTGGCCACGGCAAGGCCGACCTCGTTCAGTTTGGCCCAGGTCCCGGCTCCCACCACGCCGTCTGCCGTCAGGCCGAACAACCTCTGGAACGCCCGCACTGCACTGGCGGTGCCACTGCCAAAGCTGCCGTCCACCGTCACGTTGGAAAGGCCGGTATAATTTTCTGCAGCCAGTCTGAGCCAGAACTGCACCAGCCGCACCGCGTTTCCGCGGCTGCCGGTGCGCAGAGCGGTGCCAGGGTAAGCGGTGCCGCCGGCATCGCTCTGGGCGTTCACCCACTCGGCGTACAGTTCCTGCCAGGTCGTCTGGCCCACCACGCCGTCCTGTGTCAAACCCTCCGATTTCTGGAATGCCTTGACCGCGCGTTCCGTGGCCGCGCCAAAGCTGCCATCCACACGGACGGACGGCAGATCGGAATCAAACTGCGCCAGGCTGGACAGCCAGAACTGCACCTGCTCCACGCTTCGCCCGGTACTGCCGCGGCGCAGCACGGTTCCCGGCCACGCCCCGGCGCTCTGGGCACCGGTAAAGGTTTCACCCTCGCTGGTCAGCTCGGCAAGGTCCTTGACGCTGACATAGATATAGCTGATCTTATACCAGGTCGCCTTGCCCACCATGCCGTCCACAGTCAGGGAAAACTGCTTCTGGAACTTTTTCACGCTGTTCTCGGTGGCTTCATCAAACGTTCCGGTAATGGCCGGTTTGCCGAAGGACGGGTAGTCCTTGGCAATGCGGGAGAGCTGTTTTTGCAGCACGTTGACCGCGGTGCCGGTGCTGCCGCGGCGCAAGGGGCTGCCGGGGTAACTTTGCGGAATGGACGCAATGTTGTTGGTAGTGACCAGCTGCACCCGGCTGCCATAGTAATACCGCAGAATTTCCAGGGCGCTTTTGCCCTCCTTGGCGCGGTCCACAGTGCCCCATTGCTTCATGCCGGGGCAGGTCACGCTTTTGCCATCGCAATACTCGGTATAATAGGGTTCGGTGTCCCCCGTGCGGCGCACATAGGTGTTGAACAGCTCGGCAGTCAGGCGCTCCATCACGGCAAACACCGTGCGCCCCCGCACATACGCCTGGTCCACCCCCGGCGAGTTGGTAATGTTAAAGCTGTAGCCCCGGCTGGGGTACCATTCGGTCCAGATGCGGTTCAGCGCCAGGCTGATCTGCGCCAGAATGTTGGCCCGCAGCGCCTGCTCCGGCCAGGTGGGGTATACCTCGCTGGATGCGACATTGGCAATGTAATCCTGGAAGCTGACCGTCACGTTTGCTGCACTGACCGCCGGGCGGGCCAGGTGGACGGTAATTTTCTTCGGCACCACCACCTCACTCAGCACGCGGGCATCGGCGCACCGGCCGATGGGGGCCGGGCCGCTGCCGCCGTCCCCGGCAAACAGCGGGTGTTCTGGGATCGTTTCCGGCTCCACTTCGGGCAGGGTGCGGGCAGCGGGCAAAAATTGCAGCCGCGCCACCGTCTGCTGCCCGGCAAACACCTGCACCCCCTCCAGTTCGATCGTCTGGAAGCCAGTCATCTCCGCCCGCAGCTGGTACACCGCATAGGGGCGCACCGTGGTGTTGGCTTCATCCAGGCTGTAGGCTTCGTCCGGGGCAGTCAGCACCAGTTCCGGGGCGGAACCGACATCGTTGGTGGTCAGGCGTGCAATCTGTGTTCCCGCTTCGTTCAGCACCAGCACCGTCACGCCGGGCAGCGGCGCAGCGTTTTCGGCCAGTGCTGTATACACTTGCAAGGTTCCACTTGGCATAAAAACACCTCCTGCACTACCCTATGCCGCAATGCGGCGGGGCGTGCAGGAGGTGTTTTGTTAGAGTTTTACTATTTGGGGTTACTGCGGTTCTTTGGCAAAGAACTCTTTCACCAGCTTGGCCACCGTTCCGGAAAGCAGCAGCAGCGCGATCAGGTTGGGGATGGACATCAAGCCGTTGAAGGTATCCGCAATGCTCCACAGCAGGCCCAGGTCCACGGTAGCGCCCAGGATGGCAACAAAGGAGTAAACGACCAGGAAAGGCCGCACCACTTTGTCAGTGTGGAAGAGATATTCAATGCAGCGGGAGCCGTACAACCCCCAGCCGATGATGGTAGAAAATGCAAAGCAGCACAGCGCCACCGCCGTGAACAGCGATGCCCAGCCGCCATAGGTAAGGGTAAAGCCAGAGATGGTCAGCTCCGCACCGGCGGCCTGGCCGTAATTGACCGACGTGCCGCTGCACAGGATGACCAGCGCCGTCAGGGTACAGATCACAATGGTATCGGCAAATACTTCAAAGATGCCGAACACGCCCTGCTTGACCGGCTTTTTGGTGTCAGCGCAGGCATGGGCAATGGAGCCGGTGCCAAGGCCCGCTTCGTTGGAAAATATTCCGCGGGAAACACCTTTCTGCATGCTCAGGAACAAGCTGCCCACTGCGCCGCCGGTAAAGGCCGCCGGGTTGAACGCCCCCGCCACAATGGAGGTAAACACCTCCGGAAGACGCGGCAGGTTGAGCAGCACCACACCCAGAGCCAGCACCACATAGGTCAGCGCCATAAAGGGCACCAGCTTTTCGCTGACACTGCCAATGCGCTTCACGCCGCCCAGCAGCACCAGCGCCACCAGCATGGCCACTACAATGCCGATGACCAGGTTGACGGTTGCCATAGCTTTATTGCTCACAACGGCATACTGGTTCAGGGCGGCATCAATGGCGGTGATAATGGTGTTGACCTGCGTGGCGTTGCCGGTGCCGAACACCGTCAGCACGCCGAACAGAGCATAAATGACGGCCAGCCAGCGCCAGTGTTTGGCAAGGCCATTTTTGATGTAATACATCGGGCCGCCCACCAGCTCGCCATTGGCATTGCGCTCCCGGAAGTGTACCGCCAGCGTGACCTCCGAAAATTTGGTGCACATGCCCAGCAGGGCGGAACACCACATCCAGAACACCGCGCCCGGCCCGCCGATGGCAATAGCCCCCGCCACACCGGCAATGTTGCCGGTACCCACGGTGGCCGCCAGCGCGGTACACACCGCCTGGAAGGGGGTCATTGCACCATCGGAAGCATCCCGCTTGCGGAACATGCGGCCAATCGTGGTTTTGATGGCATAGGGGAATTTGCGGATCTGGATAAAGCCGGTGCGCACACTGAGCAGCAGCCCCACACCGATGATGCACACCATGGCGGGAACGCCCCAGATAAAGTTGTTGACTGCCTGGTTGACAGCCGCGATCGTTTGCAGCATATGTTGTACCCTTACTTTCCCTTACAAATCTCATAATCTTTACATTATACCGAAAAAGCTGTTTCCTGTCCAGTTTTTGCCGCCCGGTTTACGGGGTCTGTACGCAAAAAATGTTGCTCCTTGAGTTATACGATTTGTTTTGCGTTGCATTACATGACAAATCGTATAATTCAAGGCATAAATACAGCCCGTATTCCGGCTGCTTGGGGCGGAATACGGGCTGTATCATTGAAGCAAGACTTTTTCTGTTTGATCTAAGGCAACACCGCACAATTCCCGCCTTGCGGCTTAAGCACCGCTCCGGCAGCTGCGGCACCTCGCTCGCCGTATCGGCACTTAGAATTATGCGGTGTTGCCCTAACTCAGCTTGGAGGAAACAAGCTTGATGAAAAGGCTTTGGGGAAAATTGAAGGATTACTCCTTGACTGCCTGGAATGCCTGCTCCAGATCGGCGATCAGGTCGTCGGCATTCTCGGTACCGATGGACAGGCGGATGGTGTTCTGGTAGATGCCCTGGTCCAGCAGTTCCTGCTCGCTGAGCTGGCTGTGGGTGGTGGTGGCCGGGTGGATGACCAGGCTCTTAACGTCAGCAACGTTAGCCAGCAGGCTGAAGATCTTCAGGTGGTCGATGAACGCATGAGCTTCCTTCACACCGCCCTTGATCTGGAAAGTGAAGATGGAAGCACCGCCGTTGGGGAAGTACTTCTGGTACAGCGCATGATCCGGGTGATCCGGCAGGCTGGGATGGTTGACCTTTTCCACCTGCGGGTGGTTGGCAAGGTATTCCACGATCTTTTTGGTGTTCTCGGCATGGCGCTCCACGCGCAGGCTCAGAGTCTCAACACCCTGCAGCAACAGGAATGCGTTGAACGGGCTGATGGTAGCGCCGGTATCACGCAGCAGGATGGCACGCACATAAGTTACGAAAGCAGCCGGGCCGGCAGCGTCCACAAAGCTGATGCCGTGGTAGCTGGGGTTGGGTGCTGCAATGGCGGGATAGTTGCCGGAAGCAGCCCAGTCGAACTTGCCGCCGTCCACGATGATGCCGCCCAGGGAGGTACCATGGCCGCCGATGAACTTGGTGGCGGAGTGAACAACGATGTCTGCGCCGTGCTCCAGCGGGCGGATCAGGTACGGGGTGCCGAAGGTGTTATCCACAACAACCGGCAGGCCGTGCTTGTGGGCGATCTCTGCGATAGCGTCCAGATCGGGGATATCAGAGTTGGGGTTGCCCAAGGTTTCCAGGTAGACCAGGCGGGTGTTCTCCTGGATGGCATCCTCGATCTCTTTCAGGTTGTGGGCATCCACAAAGGTAGCGGTGATGCCAAAGTTGGGCAGGGTATGCTCCAGCAGGTTGTAGCTGCCGCCGTAAATGGTCTTCTGGGCAACCACATGGCCGCTGTTCTGGGCCAGGGCCTGGATGGTGTAGCTGATAGCGGCAGCACCGGAAGCAACAGCCAGGCCAGCCACGCCGCCTTCCAGGGCAGCGATGCGCTTTTCCAGCACATCCTCGGTGGGGTTGGTCAGACGGCCGTAAATGTTGCCGGCATCGGTCAGGCCAAAGCGGGCAGCTGCGTGGGCAGAGTTGTTAAATACGTAAGAAGTGGTCTGATAGATGGGAACGGCGCGGGCGCCGGTAGCCGGATCGGCCTCTTCCTGGCCAACATGGAGCTGAAGCGTTTCAAAATGCAGTTTGTTCTCAGACATTGTAATTCCCTCCAAAATTTTGCGGTCAAATTCTCATATCTCAAACTGTTCGGAATGATTCGATAGAAAAAACGCCCGGTATCCCCGCATTTTCTGCATGCGTCTGGTTACCGGGCGTACTTACCTGTTTTATAAGCCTGAGCGGTCACATTCGGCCCCAAAGCGGTGCCGATACGCCCCCAGCCTGTTGTACAGCCCGGAAGTGTGACATTCGGCCACAGCGGAAGTTTGCGCGCAGCAAAGTGTTAAAAATAGCGTTCATTGTTGTGTGCTCCCTTCCGTTCAAAATCTCAACCAGCGCATTTCCTTTAACATACTAGGCTGGTTGGTATGTGTGTATTATAGCAGTCCTGCCCCCTACTGTCAACCCTTTCCAACAAAAAAGTGCAAAAAAATCCCGCCGCCGGAGTTCCGGCAGGCGGGGCAGAGCATATTGGCGTGTTACCGCATTTTATTTCACATAACCCATCAGACTGGGCAGAGCCAGGCTGATCTGCGGCACATAGGTGACCAGCATCAGCACAGCAAAAATCGCGGCAAAATAGGTGATCAGCTGTTTGAACACCGTTTCGATCTTGACGCCGCCGACCTTAACGCCGACAAACAGCGTGGTGCCGACCGGCGGGGTGATGGTGCCGATGCACAGGTTGAAAATCAGCATGATGCCAAAATGGATGGTGTTCATACCCAAAGCCTGGCAGACCGGCAAAAAGATGGGGGTAAAAATCAGGCAGGCAGGGGTCATATCCATAAAGGTGCCAACCACCAGCAGGATGATGTTAATGAGGAACAAGATCACATACCTGTTGCTGCTGATGGAAAGCAGGGCGCTGGACACCAGGGACGGGATGTTGGTGAACGCCATGACCCAAGACATGATGCTGGACACGCCGATCAGGAAAATGATGATGCCGGTCATCTCGGCACTTTCGCGCAGGATCTTGGGGATTTCTTTCAGTTTGATGGATTTATAGCCAAACAGGGAGAGCAGCAGGCTGTATACAACGGCCACAACGGAACCTTCGGTTGCGGTGAACACACCGCCGATGATGCCGCCGATGACAATGATAATGAGCAGCAGCGCCGGGATAGCCTGCAAGATGGTGTGAATGGCCTCCTTAAAGGTAAAGGAAGTCTTGCTGCGGTAGCCGTGCTTTTTGGCAAAGAAGTAGATTACGATCATGCAGGCCAGACCCCACAGGATACCGGGCAGGTAGCCGGCCATGAACAATGCGGCAACTGAAGTGCCGCCGGACACCAGCGAGAAGGTGATCATAACGTTGCTGGGAGGGATCAGCAGACCGGTGGGGGCGGTGGCAATGTTGGCGGCAGCGGAGAAGTTGGGGTCATAGCCTTCTTCTTTTTCGATGGGGCCGATGATGGAACCCATGGCGGAAGCAGCAGCCGTGCCAGAGCCGGAGATTGCGCCAAACAGCATGTTGGCAATCACGTTGGTCTGTGCCAGGGCGCCAGGGGCGCGGCCGGTGATGAGCTTGGCCAGGTTGATCAGGCGGACCGCAATGCCGCCTTTATTCATAATATTGCCGGCCAGGATAAAGAACGGGATTGCCAGCAGGCTGAACATGGAAATACCGGAGAAAATGCGCTGCGCGCCGGTAACAACGGCGACTTCAAGGTCCATAATGGGTAGGATGGCAACCACGGACGAAATGCCGAGCGCCACCGCGATGGGCACGCCTGCGATCAGCATAATGACCAGCAGGATCAGGATGATCAGCCCGGAAACAAGAGCAATGTTCATTGTGTTTTCCTCCTCATTCTGCGCTGGTGGAGCTGTGTTCTTCCACGCTGTCGGTGGCAAGGTCAATGATGTTCAGTACCGAATACACCACGATCAAAGCACCGGACAGCGGCAGAACGGTGTACACCGTGCCCATGGGGATGCCCAGAGAGGCTGTGACCTGGGTCATGGTCAGCTTCATGATGCTGACACCACCGTACAGCATAACAACGGCAGCCAGCAGCAAGACCAGGCATTCGCTGATGATCTCCAGCACCTTGCGCGGGGTGCCGGTGATCTTATCGGCCAAAAAGCCCATCCGCATATGGTCGCGCTTGCCAAACACCAGCGCGCTGGAAAGCAGGGCCATCCAGGTAAAGCTGTAGGTCAGCAGTTCTTCCGAAACGGTGGAGGGGCGGCCAAAGAAATAGCGTGTCACGATCTGGTAGGTGCCAACCACGACCATGGCGGCAAACAGCAGGGCGCAGACCCAGCTCAGGACGGTATCCAGCCCATGGCGGAACTTATGTAAAGATTTCATTGTGCGCTGCCCTCCTCATATTCTGCATTGATGGCCTGGATATGGTCATACAGGTCCTGGATATCCGGGTTGGCATCCAGCATTTCCTGCTGCACATTGCTGACCTTATTGCTGAACTCGCTGATATCCACATCAATAAAGGTCACGCCCATATCATTCTCGGCGATCTGCTTGGCTTCCTCCACCTGGTCATCCCAGCAGGAAAGCTCTTCCTCGGTGGAAAGGCGGGCGGCCTCCTTGAAGACAGCCAGCTCTTCATCGGACAGGCTGTTCAGGAATTTCAGGTTGCCAACCAGCATATCCGGCACCATCTGGTGCTTGGTGTAGGAGAAATACTTGGCAACTTCGCCGTGCTTGTTGTTGGTCAGGGCCAGCTCGTTGTTCTCCGCACCGTCAATAACATGCTGCTGGATGGCTGTGTACACATCGCCGAAGCTCAGCGGAGTGGCGGCAGCGCCAAAGGCCTGCACCATCTTAACGCTGGCGGGGCTCTGCTGCACGCGGATCTTCAGACCTTTCAGGTCATCGGGGGTATAAATGGGGGTAGTTGCATAGAAATTGCGGGTACCGGCATTATACCAGGTCATCACGCGGAAACCAGCTTCATCGGTGGAATCATACACGTTTTCCATGTAATCGGTATCATTCATGACGGCATGGTAAGCTTCTTCTGAGGTGAACAGGTAGGGCATGCTGAAAATCTCGTACACATCGGCAAAGGTTTCCAGGTTGGCGGTACCGGCCACGACAAAGTCAATCGCGCCGGTCTGGGTCAGCTCGATGGCTTTCTGGGCAGAGCCAAGCAGCTCATTGGGGAAGATCTGAACCTCGTATTTATTGCCCAGGTTGGCTTCCACATATTCTTTGAACTTGAGCAGGCCAAGGTGTTCAGGGTGGGTTTCGGACTGTGCATGAGAAATGCGAATGATGCGCTTGCCGCCCGTCAGTGAGCCGGAACAGCCGGTTGCCGCTGCCAGCATAACGCCGCAGATGCCCACGCACAGCATTTGCTTGAGGTATTTCATGGGGGTTCCTCCTTCTTTATATTCCGCTGGGCCGGCCTGCAGCGCACAGCACGCCGCAGTGTTTGCTCATAACCCATTGCTTTCAATTAGCATTATATGTTTTATTTTTAGCTTTGTAAATATCACATTATTGTAAAATGTAACGTAAACATATGTTTATTTTTGTGTATTCTGATTTTGAAAGTTTTTTTCGCACGTATTTTGCGCTTGTAATTTTATTATCAAGCGATTTTTGCTTTTCTTTACTCTATCTTTATCCGACTGTACTTTCCGAGCACAAAAAAGCGTTCCCGGCTGCACAGCGGGAACGCTTTTGGTTTGTTTTTTGCTTTATCTTTTTCTTTATGGCAATACCGCATAATTCTAAGTGCCGATACGGTGAGCGAGGTGTGGCAGATGCTAAGCCAAAAGCGCAGATAATACTGGATGCTGCAAAGGTGAGCGCCGCCAGTGGCGGAAACAGCGAACCGAAGCAGGGGCAGCGGTCGCAGAGTGCGAGGGGCTTTTGCCCCCGAAGCACGATGCGGGTACCGCAACCCGACATTATCGAGCATTTTGGCAACGCAGATGCCGTGCCGCAGCTGCCGGAGCGGTGCTTAAGCCGCAAGGCGGGAATTGTGCGGTGTTGCCTTATATATAAGGGCCATATAGGAGTCCGGCGCAGCGGAGCGCTGCCGCTGCGCCCCGGCCCTATCGTTTGGCGGCATAAAATAACAGATGCCCCGCCTGCCAAACGGCGGAGCATCTGCTCAGATCACATATTCGTTGCCCGCATCGGGGTACTGCATCAGGTCGGCCAGTGTCACGCTGTCCAGGTATTCACTGATCATACCGTCCAGCTTGTACCACAGCGGATAGGTGCGGCATTCCGCCATGCGCGGGCAGGCAGGGGCACCTTCTTCCAGGCAGGCAACAGTTGCCAGACTGCCCTCCGTCAGGCGCAGAATGCTGCCCACGGTGTACGTTTCCGGCGCGCGGGTCAGCTTGTAGCCACCGCCCTTGCCGCGCAGACCTTCCAGAAAGCGCTGCTGGACCAGCACCTTTAAAATGCTTTCCAGATATTTTTCGCTGATCTCCTGGCGCGCTGCAATTTCTTTCAGCGGCACATAGCCTTCGCTCTGGTGCTCGGCCAGGTCAATCATAACGCGCAGGGCATAGCGCCCTTTTGTTGATACCATCATAAGTGGATAATCCTCCGTATTTTCTAATACCTAGTATATAACAAGGTTAATGGGAAAACAAGCCTTTGAAAAAATAAAAAAATCAAAATACCCTATTGACAAACGGGTTAATGGGGTTTATAATCCCTATAAACCCAGACGAAAGGTTGGTAATTAAATATGAAGCGATGTCGAGTCTTGGAGCTGTAACACGAAATCATCCATTCAATTCCAACATTTTATAAATAAAGGCAACACCGCACAATTCCCGCCTTACGGCTTAAGCACCGCTCCGGCAGCTGCGG
>OLOT01001732.1_pt1 | contig 12154 bp, 10 predicted proteins | sample 1671991 | NCBI WGS metagenome assembly OLOT01 (sample SAMEA3136634, study PRJEB25190) | human gut metagenome | biome: human gut; feature: human-associated habitat; material: faeces | place: Austria | collected 2013
GGTGCCGTACATGGAAGATGGAACGATTACGGGAATACAGTCTTCCGGTGTGCGCGGTGAGATTGGAAAGGCGATTTCCGAGGGAAAACTGAAAGGGCTTGCAGTGATGCGCTCTCACGGCGGCAGAGTTCGGGCAATCGAAACAGGAGAAGTACACCTGGATATTGCATTTATCGGAGCACCGACGTGTGATGATTATGGAAACTGTCGTGGTATCGGTGGAAAGGCGGACTGCGGAGTGTTGTCCTATGCGATGGTCGATGCTGATTATGCAGACAGGGTCGTAGCAATTACGGACTGCCTGGTGCCGTTTCCTAATTTTCCGGCACATATTTCTATGACCAAAGTCGATTATGTAGTAGTGGTAGATGCGATCGGAGATCCGAAAAAAATTGCAACAGGTGCAGCAAAACCGACCACAGATATGAGAAAGCTGATGATGGCTGATTACTGTACACAGTTCGTTGTAAATACACCGTATTTCAAAGATGGATTCTCTTATCAGACAGGTGTCGGCGGAGCTTCTATCGCATCTACTATTTCACTTGCAAAGGTAATGAAAGAAAGAAATATCCGCATGCGTTTTGGTGTGGGTGGTCTTACAAAGCCGATGTGTGACCTTCTGATCAACGGTCAGGTAGATGCACTTCTGGATACACAGGACTTTGACCTTGCAGCCGTAGAATCTGTAAAAGATCTGCATCATTTCCGGATCAGTGCAGGTGAGTATGCGAACCCGTTCAACAAGGGTGCAGTTGTCAATAAATTGGACTTCGTAATTCTTGCAGCTCTGGAAGTTGACGTACACTTCAACTGTAACGTTGTTGTAGATTCTAATGGTATGATCACAGGAGCGCAGGGTGGACATCCGGATACAGCGGCCGGAGCAAAATGTGCCATCGTTATCGCACCGCTTCTTCAGGGAAGAACACCGGCAATCTGTACAGACGTAACAACCGTCACAACACCGGGAGAAAGTGTAGACGTTGTCATCACAGATTATGGTATTGCAATCAATCCGAAGAGACATGATCTGATCGAAGCAATGAAAGATGTAGACCTTCCGTTTAAGACCATCGAAGAATTACGTGATATCGCTTACTCTATCGCTGGGGAACCACAGAAGGTACAGTTTGGAGATCGTGTTGTCGGTGTCATTGAAAGCCGTGACGGTACCATCATGGATGTTGTCCGTCAGATCAAGCCGTTTGAATTTGATGATTAAATTATGATCGGAAAGCTTACAGGTTATTGGTAATTGGATATAAAAGGAGAACCGTATGGGAAAGAACCAGGCAGTAGAGAAAGCAGAATACTTTGCAGAATCGATTGGCCGGATGGCGTATCAGGCGCTGCTTGAGGAAGTCTATACGGTTCCCAAACCGGGGCTTGTAGATCCGTATTCCTGTGGTGCCCACACTGATATGGATGTGCAGACCTTTGAAAGAAGTGCAGAGGCGTTGTATCCGTGGTTTGTTAGAATGGCATACCAGGGATATCAGCTGACCTGTACGCCGGAAGATCTTTTCCGTGAAATCCGTAAGACCGGAATGCTTGCGGAGGAAGCCATGTATCGGGTAACCGGACATGTGAATACACATAAAGGGATGATCTTTACCCTTGGAATATTCAGTGCGGCAGCGGGAAGATGTATCCAGGAAGACGGAACGGTTACTTTACAATCCATTCTTCGGATGGAGCAGAAGATGACTGCCAGGATCTTAAGAGCCGAAATTGAAATGTTGGGAAAGGAACCTGCGAAAAGTAACGGTGAGAAAAATCTCGTACAATACGGGACTACAGGGATTCGCGGGGAAGCGCTTGCCGGATACCCATCTGTTTTTCATATTGCGCTTCCGGTACTGGAGGATGGACTTTTGCGGGGAATGGAGTGGAACCGGATCAAATTACAGATCCTTTTTGCACTGATGAGCCGGGTGCAGGATTCCAACATTTTATCGAGAAAGAATCCGTCAGTACTCTATCAGGTACAGATGGAAGCGATGCAGTTTCTGGAGGAAGGCGGAGCCTACTCAGAAGATGCGTTAGACAAACTGATCCGCATGGATGCGGATTATATAAAGCGTGGTATCAGCGCGGGTGGGTGTGCCGATCTACTTGCCACCTCACTGTTTCTTGCGATGCTGTGCAATAAAATTCCAAACGAGAACGGGGCAATCCTGAACCTCTTTCCAGTTGTAAAATAGAGCGTATAATAACTGAGAACGGGAATCAAATTTTCTGCCATGAATATGGACTGCACCAGACTGGTGAGGAATAAAAAAGATGACTTTTCACAAATGAGCGGGTGAAAAGTCATCTTTTTCATTAGGAGAAGATTCCGGATGGAGCCTCTTCTTGATGAAAAGGTCGTTTACGGAACAAAACGGTATCCCAGTCCGCGGATTGTCAGGATATACGCCGGATTCTGTTTGTCGTCCTCGATCTTACCACGAAGCCTGTTGATGTAGACCATGATCGCATTGTCATCAACGGCAACCGTATTGCCCCAGACATGCTCATAGATCATATCCTTGGTGAAAACCTGCTGCGGATGCTTCATAAAAAGCAGAAGAAGTGCAGACTCCTTGGAAGAAAGGATAAGTTCTTCGCCATTTTTGTAAAAACGCATGGTTGTGGTATCATAGCTGAATGGACCGCATTCCAGAGTATCGGAATTGTCGAGTACCAGATTCTTGTTGCGGCGGATCAGTGCTTTTACTTTGGCACCAAGTACAAGCGGTCGGAACGGCTTGGTGATATAATCATCCGCTCCAAGTGAAAGCCCGTACAGAGAATCATAGTCTTCATTACGTCCGCTGACGATCATAACCGGAGTACTGATCCCCTGGTTGCGAAGCCGTTTGATGACCTCAAATCCCTCCATATCTCCCAGCATGATATCCATAAGGATCAGGTCAAATGTATGATTTTTTAGGATGGACAGAGCATCCATGCCACAGTTTACTGTTGTTGAGATGTTGTTTCCAGCTCATTGCTGTGCATTACCTTTTCCAGCAGCTTACAGATTGCCGGATCATCATCTACGATCAGTATTTTGTCAGCCATTGAGGCAACCTCCCAAAAGTAAAAATTTCAATAAATTCTATACAACTTATAAAAAACATTATAATATTAGAAAGAGAACAAGTCAATTGATAACAAACCGGGGACGAGAATATATGAAGAAAAACAAAAAGACACTGATTGCTGCGATTCCACTTTTTTTAATCGTAATTCTTGTATTTGCAGGATTTGGTGTCTGGAAAAAGTACAGAGATACTTTGATGCAGAACCAGGAGGAACAGATGCTCCTGACAACCAGAATCCTGAGTGAAAATATGGCGATGTCCACAGAGGAATATGAGGAAAGTTTAAGCTTTCTTGCGAAAACAGCAGAGAACAGATCGCAGGATGAGGCAAAACAACTATATCGGGAATTTATAGACACACAGACCAGTTTTATCACGAATCTGTACCTGGAAGACGAACAGGGAAAGCTTTCAGAGAGTGTCAAGGATGTACAGATTGTAAGTTCACAGCTGCTCACTCAAAGCTCGGCAAAGAATAGCATTTATATGGAAAAAGATACAGATGGGAAAATCTATAATGTATATAAGCGTGTTTTGAAGGATGGGAGAAAAATCTGTCTGATGATCGATGCGGAAAAATATTATCAGAAACTGATTTCGGGAATTCACATCGGAACGAATGGATACATTGTAGTCAAAGATGCAGAAGGAACGATCATCATGCATCCGAAGAAAGAACAGTGGGGAATTCCGGTTATTGCAGGAAGGAAGAAAATGTATCCGGATCTGGATTACTCCAGTCTGGAGAAGATGATTGAGGATCAGAAGAAGAGAAAAGAAGGTATTTCTCATTATTATTCGTATTGGTGGACAAATGAAGAACGTCCGAGAGTACAGAAAATCAGTGCATATTCTCCGGTTCAGATCGGAGACAGCTTCTGGGTAGTCAGTGCGGTGATCGACTACGATGATCTGTACGAACCGATAGCTGAAGGTTTCTTGAAAATGGTATGTATTTTTGTTGGTATTTTGTTGGCTGCCGGTATTGCGGTTGTCTTATTTGGCAGAGTGATGCGTGATATGAGAAGAGCTGTGCGGGAGATCAATGATCTGAAAGAACTGAATGAGCAGTTGGAAAAAATGCATCGGAGTGAGCAGAGTATCGCACATCAGCAAAGACTTCAGATCATGGGAACTATGACAGGTGGTATCGCACATGAATTCAATAATTTTCTGACTCCGATCATGGGATATGCAGAGCTTCTGATGATGGAACTTCCGGAAGGATCAGAAGAACAGGACAGTGCAAAAGAAATTTATGAGGCTTCGGAAAAAGCAAAGGATGTAGTGCGCCAGATTTCGTCCCTGAGTCGAAAGAATGTAGAGACCGTTTATAAAAATATTTCGATAAAGAAATTCATGACGCGTGCAGAAAGGATGATGGAATCTGTCTGTACGCCTCTAATCCATATGGAAAGTGAGTTTCGGGTAGATGATGAAATGATCCTTGGAAATGCGACACAACTGAACCAGGTGCTTTTAAATGTCTGCGTTAATGCGGTGCATGCGATTGGAAAAAATCAAGGAAATATCAAAATATCCTGCCATTCAGAAGAAAAAGAAAAACTGGCTCAGGGAGTGATTGAAAAGCTTTCGGATGTATGGAAAAAGTATATCCATATCCAGGTGAAAGATAATGGGTGTGGAATGGATAAAGAGACGCTGCGTCAGATTTTTGATCCATTTTTTACAACGAAAAAAGGGGGAGAGGGTACCGGACTTGGACTGGCACTTGCGGAGCAGATTATTACTTCACATAAGGGATATATTTATGCAGAGAGCAAAAAAGGAGAAGGAAGTACCTTTCATATCTACCTTCCGGTACTGGATACAGAGCATATGCCACAGATTGTGCAGAATATTCCCAGAAAGGATTATCGGATCGTGGTGGCAGATGACAATGCAAAGGTATTGCAGCTGCTGAAAAAGAATTTTGAGAAGATCGGGATCCAGATTCAGACCTGTATGAAAAGAGAAGAACTGCAAAAATGTCTGGAACAGCAGCAGGCAGATGTGCTGGTAGTAGACGAGACGATGGAGGATTGCAGTGGAGTGGATTTCTGTATGTCGCTTGCAGGCAGATATCCGGACATGCTGAAGCTTATTATTATTGATGGAGTCAATCGTGAGATGGCAGAGGCCCGGCAGAAAGGAATCATTGACGGATATGTAGAAAAACCGGTATCGGATACCGCGATTCTTGAGGCAATTCGGAATTGTGCCAGCCAGCCGGTATAAGAAAAAAGACGCAGATATCTGTAAGGTGTAAGATAAGACAAACCCAACCTTAATACTTTTAAAGATTTACCTTAACAAAATGTAAGGAGGAATCTGTAAGAGTGTAAGGTTGGGTTTTTATAATGGAATCATCAAATAAATGGTACGAAAAAGTACCCGTACAAAAGGAAGGAGAAAATGCCATGAGTGAAGCAATGCTTGCCTTATTGGGATTTGCAACCATCATTATTGTGATTGTGTTGCTCTTAAGAAATGTAACGGTACCGGCTCTTGCATTTGTCAGTGTATCAACTGTAACAGGTGCGATCCTTGTAGCAACCGGAACATTTACGATTGAAGAAATGGGGGAATTTGTAACAGCCGGTGTAGCAGGAGTACATGGTACTGCAGCGCTGTTTATCTTCTCTGTACTTTTCTTTGGAATTATGACAGATGTAGGAATGTTCGACAAGATCATCAATGCATTGATGAAGAAAGTCGGAAGTAATGTAGTCGGTGTTGCCATGATGACCTGTATCATTGCTATGATCGGACATCTGGATGGAGGCGGTGCCTCTACATTCCTGATTACAATTCCGGCAATGCTCCCGGTTTACAAACGTCTGAATATGAGACCGACAACTCTGATGCTCATCTGTGTATCTGCAATGGGTGTTATGAACCTTCTGCCATGGGGCGGACCGACAATGCGTGCGGCTACTGTCCTTGGAATTGAACCAAATGCACTGTGGAAACAGATCATTCCAATGCAGGTTGTAGGTATTTTTATTGCACTTGGAACAGCATTTATCTGGGGAAATATCGAAAAGAAGAGAGGTGCAGGCACTTCTTCAGCAGAAAAGATCGAGTATGGCGGAATTGAAGATGAAGCCGTAACAGATGATGAAAAGAATGAGCTTGCAAGACCGAAACTCTTTGTATTCAATGTAATCGTAACACTGGTAGTGATCGTAAACCTGGTTCTTGCAAAGGTACCGTCTTACTATATCTTTATGGTAGGATGTGCAGTAGCACTTTTTGTAAATTACCCGGGTGCAAAAATGCAGGGTAAGATTATTAAATCCCATGCAGGTCCGGCACTTACCATGGCATCTACGATTCTTTGTGCAGGTGTATTCCTTGGAGTGATGCAGCAAACAGAGATCATGACTCATATGGCTAACGTACTTGCAAACGTAGTTCCACAGTCTATGGGAAGATTTTTACCGCTTATCGTAGGTCTGGTATCTGTACCGCTTACATTGATGTTTGATACCGATTCTTTCTTCTTCGGAATGCTTCCGGTACTGATCGGAATCGGAAACGAATTCGGTGTAAATCCGGCACATATCGCCATTGCAATGGTTGTTTGCCGTAACTGTGCAACTTTCATCAGCCCGGTTGTTCCTGCTACTTTCCTTGGAACCGGTCTTGCCGGTGTGGAGATCAAAGACCACATCAAGAACAGTTTCTTCTGGATCTGGGGTGTAAGTATTATCTGTCTGATCTCAGGTATAATTCTTGGAGTTATCAAATTCTAGTTAGATAAATAAAAAGATCCTGTATTTCATGTGATTTGTACATGGAGTACGGGATTTTTTTGGATATGCATATAAAATGGTCTGATGATTGAAATGCAACGAAAGTGCTCGAAAATGTTATGCAGGGTATAAGATTTCAGGAAAATGTGATAGAGTTATTTTACTTCGATTTAGTTCTAAAATCGAAAAAGTATCTAATTAACCATAATCAGAAGGTATCTCATTTTCGGCGCTCAATTTTCGAGTAAACTCCCGACAATGAACAAAGCAAAAGAAAATATAGAAGTATGGGAGTTTGCCTTTACAAAGGATGACAGTATGTTAAAATATTTATAGTAGAAAAGTCAGAATGAAACTGGGATCATCCAGTGGATGCGATTTATGAGCGGAAAGAACAGAAAGGATTTTGCAAAGATGGCAGAGCAAAATGAATATATTAAAGAAGCTTATGAATGTCTGGAGAAGATGAGTGCAGATGAAAGAAAAAGAAGAGAATACGAAGAAAGACAAAAAATTTTGTGGGATCATAATTCGTTTATGAAAAGTGCAAAAATAATTGGGATGCGAGAAGGACGTGAAGAAGGACGTGAAGAAGGACGTAAAGAAGGACGTAAAGAAGGACGTAAAGAAGGGCGTAAAGAAGGGTACAGGGAAGCATTAGTTTCAATTGTTATAAAAAAATTGCAAAAAGGGATGTCAGCAGAGGAAATTGCAGATTTTCTGGAAGAGGATGTCTTGACGATACAGAGAATCTATGATATTGCCAATACCTATGCACCGGAATATGATATAGAAAAAATAGTACAAAAGTTGGAAAACACATCGGGAATGAAACAAAAGTAAGAAAAGAGTAAGTCAAATCAGATAGATGAGTGATTTGACTTACTCTTTTTTCGCATGTAATTAGTTGTTGTTCACTTATAAAGCAAAACACCATATGAGGATGCCCTAAGGCATATGCCTTAGTATGAGGAATGTTTTACTTCAAAATTTTCCGCAAAATACAAGTAATAATTCCCACCACGCAGAATGGAAAATATGCCGGGTAAAGAGAACCAAATACCAGGATACCGCCTCTGATACCGGTCAGCAACTGAACATCAGCAGGAATTGCAGCTGCGGCTAGACTGAAGAGGTAGGATAGAACATATACCAGGACAAAATAAGTAAGTCCGCGTCCGGTTCCGTGCCGGATGCCACTTAATGTGAAAAAGAACGTAGACAGCATCCAGATCAGCATAACCGCTCCGACAGCCAGATAAGCAATCAGAGTAAGATCTGGATTGGATGTCAGTGTATTGATATCTCCATAATCAGACAGCTGATTCCAGAATGAAAAAAAGGTAATTGCCAGGATGATGGCGGACATCAGAACCGGTGCCGGGCGAAGGATGAAAATGGTCAGTTTCTCAGCGGCAGTACTTCCGGTGCGGGCAATATTCCGGATCGGAGTAGCCAGTTCTTCGGAAGAGGAATCGGGACGTCTGCGGGAATTTCTCCGTTCTGTCCGTCTGGCTGGTCTTTGGCGGTCATAATAAGAATCCTCTTCTTCATAATCATCGTCATAATCAGGAGCAAGCCTGTCTGTTTCATCGTAGTAGTCGTCAGTTTCATAATCGTTAAGGTAGTCTGTGTCGTCATACCGGTCGTCATAATCATCCTGCCCCACAGGGATCGACGGAAGATCACCTGTATAAGTTACTTCAAAGTTGTCATCAAAATAGTCGTCTATATTTTTTTTATTATTCATAAAACAAATACACCCTCCTTGTGCATAAGTGTATGGTAACTGTTTTGACAGTCTGTGTCAAATAAATAATGAGATAATTGTGAAATCTGAAAAATTGAAAATGGGTTAATGTAGCAAAGATGGAAAGAGAAAGAGTGGTAGGGGACATCATTCTATGGTAGAATAAATCTGTATGAAAAAATAAATGAGGACAGAAAAATATGGCAATCAATATAGCAACAAAAGCAATCCTGAAAATCCTGTCTTTTGGAGGGATTGATGTAGAAGTATCAAGGCAGCTTGCGGATCTGAAAAGACTGGATCCGATGAAAATTTTTTATAAAAAAATGGATCTGCAGGTATATAACGGCGATTATGAAGTTCCGATCCGGGTATTTTTCCCGGATGAAGCATCGTGTCTGGAAAAAGATCAGATCAAGGGACGAAAGATCATGCTTTTCCTTCACGGAGGAGGATGGGCGACTGAGCATGTGGAAAATTATGAGAGAGTATGTTCCCGGATGGCACAGGCGACGGGGCAGACTGTAGCAGCAGTAGAATACCGCCTGGCGCCGGAGCACAAGTTCCCGACCGGGCTTATGGACTGCTATGCCGTGGCAAGAGCATTGTATATGCATCCGGATACAAAGCCGGAGGATATTACTCTGATTGGAGACAGTGCAGGTGGCAATCTGGCAGCTGCATTGTCCATTATGGCACGGGACCGTGGCGAATTTATGCCAAAGAGACAGATTCTGATCTATCCGGCAGTCAATAATGATTATTCAGAGAAGAGTCTGTTCTCTTCTGTAAGGGAGAACGGGCAGGATTATCTTCTGACGGCAGGCAAATTAAAAGATTATATCAATCTTTATGCAGGTTCGGAAGAGGACAAGTTAAATCCATATTTTGCACCGATTCTGGAGAAAGATCTGTCAGGACAGCCGGATACACTGATCCTGACGTCAGAATTTGATCCGCTCCGGGATGAGGGAGAAGCGTATGGAAGACGTCTTGCAGAGGCAGGTAACCGGGTGGAAGTACACCGGATCAAGGATGCACTTCACGGATATTTTGCACTGGGAATCCGGAGTCTGCATGTACAGGAAAGTTTTGAATATATCAATCATTTTCTGGAGGGGGAATAGAAAATGCCGCAGACAAATGTAAAGCACTGGAGAAGGCTGGACAATGCAGCGAAGCTTTTTCCGGCGGCGAGCAGTAAAAGGGATACCCGTGTATTCCGGTTCTACTGTGAATTGAAAGAGGATATACAGCAGGAGATCCTGCAGAAGGCGGTAGACAGGACACTGGAAAAATATCCGATCTTTCTGTCCGTGCTGCGAAAGGGACTGTTCTGGCATTATCTGGAACAGAGTAATAAAAGACCGGTTGTAAGAGAAGAGTATAAGGAGCCGTGCAGCAGCCTTTATATCCGTGATAAGAGAGATCTGCTTTTTGAAGTGACTTATTACAAAAAGAGAATCAATTTTGAGGTCTTTCATGTGCTGACGGACGGAACCGGTGCCAGTGAATTTGTACGGGAGCTGGTGAAAAATTATCTGTATCTGGCACATCATGAGGATGGACTGGAGGATGTGGTTCTGTCAGAGTATTCGGAGAGCCTTTTCGATCAGGAAGCAGATGGATTTGAAAGATATTATTCCCACCAGGCAGACCGCAAAAAGGAGAAAAAACCGGCAGCGCATCAGCTTCGCGGAAACCGGCGTGAGCTTGGAAGCCTGCAGACGACAGAGGCAGAAATTCCGGTCGAAGAACTGAGGCATCAGGCAAAGACTTATGGTGTATCGATGACGGTATTTCTGACTGCGGTATGTCTGTGTGCGATTCACCGGACAATGACAAGACGGCAGGAAAGCAAGCCGGTTGTACTGATGGTTCCGGTAAATCTGCGTAATTTCTTTCCGACCAATACAATGCTCAATTTCTTCAACTGGATCGAACCGGGATATCATTTTCAGGGTGGAAAAGAAGAGTTCACAGATGTTGTGCAAAAAGTAAATGCATGCTTTAAAGAAGAACTGACAGCGGAAAAGATGGAGAAGCGGATGAACGATTACTTCGCCTTGCAGGTGCATCCAATCCTGAAATTTGCGCCGCTGGAACTGAAAAATGTCTGTATCAATATCGGGGCGAGGACGGCAGAAAGTGATGTGACCGCTATTTTTTCCAACATGGGAATCATCCGGATGCCGGAAAGCTATGAGACGTATATCAGGTATTTTGGTGTTTATACAAGTACGCCGAAAGTAGAGCTTTGTATGTGTTCCTTCCGGGATAAGATTTATCTGGGATTTACGTCCAGATATGACTGTGATGCAATCAAAGAAAATTTTTTCCAGATTCTGAAAGAACAGGAAGTAAAGCCTGAGATCCTTGAAGTGGAGTATCCGGAAAGTGTGATGACAGAAGCGAAAGGAATGCAGATTTTCAAAATATTTACATTTCTTTGCATGATCGCGATTGTGGCGGCACTGGGAGTGGATTATAGCATTGATACGAATTTCCATCTGTCACTGTTTGTGTGCGGCGGTGCGTTCAGTATGTGGTTGGCGCTCGCAGTCGGTTTCTTCAAGCGGTACAATCTGCTGAAGAATGCCATGTGGCAGCTGATCATTGTGACAGTCGGCTGTATTATCTGGGACTGGCTGACCGGCTGGCATGGTTGGTCGATTAACTTTGTGCTTCCGGGAGTCAGTGGCTTGATTATGATTTCGATGCTGATCATATCGAGGGTGTATTACCGTCAGGCGAAGGACTATCTGGTGTACTTTGTGATGGCGGCGCTTTACGGAATGATCTTACCATTTATCTTTTTGCTGACTGGTAAGGTACGAATTGTATTTCCGTCTGTGATTTCAATTGGGATGGGCGTGCTGATGCTGATCGGACTGGTGCTTTTCAAGGGAAAAGAAATGCGTCAGGAAATGGAAAAGAATTTACATGTATAAATCGGTGGTGCCGCAAAATTATCTGGATTGATGATTTTGCGGCACCATATTTTTTGCATTTAAATATCTGACGAGTGCGGTGATCTGGATCAGAAGTTCTTCCTGATGCTTTGCATCGAGTTCTTTAAATAAAGAAAGAACTTGGAATTCAAAACGAAGCAAAGAAACAGAAGGATCCGGTTCACCAATTTCCAAAGCTTCATCTGCAGAGATGCCATACAGATTGGCAAGGGTTGCGAAAGTGGAGAGATCCGGCTCGGCAACGTTATTCTCATAACCGGACAGAGATTTTCTGTGGATACCGGTCAATTCCATCACTTGTTTCTGGGTATATTCTTTATTCTCACGGGCGTTTTTCAGAATTTTACCAATATCTTTCATGAAAATGTTCCCCCTTCAAACATAGTATAAGTTCATTATAAATGGTCAGAGCAGGAAAAAGCAATGACAATTTATTTTGATTTTTTATCGAGATAGTCTGCGAGAGATTGAAACTGAATCAAAAGCTCTTCCTGGTGGCTGGTGTCAAATTTTTGGAAAAGAGTAAGCATTTTTCATTCGCAGCGCGAAAGGGAAAAATGCGAGGGGGGGGGTAGAAGTCTT
>OLOT01001735.1_pt1 | contig 12136 bp, 6 predicted proteins | sample 1671991 | NCBI WGS metagenome assembly OLOT01 (sample SAMEA3136634, study PRJEB25190) | human gut metagenome | biome: human gut; feature: human-associated habitat; material: faeces | place: Austria | collected 2013
GCCCTGCAGGCCCTGTTAGCGGGTGTAGTGGCCGGGGGCACCGGCCATGAGGCCGCCCTGCCCGGCCAGACCGCGGCAGGCAAGACCGGCACGGCCCAGACCGGTCAGTTTTCCGGCGGCACAGAGCTGAAAAATTACTGGTTTGCGGGCTTTGTCCCGGCAGAGCAGCCCCGCTATACCATCGTGGTGCTGCAGGACACGCAGGCCGAGCCTGCCTTTTCCAGCGCGGCCATCTTTGCCCGGGTGGCGGCAGGGCTGGAAATTCTGGCCCCGTAGCCCACGGTTTTTCTTGCATTTCCCGGGTTTTTGTGCTATCATACACTTGTATTTGTATGCAGTCTCTATGAAACTAAAGATAAAAGGAGCGTTCCATCCATGTCTGTCATTGAAATCGTCGGCGGTGCCATCCTGCTGGTCGTCTCGGCCGTCATCATCCTCCTCACCCTGATGCAGCACACCCACGGTCAGGGTCTGGCCGGTGCCATCAACGGTGGTGTGGGCGGTGCCAACAATGCACGCCTGACCCCTGCGGATCAGATGCTGGCCAAGGTGACCCGCATTGCAGGCATCGTGTTCTTTGTGGTGGCTATCCTGGCCTGTGTGTTCGCCAGCCGTCTGGCCTGAGCACCCGTGTACAGCCCCGTGTAAGGCGGGGCTGTTTTTCTGTCTAAACCTCTCGTGGGAAAGAAGTTGTCCGGGTTCCATTGGAGAATGCCGGAAAAGTGTTAAGGAGAAAAATATGTCATTACGCGATAAAATTGAACATGCCATCCAGAACCAGCCCTGCATGGTCAAGGACCTCAAGGCAAAGTTCGGCGGCGACCGTGCCGCGGACCGCAAGGTGATGGAGGCTCTGGACGAGCTGGTGCACGATGCTGTGGTCTGCCAGAAGTCCGGCGTGTTCTTCACTGCCCGCTCCGGCCGTGCCGAAAAGGCCCTGCCCTGCAAGGTGGTCAAGCTGGGCAAGAACTTTGCTTTTGTGATGCTGGAGGATGAATCCGGCGATATCTTCATCCCGGGCCGCTTCACCCGCGGTGCCATGCCCGGCGATTCCGTTCTGGTAGAGAAGTTTGCCCACCCCCGGGTGGAGGGCAGCGATGAGGGCGAGATCCTTGCCGTGCTCGAGCAGAAGAACGACATGGTGGGCACTGTCCGCCGCATCGAGGGCCGCCTGAAGTTCGTGCCCGATGACTGCCCGGCCATCTCCATGACCATCCAGCGCGACTGCGAGGGCGGCGCGAAGGACGGCGACAAGGTGGCTGTGGAGATCCTGCAGCGCGGGACCCGGCAGGAGGATCACCGCGTGGGCGTTTCCATGCGCTTTGGCAGCTGCGAGGAGGCCAAGCGCTGCGCCAAGGCCCTGCTCTATGCCAAGGACATCCACACCCGTTTCCCCGAGAAGGTGCGGGACGAGGCCAAGAAGTTCGAGGACATGACCGTGTCTGAGGAGGACTGCAAGGGCCGCATGGATCTGCGCGCTCTGCCCATCTTCACCATCGACAGCGCCGAGACCAAGGATATCGACGATGCCGTCAGCCTGACCCGGCTCCCCGGTGGCGGCTATGAGCTGGGCGTTCACATCGCCGATGTCTCCCACTACGTCAAGCCCGGCAGTGAGCTGAACGAGGAGGCCTTCAACCGCGCCACTTCGGTCTACTATGCGGATCAGGTCGTGCCCATGCTGCCCAAGAGCCTTTCCAACGGCATCTGCTCCCTGAACGAGAAGGAGCTGCGCCTGGCGTTCTCCTGCCTGATGCGTCTGGATCAGGACGGCAATCTGACCGACTACAAGTTCGTCAAGTCCATCATCTGCAGCCGGGTCAAGGGCGTGTATTCTGAGATCAACGCCCTGCTGGCCGGCACTGCCGATGCCGAGACGCAGGCCAAGTACGCCGAGGTGCTGGATCAGCTGCCCGCCATGAAGGAGCTGTACGCCCACCGCGCCCGCCTGCGCAAGGAGCGCGGCTGTATCGATTTCGAGAGCGGGGAAGTCAAGCTCATTCTGGATGAGAACGGCCACTGCATCGATGTGAAAAAGCGCACCTCCGGCGAGAGCGAGGCCATGATCGAGGAGTTCATGCTGCTGGCCAACCAGTGCGCCGCCCACTTTGCCCGGGTCAAGCAGATCCCCTTTGTCTACCGTGTCCACGAGGAGCCCAACGGCGAGAAGCTGGAGCGCCTGCACAGCCTGCTGCAGGCCTGCGGCATCAACGACCACTTTGCCAAGGAGGTGCCCACCCCCAAGGAGCTGAGCGCCATTCTGGAGGGCGTGCGCGGCGGCCCGTATGAGCAGATCATCAATACCGGTATGTTGCGCTGCATGTCCAAGGCTCTGTACGAGGAAAAGCCCAAGGGTCACTACGGTCTGGTGCTGCAGGACTATGCCCACTTTACCAGCCCCATCCGCCGCTATCCGGACCTGGCCATCCACCGCATCATGACCGCGCAGCTCAAGGGCACCGACAAGGACACCATGATCCTGCGCTACACCGATTTTGCGGAGCGGGCCAGCAAGCAGGCCAGCGAGCGCGAAGTCATCGCCATGCAGATCGAGCGCAAGGCCGAGGACTGCTACAAGGCCGAGTATGCCCGCCGCCATCTGGGCGAGAGCTACGAGGGCCGCATTTCCGGCGTGACCCAGCGCGGCCTGTTCATTGAACTGGAGAACGGCGTGGAGGGCTTTGTACCGGCTTCCAGCCTGACCCCCTCCGGCACGATGCTCACCGAGGGCGTGCGCCTGTCCGACCCTGTCTCCGGCAGGAACTGGAGCCTGGGCGATACCATGATGATCACCATCGTGCGTTCCGACGTCAATCTGGGCAAGATTGACTTTGAGGTGGCCCAGCCCACCGCAAAATAAAACAAACGCCTGCAAAAGCGGAATGACAGCGGTCATTCCGCTTTTTTTGTCACAATTTGTACGCATTTCCAACAAAACGGGACAGTTGTCTAAATTTTATACAGGGGGCAGAGTTTGTTTGTTGTTCTGCGGGCCAAGGCAGGGTATACTGTTGCCATAGAGAGCAGCATTGAACTGCTGTAAGGAAGAAAAAAGCGAAGCAAGGAGGCTTTTCCATGTACTATTCCAGTGGCAACTATGAAGCATTTGCACGTCCCAAAAAGCCGGAGGGCGTTGATCATAAATCTGCATATATCGTCGGTTCCGGCCTGGCAGCCCTGACCGCAGCCTGCTATCTGGTGCGTGACGGCCAGATGAAGGGCGAGCATGTTCATGTGTTCGAGAAGGAGGCCCTGCCCGGCGGTGCCTGCGACGGCTACAAGTACAGCATCGGCTACGTCATGCGCGGCGGCCGTGAGATGGACAACCATTTTGAGGTCATGTGGGACCTGCTGCACTCCATCCCTTCGCTGGAGACCGAGGGTGCTAGCGTGCTGGATGAGTATTACTGGCTGAACAAGGAGGACCCCAACTTCTCCCTTTGCCGTGCTACCGTGGAGCAGGGCAAGGACGCCCACACCGACGGCAAGTTCGGCCTGTCCGACAAGGGCGCTATGGAGATCATGAAGCTGTTCTTCACCCCGGACGAGCAGCTGCAGGACAAGAAGATCACCGACTTCTTTGACGATGAGGTGCTGAATTCCAACTTCTGGCTGTACTGGCGCACCATGTTCGCCTTTGAGAACTGGCACAGCGCACTGGAAATGAAGCTGTATATCAAGCGCTATATCCACCACATCGGCGGCCTGCCGGACTTTACCGCCCTGCGCTTCACCCGCTACAACCAGTATGAGTCCATCATCCTGCCCATGATCGAGTACCTGAAGGGCTTTGGCGTGCAGTTCCACTACGACACCAAGGTCACGGACGTCAAGTTCGACATTCAGGGCAGCCGCAAGATGGCAAGCTCGGTCACCGTGGAGCACGCAGGCGAGGTGTCCAACATCGACCTGACCGAGAACGATCTGCTGTTCATCACCAACGGCGGCTGCGTCGAGAGCTGCACCGTGGGTGCCCAGGACAAGGCAGCCGGTTTCGACCCCACCATCAAGCCGGGCAACGGCTGGGATCTGTGGAAGAAGATCGCCGCACAGGACCCGTCCTTCGGCCACCCCGAAAAGTTCTGCTCGGATCCGGAGCTGTCCAACTGGGAGAGCGCCACCATCACCACCCTGGATGACAAGATCCCGCAGTATATCCAGAAGATCTGCAAGCGCGATCCCTTCAGCGGTCACACTGTCACCGGCGGCATCGTTACAGTCAAGGACTCCAGTTGGCTGCTCAGCTGGACGCTGAACCGTCAGCAGCAGTTCCGCGATCAACCCAAGGATCAGCTGTGTGTCTGGGTCTACGGCCTGTTCAGCGACAAGCCCGGCGATTATGTCAAAAAGCCCATGCGCGACTGCACCGGCAAGGAGATCTGCATGGAGTGGCTGTACCACATCGGCGTGCCCACCGACCAGATCGAAGAGCTGGCAGAGCACAGCGCCAACACCGTGCCGGTGATGATGCCCTATATTGACGCTTTCTTCATGCCCCGTGCCATGGGCGACCGCCCCGACATCGTGCCGGAGGGCGCTGTGAACTTTGCCTTCCTGGGCCAGTTTGCGGAGACCAAGCGCGATACCATTTTCACCACCGAGTACTCCATGCGCACCGGTATGGAGGCCGTGTACACCCTGCTGAACGTGGACCGCGGTGTGCCCGAGGTCTGGGGCAGCACCTACGACGTGCGTGACCTGCTGAATGCAACGGTCAAGCTGCGCGACGGCAAGAAGATCACCGACATGGACCTGCCGCTCATCCCGCGTCTGGCCCTGAAGGAAGCTCTGAAGAAGATCGAGGGCACCGACCTTGAGAAGATCCTCAAGGAATACAACGCCATTTAAGGCCCCCTTTCTCCGGCCTTTTTAAACGGATGGGAACGCCCCTGTATGCTGGGACAGCTGCAGGGGCGTTCTCTTTTTTGTACGGCAATGATGCGCAATGCAAGAAAAACGGCTGATATGTGAAAGAGAATTGAACAAAACGACATGTTTTGTCTTGCTCTTGGCGCGGTTCTGTGTTATGCTTGAACCAGTCAGGGGCAGGGGAGAGCCTGCCCCATCAAATGCCAGAAAAAGAGGAGGTCGTTTTCCCGTGAAACATCTTATCTCCCGCCGCAATTTCCTGAAGGCCGCCGGTGTCACCACCGCTGCCGCCGCCATGGCCGTCGGGGCCCCGGCTGCGTCTGCCTGCTGGACCGGTGAAAAATCCGAGGTCACCATCCTGTACACCAACGACGTGCACACTTACATCGACAAGCAGGCCCCGGAGCTGACCTATGCGGCCATTGCCGCCCTGAAGCAGAGCTATCAGAACGCAGGCAAAAAGGTCCTGCTGGTGGACGCCGGTGACCATGTGCAGGGCACGGCTTACGGCTCCATGGACCAGGGCGCTTCCATCATTGAGTTGATGAACGCCGCCGGTTACGATGCTGCCACCCCCGGCAACCATGAGTTCGACTATGGCATGGACCGTGCCAAGGAGCTCATGCGGGATGCTGACTTCCCGTACCTGTCCTGCAACTGGGTGGACCTGCGCACCAATCTGCGGGTGCTGCCGGAAATCAAGGTGTTCGTGCGCGGTGGTGTGCGCATTGCCTTTGTGGGCATCACCACGCCCGAGACGTTTACCAAGTCCACCCCGGCCTACTTCATGAACAAGGCCCAGACCAAGTATATCTACGACATCCTGGGCGGCGAGGACGGCCAGAAGCTCTACAGCGCCGTGCAGAAGGCCGTTGACAAGGCGAAGTGCCTGGCCGATGTGGTCATCGGCTTGGGCCACTTGGGCGTGGATCCCTCGTCCTCTCCCTGGACCAGCGAGGAGGTCATTGCCCACACCACTGGTTTTGATGCCTTCATCGACGGCCACTCCCACACGGTGATGGAGAATAAGCAGGTGGCGGACGCTTCCGGCAGACTGGTCACCTTGACCCAGACCGGCTCCTACTTTGCCAATGTGGGCGAAATGACCATTGCCCCGGACGGCACCATCTCCACCCGGCTGGTGTCCACCTACGACCAGGAGGATCCTGCTGTGGCAGCAGAGCAGGCCGCATGGGTCAGCTCCGTGGACGAGATGCTGGGCGAGAAGATCGCCGTGGCCGATACCAAGTTTTACATCAGCGACCCTGCTACCGGCAAACGCCGCATCCGCTCCGGCGAGACCAACCTGGGCGACTTTGTGGCCGACGGCATCTACACCTACTTCAATGAGGTGGAGCAGCTGCACTGTGACATCGCCATCATGAACGGTGGCGGCATCCGCTCGGACGAGGACGCCGGGTACTGGACCTTCAAGACCTGCAAGCAGGTCAGCCCCTTTGGCAACGTGGCCTGCCTGATGTCGGTGACCGGCAAGCAGATCCAGGACGCACTGGAGTTTGCAGCCCGCTTTGCCGGTGCAGAGGGCAAGGAGAACGGCGGCTTCCTGCAGGTGGCCGGTGCGACCTATGAGATCCACACCGACATCCCCAACACCGTGCAGACCGACGACAAGAACGTCTGGATCGGCAGTGCCACCGGCACGCCTCGTGTGCAGAACGTGAAGATCTACGACCGCGCGAACGGTACTTATGTGCCGCTGGACGAGAACAAGACCTACGCGCTGGCCGGCATGAACTACACCCTGCGCAATCTGGGCGATGGCTTTGCCATGTTCGATGGCGCGACTCTCATCAAGGACTATGTCTCTGAGGACTACCTTGTCATGTCCAGCTATGCAGCCATGTTCGGCGGCGTGGATGCCAACGGTCTGCCGCATCTGGCAAGCGCCAACAGCCCGCTGGCCGATTACCCCGGCTACCTGCTCAACTACGAGGACCCGTACGGCGCAGGCCGCATCCAGATGATCTGGTAAATTAAGGATACGACCCTCTCCGTCAACGCCGCAGGCATTGACGGAGAGGGTTATTTTTAAGCAGCATTGTCAGCAGGAAACGAACCCGGTTTGTGGATCAGGATAGGGGAAAGTTGCACAAATCCGGCAGAGCATCCTTGTATACTACGCCAAAGTTTGTGACTTTTTTATTTGTTTGCTTGCGAACGATCTGCACTGGAAGTATAATAAACGGGCAAGTAATATATCAGCTGTGCTGTTGCAGGCACAGAAACAAAGGAGAAACATTATGCAGACACGGTATACCAGCGCCGACCAGTGGGCAGATGCCAAAGACGGCGTGATCCCTGCACCCTACGCTCTGGAAGAGGGCGAGCAGATCATTGACCAGTATCTTGAGCCGGTCATCTTCCACAACGTCAACGGCCCCGACATCGGTGTGACCACCTGCGGCGTGATCGTCAAGGACGGCCTGTACTTTAAGGATCTGGACAACAGCGGCGAGCTGGCCCCCTACAAGGATTGGCGGCTGAGCCCTGAGCAGCGCGCTGAGGATATGGTCAAGCATCTGCGGCTGGATCAGCAGGCAGGCCTTGTGCTGAACACCCTGTTCAACAGCCCTGTGGTGCCCACCCGTGCCGAGGCCACCAACGCCGAAGGCAAGCTGGAGCTGGGCAAGATCTACAAGCACCACAACCCCGGTGAAAAGCCCATGCCCGGCCCTCTGCCCGGCATGACCGTCAGCATTGATGACAGCCACGTTCTGGAAAAGCACATTGCCGCCGGTGTTTACCGCGGTGACATGCGCTGCGAGGCCGGCATGGTGGCTCTGTACCACAACGCCGGCACCCAGATGCTGGAATACGAGGCCTGCAAGGGCGGCGTGGCCATTCCGTACTCTCTCCACACCAACCCCATCAACATCGGTTACCCGGACTCTCTGGGCATCGGCGCAGCTGTCATTGGCGACGGCAACACCGACATGGTCTATGAGATGGCCCAGACCGACCGCAAGATGATGAAGGCCGAGGGCCTGAACATCATGTACGGCCCTCAGGTCGATGTGACCTCTGACCCCCGCTGGCCCCGTACCTCCGGTACTTACGGCGAGCGTCCCGATGTCACCAGCGATATTGCCGAGGCTCTGGTCAAGGGCTATCAGGATGGCGACAACGGCCTGAACGAGGGTTCTGTTGTTCTGACCATCAAGCACTTCCCCGGCGATGCCCCCTCTGAGAATGGCTTTGAGCCCCATGTGCCCATCGGCCAGTGGCGCATCTACCGCACCCCCGGCTCTATGGAAAAGTATCATCTGCCCCCGTTCCAGCGCGCCTTTGACCACAAGGTCTCTTCCATCATGCCGGACTACTCCCGTATTGCCACCGATGGCCGTGCCGTGCCCCAGACCTACCGGGGCGAGATCACCAGCACCGAGGAAGTGCCCAGCGCTTACAGCAAGGAGCTGATCACCGATCTGGCCCGGAACAAGATGGGCTTTGACGGTTATGTCAACTCTGACTCCGGCATCACCACCGTTCAGATCTACGGCGTGGAGAACCTCACCGAGCCTGAGCGCTACGCCAAGGCCATCTCTGCCGGTACCGATGTCATCGGCGGCAACACCGACCCCGAGAACATCGTCAAGGCTGTGGAGGACGGTCTGCTGCCCAAGGCAGATCTGGACCGCGCCAGCTACAACCGTCTGCTGAGCCTGTTCCGCACCAAGCGGGTGGATAACCCCTACCTCGACCCCGACAAGGCCGATCAGGCCCGCGTGGACAACTTCGACGGTGCCAAGAAGAAGGCTTACGAGGCCAACCAGAAGGCCGTTGTTCTGGTCAAGAACCACGAGAAGCTCCTGCCTCTGGCCAAGAGCCAGAAGGTCTGCATCGTTACCTTCAAGGGTGTGGACTCCGGCTTTGCACAGATGGCACAGGCCATGGGTGCCGGTCTGGGCAACACGGACGAGGATGCCGCTCTGCGCAAGACCCTGACGGAAGCCTTTGAGAAGAAGGGCTACACCGTGGTGGCCACCCCGGAGGAAGCCGATGTGCTCTACCTGCACGTCTGGCCCATCAGCAACGGTCTGGTGTTCAACCAGTACGCAATGCCCGTCATCGAGATGGGCGAGATCGTCACTGACGAGCGCGAGCGCAACAAGAGCCAGAAAAAGACCGGCAACAAGGTCACCGTTGTCACCCTGAAGGACGTGGAGAAGATCAAGGAACTGGCCGATGCCATCCATGCCCGCGGCGGCAAGGTCGTTGGCACCTGCGTGGTCTGCAACCCCTGGCTGCTGGACAAGCTGGAGCCCTACTGCGACGCACTGACCATCCAGTACACCGTCAGCGCCGTTGCCCTGAACAACGCCCTGAACGCTCAGGTCGATGTCATCAGCGGCGACTTTGCCCCCACCGGCAAGCTGAGCCTGACCATGGTCTCTGACCCCGCCGTCATTGCCATCACCGAGCAGGAGATCGACGGTGTGGTGCGCGAGATCTGCGCCTCTCCCAACGACGTGCCCGGCTACGATAAGGATCAGTACATCGATCCCGCCATCCTCGCCAACGTCAAGGGCGGCAGCTACGCCTACTGCGATGCCGACGGCAATTACTACCGCAGCGGCTTCGGTCTGAATTACTAATTCCCGTTAACGAAAAAAGAGCGATACAGCAAACGCTGTATCGCTCTTTTTATTTACTGCTTGTCAAATTCCGCGGCGATCTCAGTCAGCAGTCTGCGGATGGGTAGGTGCTGAGGGCAGGCCTTTTCGCACCTGCCGCACTGGATGCAGTCAGATGCCCGGCGGCCTGCGCCGGTATAGACATTATTATAGTAAAAGTCGGCGTTCCAGTCGTGATGGATCTGCTTGGTGTTCATCACGGCGAACAGGTCGGGGATGGCGATCTGCCTGGGGCAGCCGTCAGTGCAGTAGCGGCAGGCGGTGCAGGGGATCAGGTTCATGCCGCGGAAGATCGACTGCACCTTCTTCACGGCTTCCAGCTCGGTCTCATTCAGGGGCTGGAAGTCCTTCATGTAGCTGAGATTATCCTTCATCTGCTCCATGCTGCTCATGCCGGAGAGCACCATCATCATGCCGGGGAAGCCCGCCGCAAAGCGGATGGCGTAGCTGGCTGGGCTGCCGCCGTGCAGCTCGTCCAGCACCTTCCGGGCCTCTTCGGGCAGGTTGACCAGGTTGCCGCCCTTCACAGGCTCCATGACCAGCACGGGCTTGCCGTGCCTGCGGCAGACCTCATAGCACTCGCGGCTCTGCACGGCGGGGTCGTCGTAGTCCACATAGTTGAACTGGATCTGCACCACCTCGATCTCCGGGTAGTCGGTCAGGATCTGCTCCAGTACCTCGGCATGATCGTGGAAGGAGATGCCCACATGCTTGATTTTGCCCTCGGCCTTCAGCGCAAAAGCGGTCTCATAGGCCCGGCATTTTTTGAAATGCTGGTAAAACGCTGCACTCTGGGCGTGCATCAGGTAGAAATCAAAATAGTCCACACCGCAGGCTTCCAGCTGGCTCTGGAAAAAGGGACGGATGTCAGCCTCAGTTTTGAAGAAAGTGCCGGTCAGCTTGTCGGTCAGGATGTAGCTGTCGCGGGGGTGGCGGCTGGTCAGGCAGGCCTTCAGCGCCGTCTCGCTCCGGCCCTGAAGGTAGCCGTGGGCCGTGTCGAAGTAGTTGAAGCCCTGCTCCAGAAAATAATCGACCATCCGGCTGGTTTCGGCCAGATCGATCTCACCATCCTTCAAGGGCAGGCGCATACAGCCAAAACCGAAGTTTTTCTTGATGTTTTCCATGTCCAATACTCCTCTCGTGTGCAAGGGCGGAGTGCACTCCATAACCCGGATACGACAAAAAAAGACATCCGGAGTGTTCGGATGTCTTTTTGGTTGACCGATGGAGAACTTGCGCGAACTTTTTCTCTATCGGAAAACACTGGCACATCGCCAGTTTCTCCAAAGTTGATGGGCAAATCAACGGTGTTGTTTTCGCCGAAGGCGTTAAAAATGAGTTTCAAGTGGCCGTTGTCATCGTCATCGTAGACGTACACCGATATCAAGAACGTATTGAAAAGGTCTTCCTGATATTGGCGGTCATGGATGTCACCGTTTCTGAAAAGCAGCAGACTGGAAATCAGCTTCTTGCGGTCAACATGGATCACTTCCTCTTTGGCAAGTGCCAGCTTCGACTTCAAGTCGGTGCGCTGCTTTTCCAGTTCTATGAGCCTGTCACGGGTCGTTTCTGTGACCACGCCCATCTCGATGGCTTTCATCACGTTCGAGATGGACGACTGCACGGCCGCCAGATCACCCTCGATGGAATCAAGTTGTAGGTTCCGATCCGCCTCCTCCCAGTATTCAATGGTTTTGTCGGCAATCCATTCGATAGCATCATCGGTCAGGCAGTATTCCTTGATGGCCTGCGCCACCGCTGGCTCGATAATATCTCTGCGGATGTTCTTCTTGTCGCAGGTGTGCCCGACACGCCTGTTCTGGCAAGCGTAGTAGTAATGAATATCCCCGGTCTTTGACCTGCCGGACATTCCGATCATGTAGCCGCCGCACTTCCCGCACCGAAGCTTCCCGGTCAAGAGGTAGTCGTCCTCGCCGGGGCGATGCCGGCCATTTCTTTTCAGCTTTTTCACTCGGAGAGCCTCCTGTACCTTGTACCACAGGGTATCATCAATGATGGACGGTATGCCGCCCTCGATACGAACATCGCCGTATATGTAGATGCCGCGGTACTTCTCATTGGAACACAGCCTGTGAAAACTGTTTTTGTTCCATTCGCCTTTATCTGCGGTTTTGATGCCCCGGCGGTTCAGATCGCGGGCAATATCCGTGAACAACTCGCCGGAAGCGACACGGGCATAGACCTCCCGGACGATGGCTGCTGCTGGTTCATCCACCACGACCTTGCCATCTTCGCCCCGCTTGTAGCCCAACGGCTGCCGGCCGTTGGCCATGCACTTGTTGGCATTGTCCATCAGGCCGCGGCGCACATCCTCGGCAAGGTTGTCCGAATAGAACTGGTTGACATTCATCATGCTGCGCAGCGCAAACCGTCCGGCGGCTGAATCGTCAAAATCTTCCTCGGCGTAGTAGACCTTTACGCCGCAGTCCATCAGGCGGGATTCGTTGACCATGGCCTGCATCATGTTTCTGCCCATGCGGTTGGACTTCCACGCCAGCACATAGCTGAATCTGCCATTCTCGGCATCGTGCATCATACGCTGAAACGCCGGGCGGTTGTCGGTGCGGCCGCTGATTGCGCGGTCTTCGTAG
>OLOT01001751.1_pt1 | contig 12041 bp, 2 predicted proteins | sample 1671991 | NCBI WGS metagenome assembly OLOT01 (sample SAMEA3136634, study PRJEB25190) | human gut metagenome | biome: human gut; feature: human-associated habitat; material: faeces | place: Austria | collected 2013
GATCTCGACCAGCTTGCCGTTTTTGTCCACGACCTTGATGTCGTCCGCGGTGACGCCGTCCGCGACCTTGATGGTCACAGTCGAACCGGCGGTGGCGGTGGAGCGGTCGGGCTTAAGCTGATCCTTCTGCCCCTCTTCCACAATGACGCGATAGACCGGCTCGGAATAACCGCCGCCATCGTCCAGCGTGAATTCGGGATCATACTGCGTACCGCTGCCGTCCCCGGCATCGACGGCGCAAACTGCGCCGCCGATGCCCGCGAACAGGCATACGACAAGGATCAGAGCCAAGAATGCTCTAAAATGATGTTTCATACTGTATTCTCCTTCCGTCGCGAGGCGATCAGCTGTTTTTGGTCTGCAGCGCAACGCCGTATTCGTACATCTGGATGAAGTAGGTGCCGCCGATGTTGGACAGCGGGCCATAGCTCGCGGTAAAGACGCCGCACTCATCGCCGAACTTATCGGTTGCCTTTCTGCCCGTGTAGGTCAGGCTGCCGGTGGCATAGACCTTGTTGTCGAAGCTGCCGTTGACCTTGCGGAGGATCTCATAGGTCAGGCCGGCGGCGCTCTCGAGCGGTGTCGTGGACTTATCCTGATTGCGGATCTTGATCAGAACGACGAAGTTCGTGGCGGTCTTCGTGGTGTAGGTCGCTTCGATTTGGATGGCTTTCAGCTCGACATCGTCGATCTTACCGTTGCCGTCCAGCACGTAGTTCGTATCGCCGACCTCGATCCGAACCTGCGCAGGTCCTGCGATCAGATCGCTACGTGCGTCATCGTTGTTCGGATCGATCAGCTTATCCTGAACGTAGATCTTGAGATCCAGATCCTTGATGGTGTGGCCCTTGGCGAGGCCGCGGTTGGTGCTGTTTTCCTCTGCCTCGAGGATGTTCAGCAGGGCGGTGTAGAGCTTGCTCTGCGGAAGTCTCCAGTACAGGCTGACGGTGCCAATCGTGCTGGCCTTTTTGACCGTGACCGGACGCTGCGCGATGTTGGCGGAGCCTTCGATGAAGTTTTCGCCGTCCTCCAGCGTGGCATTGCCGCCGTCATAGCCGAGGCTGCCAGCCCGAAGTGCATTGGTCGTGGTGTTCTTGTTGCCTTCCTGCGCGTCCGTCAGCTGGTAGTTCAGCGCGCCGGAGTTGGTGACGGTCTTGAACTTCAGCGTGTAGTTCGAGTGTGCGTTCTCATTCGCTGCAGTTCTCTTTGCACCAAGGACACCAACGTTGTACGTATCCGGAGCCGTCGTGGTACGGTTGGCCGCCTTGTAATCGAACTTGCCGCAATCCGCGTTGCCCACGCAGTTGTCATAGTCCTGCTCGACGAAGATGCTTTCCAGATCGAAGTCGGCCAGATTATCGGCGTAGGGCTTGCCGCCGCGGGACGATTTGATCGTCTTCTCCAGCGTCCAGTCGAGGGCGTTCGGCGTCTCGCCGTAGACCGTCGCGTCGTTGAGGTACTCGGTCGTCTCGGACGTGAACTTCACGCCGCCATAGGTCGTGACCGCAGAATCCTTTGCCGTCTGGTCAGTGACATACTTGACGTTGTAGTTCATGTTCTCCGTGCCGGCGACGAGGATCTCATAGCCGTCATGGACGTCAAGGCGGTTGTACTCGTCGGTCTGCGAAGCGGTCTGCACATCGGAGATCGCCGCCGGATCCGAAACATCAAAGCCCTTCGTCTTGCGGTACTCGCCGTAGATGTGGGTATCTTCCTTCGGCGCAACTGTGGCTTCCTTGTCGTTGATGGTGTACTTGCCGCGATAGATCAGGGACTGATAGTACGTCTCGGCTGCCGGAACCTGACCGCTCGGGAGCTGCGTGCCGATATCGGTACGGCTCACATTCTGCATAGTCGGATCAATGCCAGTCAACTTTCTGTACAGCTCGTCGTAAACCGTGATGTTGGTCATGTAGCTCTGCGGGGAACCGTTGTAGACCTTATCCTGATCAGGCAGGTGGACACCCAGTTCCTTCTTGCTCGCGGTAACGGTGACCGTCGTGCTGATGGCCTGTTCACCCTCGCCGCGCTTCAGCGTGACTTTGAAGGTGCCAACGCCCTTCACGTTCAGGATACCGGTCTTTTCGCCGACCGTAACTTCGCCCTCGAAGCTGACTTTCTTCACGCTCCATTTCATCACGCTCGAGCCGTTCTCGTGATCGGTGTAGTAGCCGTAGTGGTACAGCTGAACCTCGTCGCCGTAGTAAGCGACGTTCTCGCCGTTGCCGTTCACCGGCAGGCCGTAGATCGCAAGATCCGGTTTGAAGTCGGTGCGCTGTCTGGTGTACTCGCCGTCCACATAGGTGATGACGTAGTTCTTTGCCAGTGCGTCAGCCGGCTTGATCTTCGCGCCGCCGACCTGGTCGAGCGCGTGGTTCGTAAAGCCGCCCTTATCATAGTTGAACAGGAATTCCGGCGCGATCTGCACGTCGCGGAGCGAGGTGTCGTTGGTGTTGTCGGACGTGCTGTAAGCGAGGCCCTCATACTTCGCCGTCATGGCCGGGAACGCATCATACTGCGTGCTCTGCTTGGAGTGCGTCGTGATGGTGAGCGGCTTCTGCGCGATCACGAACGGGGCCGAAACCTCGTGTGCGGTGTGGTTCTGCGTCTCGTTCACGTGGAGCGTGACAACATAGCTGCCCGCGTCGACCGGCGCCTGCTCGGCCACATTGCCGTCCGTCGGGGTGTCGAAGCCGATGGCCACGTCGCCCGCGTAGGTGAGATACCAGTCAACAAATTCCGTGCCGGTGTTTCCGCTCAGTGCGGTGTAACCCGCCTGCTGCATGGAGTTGTAGGTCAGATTTTCTGCCGGAGTGACCTCGAGCGTCGGATGCGCCTTGGTGATGGTGTAGATGCCGTAGGCAACGTCGCCCGAAATGGCGTCGGTTGCCTTCACCAGATAGCGGCCCGCATTTGCCGGGACATCCGTGCTCCAGTCTGTACCATTCTGGTACTTGACTTCCACGGTATTGCCCTGGGAGCTTGTCGCGGTGACGCCCACGTTGCCCATCGGGTTATACATGGTGGCCGTGTTCGTCAGATCAATCAGGGTGCTGGGCTTCGGCTCTGCCGCCGGGGTGTACGTGGTCGCGTCGTTGACGACCTCGAACTTCATCGTGACGCCGCCCTTGTAGTTGTCCTGGTTCGGGCGGGCAACCACGGTGTAGAGGCCAGTCTTGCTGAGATCGTTGGTCTGCTTGATCTCCGTGTCGCTGTGATAGTAGAACGTCAGCGTGTAACCCTTGTTCGCTTCCAGCTCGTTTCCAGCCTGATCGATCATCTTGATGACCTGATCCGCCGGGAACTGTTCGCCCTGCTTCAGCTTCAGGGAGACGTCCGTGCCGGAAATGAGTGCGGCGGTCTCGCCGTACACCTGGCTGCGGCTGACGTAGATGGGCTCGGTGTACACCGCGTCATTCCACACATAGTTCGCCGCGTCGTCGCCGAGCAGCTGGATGCTGTCGATCGTGAAGCTGTTGTCGCCCGCATCGGCTTTGCCCAGCTTTTTCTCAGTGGCAACCGCATAGATGCTGTCGCCGTTGATGATGCCGATGTTGTTCGTCGGCAGACCGGTCGAATCCTGTGCAGTCGTCGCGTCGTTCAGGATGACCTCAACGATGTTGACGTTATCGGTGCCGTCATAGACCTTCGCCTGTGCAACGGCGTCCGCAATGCTGACCGAACGTTTGCTGATCGTGAAGTCAACTGTCTCGCTATGCTCCGTCCAGTAGGCAGAACCCGGCAGCGTCACGACCGCCTTATACGTACCAGCCTGCGACGGCTCGACAAGGTTCTCGGGCTTGACTTCGCCCTTGTAGTACTTGACGGTCCAGGACTTGGCCGCTGCGTCATCAATGTCATTGCCGTTGAAGTGGAAGCCGTCCAGCGTCACCGAGACACCCTGTGTCCGGCCGTTGTAGGTCGGATCCAGGTTTCTGACGTTGAACTTGTAGCTGCTCTCGCGGACGATGAGACTGCGGGTGATCTTCTCAGCGGCATAACCCGTGTTGGACGTGGCCTCGACCGTCAGCGTGTAGAAGCCCGGCTGCACCTGCTCTGCCCCGGTGTCCCACTCGAACGCATTCCAGCCGTCAACGGTGGCCTTCGAGGTGAAGGTCTTTTCATAGCCGGTCGCGTTGCCCTTGGTATCGTCTGCCTCGATGGTGACATTGAGCGTTGCATTCGGCACCGCGCCAACCGCGCCGGAAACCAGCACGTTCACGGTGACCGTCTCGCCCTCGGTGATGCCCTCAAGGTTATCGCCGCGCTCGTTGGTGTTGACGGCAACCGCGATGGTCGCCTCGCCGCTCGTCGGCATCATGACGTTGGAATAGTAGACCTGACGGCCATCATTCGCATCCTTGGTGTTAACCGTGCCCTGATCGATCAGCTCAAACGAGCCCTTGACGATCGGCGTGGCCGGATCCTTGACGGTAATGACCGCGCGGTAGGCGGTATCCTGTTCGACCGGCTTCAGAAGGAGCGTCGTGCCGGTCGCGCCGGTGATGTCTTCCCAACGCTTGGATTTTGCAAAATCGCGATCGTTGGTCGCGCCGGTCAGCTTCTGCCACTGGACGGTGTAGTCCTTGTTCGGGTTCAGCTTGGCGACGATATCACGCAGGTCATCGCCCAGCTCCCGATCGAGGGTATACACGTCGGACAGCTTCAGCGTGGCGCTTTCATTCGCCTGGAACAGACCATCTGCCTTGGAGATGTGGATGCCGCGTTCGCCAGCGGTGGTCTGGTTCTTGTTCTCATCCGTGCAGTTGAAGATGACGGAGGAATAGACCGTGACCTTATCGGTCCGGATGGTATCATTGTCGCCCGTAGCGCTGGTGATCGTCCAGACCTTCTCACCGTTCACTTCCGTCTCTTTCCAATTCTCGCTGGGCTTGAAGGTTTCGTCGCCGTAGTAGACGGCGGTGATCACGGAATCCAGCTTGGTGTTCGCCTTTGTCTTCGTCTCGACCGGCAGTTCGTCGGTCGTGATCTGGGCGACCATCTTGCCAGACGTATCCGGCTTCAGCTCCGCTTCGCCGAGCGGCTGGAACGCATTGTTCTCATCGACATAGTAGAACGCAACGGTTCCCGTCGGCTTGCGGTCTGCCCCGGCTTCCGCCGCTTCCACAGTGGCGGTCAGGGTGATCTCATTCAGCTGATAGACGTCCGGATATTTGCGATTGTTACGGTCGACCTCGGTCGCCCTGATGGCATCGATGGCCTCGACCGTCACCGTCACGCCCTGCGGATCGCCGATGGCGATGTCCTTCGAGACTGCTTCGCTGTCCTCGAACGGGCTGTTCTTCGCGCCGGTCAGCTGAATGTGATAGCGGTCGCCGACCTTGGTCGTCTCCGCGGTGTAGGTGTCGCCGGTCGTCGTGGTGGTCTTCCAGTTCGCGTCGGTCAGCGTCTCCCACTTCATGGTGTACATGTCCGCCGGAACAGCGCGTCCGTCGCGCGCCACGACCGACCAATCCGCCTTGTCAGCCGTATTTGCGCCGCCCTTCTTCAGCTGGAACGTATGCTTGATGCCAGCGGTCAGGCCGCCGAGATGGTAGTCATACGAAGTCGCGGTCTTGTTGTCGCCGTTCGCAACTTCCTGACCCTGCGCATCAATCCACTTGCCCGTATGGGGGGTATCGACGTCGGCAATGACCGGGATCTGGAGCTGCGCGGATTTGATATAGGCTTCGCTGTTCGCAGACTCGGAGGTCTTATAGGTCACGTTCTGCACGTAGACCGCCTTAAAGACTTCCTTGTTCTGGATCGGGGTCTTGCCGGCGACATACTTCGGCATCTGGAACTCGATGCTGGCCTCGCCGGTGACAGTGCCCTCGTCTTCGAGCTTGGCCGTGCCGATCGAAACCCAGCTGGTAGTGTCGTTCTCGCCCGTGACCTGACGGTAGAACTCCACAGTGCCCATGTTGACAGCCGTTGTTTCATCCGTCTTTGTGACCTTCGCGGTCAGCGTGATGGTCTGTCCCTCGAACTGCGCCTTGTGCGTATCACCGCTCAGTCCGTCAAACGGCGTCTTGTCGTTGATGACGACGCTGTTCAGCTCATTGTCCGTGTCGATGGTCAGCGTGGTCTTGGTGTCCTCGACCACCGTTGCATTGGTCGGTGCCGTGATCAGGTAATCCCAGTAGACATCCGGAACCAGTGCGTTCACATCGGTATAGGTCGCGGCCTTGGTGTAAATGCTGCTTGCCGACGGCTTCACCTTCGCGCGGAACGTATAGCCGGAGAACTCGGGCGTGACCTTGACCCAATCGGTGTCAGTGGTGGTGGTATAGGTCGTCCAGTGGTTCTCAGAATCCTGATACTCCCAGATGATCTCGTAGTGCTGACCAACGGTCAGGTACGTATCCTTATTGTTCTTCAGGTTCAGGCCGCCGTCCAGCTCGATGACCTGCGGGATCTGGAGCCAATAGGTGTTGTTGGCGGTCATCGTCGTGGTCTTGTCAGTCCGTGCCTCATTGGTATAAATGGTCAGCTTGTTCTGAGCATCGACCCAACTCCAATTTGCCTCGGTCTTCTTCGTAACGGCCCAGGAAATGGCCTTGGAGTAGACGCGCAGATCGTCATGGCCGGTGCATTCCTTATAGCCCTCTTCGTTAGCGGGCGTGAACACGACCTTGTAATCCCAACGATAGTTCTTGGCATGCACCTCGCTGAGATTATCCCAACGATAGGGTTCCGCCGTGGTTTCGATTGTGCCGTACTGGCTGCCGTTGACCGTGGCTGTACCAATCAGCGTCCAGTCCTCGGCCGCGACCCAGATCGTGCCGGGCTTCGTCAGGCGCTTGTAGAAGGTCATCGTACCCTGCGCCGGTGCGGACAGCTTGCCGGTCAGGTAGATTCTCTCGCCTTCGTAAGCATAGTCCAGCAACTGGTGTGCCGAAGAACTGCTGTTGATGAATTCATCGCTGATCAGCAGTTCGGCGCTCAGATCCTTGGCCTCCCAGATGGCATAAACCGTGGTATCCGCAGTGAACGGGATCTCAACGCCGGGGGTCTTGATCGTATCGATCTTGAAATACTTCTTCGCGTTCGCGTCCGTCATCGGCCCTTCTGTGGCTTTCTTGAAAGCTTCAGCCGAAACGTTGCCAACGGTGCTCCAGCCGAGGAAGGTATAGCCGTTGCGGACAGGAACCTGCGTGGTGAATTCGGTATTGTCGATGCCTTTTCCGTCTTTATCCAGCAGATAGTAGTTCGCGGTCTGCGGGGCGGGCAGGTTGGACACGTGGTCGAGCGCGTTTTCGTTATAGGTGACCGTGATGGTCTTGCGCTCGATGCCGGAGACGGTGATGCGCGTGTTCGCGGTCACATAGACGAGGCGGAACGAGATCGTGGTGACGCCGCCAGTCGTCGTGATGTTCTCGCGGCCCAGCTCATAGCCGTTCGCCGAGACGGACAACTTGCTGTAATCGTAGCCCGGCTGAATGACCAGGTTAAACGTCACATCGTCGCCATACGCAATGGTAAACGGCGTGTTGTCCGCCGGTGTGACCGAAGTCATCCTCGTGCTGCCGTGCTGCCAGTCCTTCAGTTCCCAGCCATTCGCCGCATCCTTCACCTTGACAACGGTGATCTTCGGCTGGATGGCCTCATAGACCGCATAGACAGTTTCGTTTTTCAGAATCGAATTATTGAACGGGAATTCTGTCGTCCCCGAAACGTCGCTGTAATAGCCCTTGAACTTAAAGCCCTCGCGCTCCGGAGCTGCGGGCATGGAGGCATAATAGCCATGCTCGACGCTCTGGATCAGGAACGGCGCCTGTTCCGTCACTGTCGAGGAGGTGCCGTTTGCGCCCGGCGTGACCTTCGAGACTTTGAACGAGACCTGATGCACCGCGTTCTGCGTCACCGTAATGGTGATCGTGCGGTTTTGCTCAATTTTATGATTCTTACCGATTTCATAGGTATAGGAGGTTGCTCCGGTGTTGTTGAAGTCGCCAGTCACTTTCGTCAGCTTTCCTTCCACCGAATCCACAACCTCGGGAACCGTAGCTGCATACTGGCGGTCAACATTCACCGTAAAGGTGAACGGGTCATGCCAGTTGACGGTAGCCACGCCCGCCGGGACGGTGCTATAGCCCGCGCCGGAGGAGATCGTCACCGTGTAGGTGAGCTTTTCCCAGACGGCGTAGAGCGTGACCGGCGCGTCGTTCAGATACTGGCCGCCCGGCTGATAGGCCACGGGGCCATCCGCGCTCGTCGCCCAGCCCTTGAAGGTGTAGCCCTCAAGCGTCGGTGTGACGTCGGACAGCGGCAGCACTTCGCCGTGCGTCTTGGTCTGCTTGTCCGGCACAGTCACCGTGGCGCCCGCCTTATCTGCCGGCAGATTCGCATTATACGTAACATCATAGGTCAGCGCGGTCAGCTTGCCATAGATGACGATGTTTCCCTTGACCACATCGGCCTGTGCCTCAAGGTTTTTCATCTGATCCTCGTTGAGCGTGCCATCGTTAACCGGGAGGAAATGCCATTCGTTCCCCTCCGTATGCTTTGCGTCCTTATACCAGCCGTCGAATTCATATCCGGGGATCTCCGGGTCGGCGGGCGCATAGATCTTGTTCCCGTTTTCAACCGGCATGATCGTATACAAGCCGCCATACGGTTCCAGAGAGAACGTGACCATGCGCGTGATCTTACGCTTCGTGCCAACGGTGATGTTGTACATCTTGTTGACCACGTAGGTGTCCGGCGTGATCTTAGGTTCGTCACTATTGCCATCGACCTCGAACACCTTCGTGCCGTCGACGCGCAGCGTGGCCGTCGTGTCGGCATACGCCTCCAGCTTGATCTTGAAGCTGTCGCCGTATTCAAATGTATAGGAGGTCGCGCCCTCTGCCTCTGTTAAAGCAGGGCCAAAGCCTGAAAAGCCGAACTTCGTGCAGTCCGTGAACGTGGCCTCGTAGCCATCGCCCTGCGGCAGGGAGATCGTGAACTTCTTCACCGTCGGGGCGCCGACCGCAACCGTCAGATCCTTGTCTGCCGTAAAGGTATATGTATAAATATGGCCATTGACCGTCGAGCCAAGCACGCGCTCGTCCGCCGTGACCGTACCGATCTCATAGCGTTCATCCAGCACAATCCGCAGCGTTACTTCCTTGCCCAGATCAACCGACGTGACCAGGTCTGCCGGATTGCCCGTGCCCGGATGTGTCAGCTCCACACCCTTGGGAACGGCAAGCGGCCACGTAATCTGGACTTTATTGCGCGTCCACTGTGCAACCAGCGTGATATCACTTGTGACCGGCGTATCGAAATCATATTCCGTGCCGTTCAGATACCAGCCGCCGAAGGTATAACCGTCGCGCGTCGGCTCCACGGTCGGTTCAGGTACCGGCTGGCCGCTCGTGATGACCTGCGTGCCGGGAACCGGGCCGGCGTTCGCCACGCCGACATCAAAGGTCACCGTGTAGGTCGTTTCCTCGGTCACCTGCGTCCAATCCGCATACAGTTTAATATCTTCGGTGACCGGCGCTGCGAAGTCATACGGCGTCAAAGTCACTTTGCCGCCAACCTCGGCCTTCACACACCAATCCTTAAAGATATATCCTTCAGGATGCTTATAGGGGGCGCCGGGGTTCTCGGCGCCCTCGCCGTCCGCGACGTGGACGGTCGTGAAAAGGCTGTTGCCGGAACCATCCGGGAAATTGTGGTAGAACTCGACTTTATGCTCGCTTGCATTCTCCTTCCACACCGCCGTAAGAACGGTATCGGACGGAACTTTTTCCACCGTGTCGCCGGGCTGGAAGAGCGCAGCATCGCCTGTCAGCTCGTGGCCGTCCTCGTCCGTCTTTTTCCACTCATTGCTGCGCCAGCCCTTGAAGGTGCAGCCCGCAAGTGTCGGCTCTACATCAGAAATTTTAAAAGTCTGATTGGTGCTGCTAGAACCGGTCGTACGGAACGTTCCTTCCGGAATGCCCGAAACGCCACTGTATCCACCATTGCTGTAAGCGACGGTATAGCCCAGCGGAAGATATCTGGCCGAAACGCTGCATCTTTCAATTGAATTGCTTCCACCAGATTCACCAGTATTTGTGCTGTAATGCTGCGTATTCCGGTCAGTGCCATACCAGAATGCAGCAAAATAGATATACTGGACAAGTTTTCCCAAGTTGTCGCCATCAGCGGAAATATAATTGTAGTTTGAAAAATCACCTTCCGCAATGACAGCCCCCGGATTATAAACTCGAACTGTCTGCGAGCCATCCGCTGTTGTTACTTCCTTCGTGATTTCGGAGTTTGCAGAATCGCTGGCTTTCTTAGCAGGCACCTGACTGCCAGCAATTGGGAGTCCGCCCGCGTAGCTATCATAACGTGCGAAATCACTCAGTTCCGTAATTTCGACATAGTCCTCACCAGTTGCGGTGCTGATCGTATAATGGATTTGGAAGTGACTTCCATCTCCTTGAAAATACGGCCCTTCCGGCAGGATTGGCTCAAATTTGAAAACCAACCCACTGTTTTTGTATTCGCCGGAATTTAAAACAATTCCGTCCTCTGTACCCGCGGCCAGTGTCGCCGTCGGGAACATGCCAAGCAGCATGATGAGCGCCAGAAGCAGACTCAACAGCCGTTTGGGCGTGTACTTCGTTCTTTCCATTCTTGTTCCTCCTCTTGTTTCGTGCCGGCTGCGATTGGGCGCAGTATCCCCGGCGATTTCCAGAGCTTCTTGTGTCAAGTATACCATATCAGGCAAAAATTTCAACCCTAATTCCGCGCATTTTTTACTACTTTTTACGCGGTTATCCCCGATAACCATGTGAAAATCGAACCCCGATGCGGCGCAAAAAGCCCCCCTCCTGTGGAGGGGGCTTTGTTTATCGTTCTTCCAGAATTTTATCCAGCTCACGCTTGAAGCTGTCGATGTCCTTGAACTGCCGGTAGACCGACGCGAAGCGCACATACGCCACCTCGTCCATCGGCTTCAGCTTTTCCATGACCAGCTCGCCGATCTTCTCGGTCGAGACCTCGCGGTCGAGCGAGTTCTGGATGCTCTGCTCGATCTCGTCCGCCGCATTTTCCAGCAGCTGCATCGGCACGGGCCGTTTCTCGCACGCGCGGAGCATCCCGTTCAAAATCTTGTTCCGGTCAAACGCCTGACGGATGCCGCCGCGCTTGATGACCACGATCGGCAGGCACTCCACCGTCTCATACGTCGTGAATCGCTTCTGGCAGGACAAACACTCGCGCCGCCGCCGGATGCTCAGCCCATCCTCCGAATGGCGTGAATCGACAACCTTGCTCTCCTGATACCCGCAATACGGACACTTCATAACCATGACCCTCCCGGACGAATGTTTTCTTTTCCTTATTGTAACAAATTTTCTGTCCCTTGTCTACGCCAAATTCCGGTTGCCTTTCGGGCAGAAGTTTGTTATGCTGTGGGGAGAAAGGAGGGCTTGGCATGCGTTTTTACCGCTGGGTCAAAAAATGGGCGGAGCGCGTCGCCGCGCTGCGCATCCCGCTCTATGCGGGCAATTCCGCGTTCTTCCTGCTGCTGAGCCTGTTTCCGCTCATGAGCATCCTGCTCGCGATCTTGCAGCGCACCAGCTTGCAGGAGGCGGACGTGCTCCGCCTTCTCGCGCAGGTGTCCCCGGCGGCGCTCATGCCCCTGTTTGAAGACCTGCTCGACGGACTCTACGATGTGCAGCCCGTCTCGCTCATCTCCATCAGCGCCGTCACCGTCGTCTGGTCCAGCTCGAAGGGGATGTACAGCCTCCTGCTGGGGCTGAACGCTGTCGACGGCGTCACCGAGACGCGCGGCTATCTGCGTCTGCGCCTGCTCGGCATCCTCTGCACGCTCGGGATGCTGCTGGCCCTCGTCGTCACGCTCCTGCTCAACGTCTACGGAAAATCGCTGCTCCGCCTGCTCAGCGCGGGCGGCGGCTTTGCCGCGCGGCTGCTGGAGTTCACGATGCAGGAGCTGCATCTCTATTCCACGGTCTTCCTCATGATCGTCTTCACACTGTTCTATCTCGTCCTGCCGAACCGGCGGCGGAGACTGACGCGGGCGCTGCCCGGCGCGC
>OLOT01001754.1_pt1 | contig 12035 bp, 16 predicted proteins | sample 1671991 | NCBI WGS metagenome assembly OLOT01 (sample SAMEA3136634, study PRJEB25190) | human gut metagenome | biome: human gut; feature: human-associated habitat; material: faeces | place: Austria | collected 2013
TTTCCGGTCTTGCAAGCACCTTTTCGGGCAATATTCCTCTTTGCAGATAATGATGTATCATATAGAGTTCATCATCTGCCTCTATCAGTTTTTTACTTCTTCAACAAGTTTTACACTGTCGATATATCCCGCAAGTTTCATACACTCCATTGCAATCGGTGAGATTTCGCCGTCGTCAAAAATCTTTTCTACGATTTCTTCGGGATATGTACAGCCGTATGCCTCCTGAAGTTCTTTTGAATGTAAATCCGGTTCGGCAACACACTCATAAACAGGTGAGCGTCACCGTCCTTTTCCATTTCCGCCGATTCTGTTGCAAGCGACTTTGTCGGTGCTTTTATAACAATCTCGCCACCAAGGCTTTTTACATAAACTCTCGCTCTTTTTACGTTTTTCTTTGCCTCAAGCACTTGCTCCTTACGCTTAATAAGTTCCGCAAGAGTAATCTTTGTATTCTTATCCATAATCATTTACCTCCGTTATTATATTACGCATTCATTGTAGTTGTAAGGTCATAGTCGGTAAAACCGCCGCTGAATTCTTCTTCAACTATCTTACCGGTTTCAAAATTCATAAGTGACACATCATTATACCAACAATTATCAAGTTGAATTGTTTCATAACCGCCGTTATCAGGATCTTCAAGTCTTGCCACCAACGTATGTCTTGTATCTTTACCTTTTTTATGTCCGTCAGCTATTTCTTTACCCCTTGAATATACTTTTCGTACGGTATATGAAAATTCATAGTCAACGCCCATAAGCTTTGAATCGTTCGTTGTATCGCCGGCAAAACTTACACTCTCACGATTTGTCTTTTCCTTTGCCTCAAACTTATACACTTCATAGGCAAGACTTCCGTCAATCCAAAGTTTACCGAATGTACCGGAACAAAGTTGATTGCCTCTCGGTTTAACACTTTCAGCCATTATCTATCACTCCAATCCTATTTTAAAACTCAAGTCCTCAATACAATCCTGTATTGTAATATCCGCACCCGCAAATATGATACTTCCCGTATTTGCCACTTCGACCTCACTGTCTGTCCAATCCGACACGTCATATTTTTGAGCAAGCCATTCACGTTGCGACTGAACGTCAATATAAGCTCTGCAATCGACACCGTCATACAATACGCCCTGTGACTGCAACGACTTAAAATACTGATTAACCGCACCGATAAACAACATTTTATTTTCGTGACTGTTTACAACATTAATATAATTTTCCTCAAACGATGCTTTTATATCATCTCTTATGAGGTCAAGACTGTCTATAATCTTGATTTTCTTCATATCCTCCGTCTTATCGCCCGACAATGTTACAAGCGAATTGACACCTCTGCCGACTTTAACCTTTTCGCCGTCATTGATAAGTATAAACTTACCGCCGTCAATATCATCATCCGGAGTTGTACTTTCCGTTATGCTTTCAACCTCCGCAAGAGTTTGATACGTCGCACCCTCTGTCATAGGCAATCCTGCCAAAAGTCCTGCAATACGGCAACAGTATTCGGCAGTGGTATAAACCTTTGTACCGACTTTTATATCATTGGTTGCGAAGTTTATAATACCCTCATTATTCGCCGCATACGGAAGTACGGCTTTAAATGTCTTTTTCGCATTTCTCTGTGCAATAATCCAATCCGCAATATCTTTTTCGTTATCGGCAAGCGACGGTATTGCAAGGTAATTCCACTTTTTATTTTTTAATCGTGCAAGTGCGTCGTCATAGGTATCTTCCGCACCTATTCTCTCGACAATAACCCTTTGCGGTCCGCCGAGGAACGTCTTGCTTATGTAATCATAATTTGTGGTTGTCCAATGCGATTTTACAACTTCACTCTCATTTGTATACGAATATGATGTAATATCGCTCTTGGTTGCGTCACGCAAAATCAGTGCAACAATGCCGTTTGCACTTCGTTTAATTGCCGTTTCAGCTTTGGACTGAAACACTATATTTATTTCAGGTAAACCCATTATAAATCTCCTCCTAATATCAAATCTTCTGCATTATCGTATGTACTGTCGTTTCTCACCTTAACGGTGTAATTGTATACAAGCTCCGTCACAAGTGTGTAGTTCTCCAAAGAAAAATCTATACTAAAACTTCGTATACGCATACCGTCGGACAATACAAGCGGATTGTATAAAAACAAACCTCTTAATTTTTCAGCCACATAAATAAATTCATCTTGACTTATATCTTTCGGAACATATCTTATTCGTACCGTCTGCGTTTCATCGTCCAAAAATGAATTTGTCGACTGTACGTTAAGCGGAAACATTTCAACGATAAAGCAAGGCTCTGAAAATCCTTGTTCGGTGTATGCCGTATATACCGCATAATCATCGCCAAACAGGTTATGAATAGCTTTCGTCACTGCATTTTTTATTTTTGATGTCATTTCAATACTTCCTCCATTTTCTGCATAAGTATTTTCGGTGCTACCTTATCGACTTTCGGTACTACGGTGTTAAGATACTTTTTACCCTCAACCCACGCTTTGCCGTTTTTCTTAGGCTTGTACTTCGGGGACGTACCCTTTCCGAGCCTTGTACGGTGTCCGAACTCTACATAAGGAGCATATTCAAGTGCGGTATATATTCCGCCTTTTACCGTACTTCCGCTTACTGTCGTTCGTTCTGCTTGCCAACTCTTTTTAAGTGTACCGCCCGTTTTACCGTTCTTGTAATGTCCGGGTTTTGTTACGTTACTGATGTATTTTAATGCCTTCTGTGAAATTACATTCATAGCCGATGCACAAGCTTTGGTGTAATCCGCACTTTCCATTTGCTTTTGTAATTTCTCAAGCTGTGAAAAATCAATCTCATTCATTACGCATAATCCTCGAATAATTCCAGTGCAATTTCTTGGTGTGATGTATAAACCGCACTTTCACCGCTACGGCAATAGTCAGTTGTTTTTCCGTTTTGTGTAACGGTTATTTTACTGCCCGACGGTATTTCAACCTCAGGCGCAATAAAAAGCACAACCGATTGCGATACGGTGCTGTATCCGTCGTCCTTTGCCGCCGAATTTCGGCTTTGAAACGAAAGTCGGCAAGGCTGTTCCGTTAAAACAGCCTTTTCGGTAAATACAGTTTCTCCTGTTTCCTCATTCACGCTTGAAACTTTCACTTTGACAGAACATAAACCTTTATACAGTCTTTCAATCGCCTCTCTTACCATATTCATCACCACACCAACTTTCTGAAACGTGCAAGCCTTGCTTTGTAGTCTTTAAACACGCTCGACATACTGCTTGAATTACTGCCGTACGATACGGTAACATCGCCCTCTTTGATTGACGTTACATTGTCATATTGTCCCGACGATGCCGATACATCATAGCGGAACAAGTCCGCCGCCATAAGTATAACGGTATGCTTTAAATCATCGGGAATACTGTCAATGTGGCAATAATTCTTGATATATTCGATTGTGCTTTCAATACACCTTTCGGCTTTTCCTCTGTCATCTTCGCTTATGCCGTACATATCCGTAAAAACAGTTATATACTCGTCCATAAGTCACCTCATCAAATCTTGTGACGCATTTCGACAATTCTAATCTGCTTAGGGTCATATACGGGTGTCCAGTTTTTTGCGTTGGCAAGTTCCGTACGCGTAGGACCTTCCGTATTTGCGACATCGGCGTCCGTAAACTTAATACCGCGTGGGTGAAGAATATACGTCTTACGATTGATAAGATAGTCAACGCCACTGCCCTTTTTCTTATCTCTGTCTGTTTCAGTCGCAACAAACTTTTCCGGTGTACCGTTACCGAGTGCAATCGCACCGTTGCCAAAAAGATATGTTGAAAATACTTGACTTGAACCAGAACCTGTTACAGGACAGCCGTCGTCAATAATAACTCTCTTACCCATATATGTACTGAACGGATTTGCCCCCGACGGCTGAATTACGTCAATAAGGTCTTGCTTTCTGAGTGCCGCCTCAACTGCACTGTGCATAACAACGGCGGTAAGTTCCGCTTTGTTGTCGCCTAAAAGCTGTTGTGCGTCAATAAAAGCACTTCCGCTCCACTTTGCACTGTTACCGCTTGTGCTTGAAATATCAAGAATGTTTGACGCAAGTCTTGTTTCAGCCTCTTTAGGCGAACCGTCGGAGACTGCCGGAATTGTGCCGAAGATACCTTTCAGCACTGCGATAAGCTCCTTTTGTAAATCTCTTACCCAAAAGTCAGATACAAGGCTTGCAATCGCCGCCATAGGGTCAGCACCCGACATTGCGGCTGAAAGGTCTGTTGCACTCCACATTTTTGCACGTCTTAAAATTACCGCAACGTCTTTCTTACTGCTGATTTTGTCGGCGGTAAGGTCGTCGCCCTCGATAACCGTTTCCGATTCACCTGTTAGGTCAGAGAAAAACGGCATATTTACAAGCGGACTTGCCTGTGACGCAAGCTTGTCAAATTCTGCGTCATTCTGCACTATACCGCTCTGCACAAGTGCCGATTTTTCAAGTGTTTTTTGAATAACGTACGGATTAAACAGTTCCGGTACGATAATATCTGATAATGTTGTTCCCATATTAAATTCCTCCTGTCGTTCCTGCCTCTTGCATTAATACTTTTGCTCTTGCAGGGTCGTTTTTATAAATTTCACCTTGTTTGGTAAGATTGAATGTGTCCTTTGCCCAAGGATTTACGTCTGAACTTCCACCGCCGCTTTTTGGTGTGTATGCTCCGCCTTTTTCGGCAAAAAGGTGTGAGTACGTCTTATCCTCTCTGAGCGGTTTAAGAATATCGTCCACACCGACAGGCTTGCCGTCTTTGTCGAATGTAAACTTGTCAATTCCGCCTTGCTTGTAAATAAGATAGTCGGCATCGGTTACACCGGCTTTTGAAAGCTGTTCCTTTAATGCGTATGTCTTTGCGGTGTTCAACGCATCTGTTTTAAGCGTTTCAATCTCGCTTTCATACCCTTTGATTTTGTTCTGCAATTCCGCGTTGTCGGCATTTGATTGTTTAAGGTCCTCAATGGTTTTGTTCGCCGTTTTAAGCTCCGTAACTTTGTCATTGAAAACATTTTTCGGTACTGCATACTTCGGAAATTCAGAGTTTACAGTCGACATCACTCCGTCAATATCCAACTTGCCGTCCTCAATCTTCGCCTTTTCCAATATTGCCTTTAACCATTCCATTCTTATTTCTCCTCCATAATTAATTTTTTATTCAGGTGCGTTCCTGTAAAAAGCATTGTTCTTTATTCTCTGCAACGCTGAAAAAAGAGTATAAAAAAAGCACCGTTTCATAGGTGCTAAGGCGGTAAACCTCGTATATTCACTTGTCCCACTCTCCTTTTTTGTATCAAAAAAGCACGCCCTAAGACGTGCTTAATGTATATTTAATTTATATACCGGGAATTGTTTCTTTAATGCTTTTAGCTAAATTTGCCGCTTTTTTCATCAAAGAATTTTCGCTAAGATATTCAAGTCCTTTTAATGTTATTCGGACATCATCGAATTTGATTCCCTGTATTCCTATCATATCAACTATGATTACTCCGGTTATATATTCTTCTTTGGCAAGCATTCTGATAATATTCTCAAATCGATTTTCTGTTATCTTGAAATTTTCTGCCTTTAGCAAAGACCTATCAACTTCATCACAATCCATTGCACTTTCAAGGACTTTAAGTATTTTATAAATAACTTTAAAATTATCCATTGCCTATACTCCCTTTGTTGTAATAAAAACATACTCATTAGTGTTTTTTGCTTTAATCAAACATACTATATTCTTTTCGTAACTTCTCGTAATACTTTTTTACTTCTTCAGGTGCATCTTCTCGTAAGTGGCATTCTCCGTCGGGATACTCTTCCCATTTGTCCAACTCTTTACTCATCTTCAAATCATATTCTGTTATAAGCCTCATCATTTTACACACCTCTTTACCAATTCCAATAACCGCTTATCTTTTACAATTCCCTTTTTCTCTTGTAACAGCACTTCCGCAATTAATTCATTTAATTGTCTGTTGCCCTCTCTTTTCAATCCATCTTTTGCATTTCGACTAACAGTATTTGACACATAAGAATAATCAAGTCTTTGTTGTTCCTTTACGTATTTCCGCAACTCTGATTCTATGTTCATTTTATTACTTTCTCCACCGTTTGTCAACACAAAATCCCAATGTTTCTTATGGAACATTTCATGCCACAATACATCAAGCTTGTTCTCCGCGACAAAATACCCGTCTTTTAGCATTTCATTCAAAAAGCTTTCAACTGTCAATTTCTCATTGATATATAAGCGATTGTTTTTGTGACTGTATGCGGCTATACCTTTTATTGATTTTGCTATTACGATTTCTGAAACATCACCCAATAAATCGATACTATTCTTAGTATCTATTACAAACTTTATTGTATTCTGTGCGTTCTTCGAGTTTGTTTGCGTATAAATACCGTTATGATTTTTTACAGGATTGCATTTACATCTAACACCATCTTCATCAAATACTTTCGACAAAGACATAGTATCAGTATCTTCAACATTTTCAAGTGTTTCCTCTTCTTCCACAAAATATCCCGTTATTGTACCACGACAACGGGTATGAAACGGCGGTGCGGTTATGCCTTGCTGATATTCGGACAGTTTAAAATGCTTTCCGTGCATACTTGCACACTCATCGCAAATATCACTGTCCATATTCTCGTCAATCTCGTATTCGTCACACCCTGCGTCCATTATCGAACGCAATCTTGCGTCAACCATAATATGCGTATATTCCGTCTGATACAGTGCGGCGGAACGGCTTTTTGAAACATTCATTCTTGCAGAAATATTTTTAATCATTTTATCGGGACTGTCGCCCCTCGTTATGCCCTGTACAAGATTTGTATTAAGCTCTCTTAAAAGTTTCTGCTTATCGTTCCATATCCTGTCGGAGAAATTACTTCCGTCAAGCCACTTTTCATACACTGCGTTTCGTACGGTTTCACTGTCAAACTTAGCAAAATTTACGTCACTGTCAAGCGAATCGGCTATATGTTTATGTGTTGTATAATATGTATCACTGTACGCCTTTTCAAGTGATGTTGAAAATTTATCCTCTTGCTTTTGTTTCAAGAGTTCGACTTCTCCACGCATTTGATATTTGAGTGCCTCCAAACGGCTTACCCTTGAACGCATATACTCATTATCAAGCATTGCCGTCCACTTGCCGTCTGCGTTATCAAGTGCCTTTTCCCTAAACTCCTCAAGCGACATCTTAAAGCCTTTAAGTTCTTCACGACTTAACTGCTTTCGTGCCTCTGCCATACTGATACCGTTTTCACCCGCATACCTTGCGTAAAACGTTTCAATCTCTTTTTTTATGCCGTTTAAGGACCTTTCATACTCTTTTATAAGTTCGCGTTCTATATCATCGGCTTTCTGTGCGTGGATTTTTAAAAGCTCACTGTTCCTCTTCTTCCAATACTCGTTCATTATGTCCACCCATTATATCGTCACTGTCGTCCTTTTCTTCCGCAATTCTCTCCATTTCCTTATCTGCGTCCTCAACAAACGGATGACGTTCGATAATCGTGCGTTGAGATATAACACCAACGCTTTTTTGTGCTATATCCGCAAGTTCGGTGTCGTTTGAAACGCTTGTCCTTGTCCACGTCTGCGTGACATTTTCACAAGCGATACCGCTGTAATCGCATATCGCTTTGATGAGTTCTTCAAACCCACTCCTAAACTCCATTTCTGCCATACCGGCTTTGAGTTCAAGCAGTGAATACAAATATTTCAATGCCGTACCCGATGAATTACCGAAGTTCTGTGGGTCCGGGTCAATACCCTTACCCTGTTCAAAAATACTCTTGCGTGTCATTTGGAGCATTTTCTCTCTTGCCTCAACCGGAATATCAATCGTCAAAGTCGAAAGTCCTCCGCTTGCTCCGTCCTCCGAATCAAGCTTAACAGTCTTGTACTTCTTGAGCTGTGTCAAAAACTCCGAAAGGCTCTCGCCCTCATATCCGCTGAGTACGAATATAATCTCCTGTATATCTTCAAGGTCGTTTATAAAACCGCTGTATGTCTTGTCATATGTATCAATAAGTCCTTTTATCGGTGTAAGGTCATCACGATGAAAGCCGTTATTGAAAAACGGAATAAACGGTACACGTCCGAAGTTATGACTGTACACGTTACATACAGTTCCGTTTGTTTCAACGTCATACACGTTGAACATATTATACATTTCAAGCCGTTCAAGACCGTCGCCAATCTTCTTACGGAATACACTGCATTCCTTATCAGTCCAATACTCGTAAATGTGGTATGTATCGCCGTTATCGTCAAGCTCCTGATACGTTCTGAAACAAGCCGTCAATTCGTGTTCCAAAGTATCGCCCCATATCGGTATAACTTGTTTACTGTCTATAACGTCATACTTAAATCCGTCATTATCCCAGTAGTGAATCCAACCTACACCCGCATTTGACGCATTTATTGCAAGTCTTGAACATATTTTCGTGTATCGACTGCCGAGTATATCGCTTATTTTCTCATTCGCCGATTTATTCCCGACATCAAATAACGGCGGTGACGTAAACATATATGCGGACTTTTGGTCTACAAGCAAGCCGTGAAAATTTGATGGTATTCTGTTATCGGCATTTCTCAAAGGCTTTTCGTCCTCACTATGCTTTATGTGCAAAATATCGTTGTCGTTTAAGTAATACCTTTCCGCCGTCTGCACTCTCGATATAAAATTCTCGTGTCCGGGTATATATTTTTTTATCAGCTTTTTCACTGTTTCCAAATCCATTTTTATCACCTACTTTAAAATTGACAGTCCGCCCTTTTTCCTGTTCATCATTTCCGCAATACCCGTTGTTGCGTCGGGTGCGTCGTCGTGTTTGTTCCTGCCCTCACGCTGATATGTTGTCATCGCCTTATAGTATTCGGGAAAACGTATATGCCAGTCGCAAGGAAAATATATATGCTCCATTACCCAAGTGCTGTTGGATAATATTCGTGCCTCTTTGTTATTGCTTTGGTGAAACCATTTCACCGTTGTAAAATTACTGCCGTACTTTTCGGCAAGGATTTCACGCACACGTCTTGCGAACGAACGTCCGCCGTTATTGCTTTCAATCTTTGCAAGGTTGACGTTGTTCTCGTATAATCTGCGTGCCGTTTCACCCTCTGTAATCTCCATAGGCTCGTCGGTATAATACACGTCTATGACGTATACTTCTTTGCCGTATATGCCGTATATTATGTTGCAGAGATAGTCCGCACCTGTATCGGCGGTATCGCAATATGATTGTATTTGCGTAATCGGCGGTAAACTGTCGTATGTTTTAAGCGTTGTGTAGAGTTTGCCTTGCAAATCAATCGGCTCTTGCTGATAGTTCGCACTTGCTACATCCGCACCCATTGCCTTAATCTTTAAGTCGTAACTGCTCCGTGAAAGTATTTCGTCACAAAGCATATTGCCGTCATCACGAACGGCTTTCATCGTGATTACTCTGTGCGATATGTTGTTCTCGCTGAAATACTCAATCGCACGTCCCGCAAGGTCGCCCGAAGCCCACCGTGTCATTATAATGATTATCTTGCCTTTTTCTTCAAGTCGTGAAAGCATTGTGTTCGTAAACCATTCCCAATGCTTTTCTTTGACTGTTTCGTTGTATGCCTCCTCAGCATTTTTGATAAGGTCGTCGATTATAAGTAAACTCCGAAACCTGTCGCAGTACCGGACGGCGATGTGGCAAGATAGTTGTTGTAACCGCCCTCAAGGCTCCATAAGTTCATCGCTCCGTCGCCTTGCTTTATTTTCACATTCGGAAATATGTCACTGTAAATAATCTTATCCTTATCCGCTTTTTCCTCTTGAATGGCGTTACGCACCGCTTTTGAAAAAGTGGTTGATAATGTTTCATTGTATGAGCCGGTCATTATTTTTTCGCTTTGATTTCTGCCGAGCACCCACTCAACAAACATTGAAGCAGTACGGCTCTTGCCGTGACGCGGCGGTAAATTGATAATCAGTGCGTCTTCGTCACTTTCGTAAAACGATTGCATTTCATTGCATAATCGTACAAGAAATTCTCGCTCCGGCTTGTAGAATGACGGTGCGGTTAAATGGCAAAAATAAAAGAACTCACGTCGTGCAAGTTCTTTCTTCGCCTCAAGCATTATTAAGTTTTTATCCATCGCCAATCAACTTCCTTAATTCATCGATCGTAAGATTTGCCATAGGATTGTTTATGTCCATTGTGCCACTGTGCGTTATTTCCTGTTTCGGTGAAAATTCATCTTTGCATTTGCGTTCAAGATACCATAACGACAAATTAATATCACCCTTTTTTATCCCGTGTGCAACGTTTAATTTCGACTTCATTTTGATATTGTCTTTAAGTAGCTCTTTTCGCTCCGAAAACTCCTTGTGTTTCTTGCAGTAATCGTATAACGTGCTTACCGCTATATCCGCATAAATACAAGCCTCTCGGTCACTTAACCCCATTAAAAATCCCTCTTCGAGTTTTTGGACTGTCTCTTTCGTAATCTTTCTCGGTCTTGCCATGAATTTCACCTCCTGTTTTTGGGTATAGAAAAAGCACTACCTATGCGATAGTGCCTTATATTTTATTTTGATACAATAGTGACATTGTATTGTTTTGCTCAGTTGACTGTGTTGCTTTCTTCTTTTTCCGCTATCAGTTCATCTAAGACTTGCAATGCAATTCGGCATTGAGTACACTCATCTTTTCTATATATTCCGAATGCTAATAATATAAACATCGCTATTATAGCAACAAAAAAATAAAAAATTTTGGTAACTATTGATACAAGTGTCACTGCTAATGTTATAAATGCCAAAATAGCGGCTATTGCACTGTATGCATTGTCTTGTTTTCTGTCTTCTAATCTTGTTTCTATACGCAATCTTTCCTTTTTTAGATATTCTAAAGATTCATCAGTATAAAATATTTTTGTGTTTTTACGATACTCGAGATATTTATTGTCGTCCGATTTATGTTTTCGTACGTGATCCCAAAATAATATTCCCATAATTTTATCCTCCGTAAAATTGTATTTGTGTATATAATTCGACAATATCACACAAAATTCCTTTTTTACAAAAAATAAATTTCCAAAAAATTAATATCTCCACTCCCACCAATCACACGAGATATTCACCCATCATCTCACGATGATACACTACCTTTTTACGAAAATAACGAGCGGTAAGATATAGAACACAAAATATTGCACTGTATATATGTTTTGCATTATTTTTTGTTTGCTCATTCTTTTCGCATTATAAATTGTATCACACTTTTTTCGGCAAATTCGGCATTTTTAAAAATTTATTATGTTTTCTTCGTGGATAACTCTCATCGTAATGCCCTATCTTAAATGCAATCCACTGCCACGTCGGCATTACAGTGCCGTCTATGTATCTGTATCGGAATATGCGGCGTGTTTCACTGTCCAATATACCGGCAACAAACAATTCAATTTTATTTTTCTGCCGCTCCAAGCGTTGACGTAATACAATATCAGATATATGCGTTGGCTCAACACCCGACACAGAAATACAGTGTTTGACGTACGGAAATTCGCTGTCAGAGCCTGTGACAGTACCGTGTACTGTATTACTGTTTATTCTGTCATTTACCTCGTTTAATTCCGCTACAATACTGCGATACTGTTTTAGATCTTCCTTTGTCAAATTAATTCCCCCTGTCTAAATATTCAATACGTCCGTTTGAATAAAATACCATTTTACAATCATTGCGGATTGTATCTTTAATTATTTTTATTCTGCCGTTCATCATATCCATTAATACAAATTTTGCAGTTTGTCCGATGTCCGCCATACGTTTTTTACGCCAACCGAATTGCATATATAACGGATATAGCGCCACAGGAAGTATCGTCTGCATTTTGTATATAATCATCTTCATACCATCTTCGTCAACGGTATCTGTTTTCAAGGTCAACGGTTTAAAATCTGCCATTAATGACTGATAATCAAAATCACATTCAGACTTAATTTCAT
>OLOT01001759.1_pt1 | contig 12014 bp, 15 predicted proteins | sample 1671991 | NCBI WGS metagenome assembly OLOT01 (sample SAMEA3136634, study PRJEB25190) | human gut metagenome | biome: human gut; feature: human-associated habitat; material: faeces | place: Austria | collected 2013
ATGGCGAGGAAGTGAAAGAACTTCCCTTGGAAACTGAAACAACTGTCGAGACGGTAGTTCTTTTGTCCAGAAAAGCTCCAGATGATACGATTGAGGTCGACTTAGACTTGGATGAGCTTGATATTACCTCTGCCGAGTCAAAGGCCACCTATCAGGAAATCAAGGATTATGTGCTGAAAGAATTTGGTTTAAAGGTTTCAACTTTATATATTTCCCAGATTAAACGCAAATGTGGTATTGACGTTGGAGAGCATTATAATATCTCTCAGAAAGAGAATCAGAAAGTACCACAATGCCCGAAAGAAAAGGAAGATGCTATCCGTGCTGCTCTTGAACATTTTGCAATGATTTAAAGATCGTTGCTGATTTCAAGGAGGAATAGCATATGAAGTCATTATTCGTCGAAATGGGCGGTACATATACGCTCGGTGCAGACGGAATGTATTATCCAGATTTGGAACTTTCAGAGGAAGAACCACACTATGGTAAATACGGCAGAATGCGTCTGCGTTATCTGAAAGAACACCATCAGGTATTGTATAACACACTTTTGCTGGACGGAGAATTGGTCAAACATCTGAATGAGGTGGATGATACCGCTAATCAAAGAATGGAACTGTTGACCCTGCAAATGCAGGAGCAGCAGGACATAAACGAAGCATTAAAGGCTCGTGATCAGATGGCATGGGTTGGTGCTTGCAATAACATCCGAAATGCGGCAGAGGAAATTGTTTTGAATGAATTGATATATTGTTAAATCGAGAAGGAGGGAGTGATGAATTCCCTCCTTCTCGATTCTGAAGATATCATCTCTTTTGGAGAATGAAAAGAGATTTTGTAGAAAAATTTATGCTTATATACTAAAATGCACATAAGGAAATACAAAGCTCTACAAATTATTTATTTATGTGTAACGAATGATGATTTCCGGGTACTAACTTAGCAGAAAGGAGGAAGTACGATGGAATCAATGGAAGAAATATACCAAAACCACTCAAAAAAGGTCTATACGTTTCTACTAAGTAAAACATGTAACCATGAACTTGCAGAAGAATTAACACAGGAAACTTTCTTTTGCGCTGTAAATAGTATTAACAAGTTTAAAGGAAATAGCAGTGTATTGACATGGCTTTGTGGTATTGCTCAAAATCTTTGGCTCAAGTATTTAAGAGACAATAAATCATTTGAAGATTTATCAAATTATGAAGACATGTTGACAATTTCTTCTGCTGAAGCTGAACTATTTATCCAGTGGGAAAATGTAGAGATATTGAAGTCGCTACATAATCTTGATGAACCGATGAGGGAAGTTATGTATTTACGGTTGATTGGAGAAATATCTTTCGCTCAAATCGGTGAAATAATAGGCAAAAGTGAAAATTGGGCTCGTGTTAATTTTTATCGTGGAAAAAAAAGAATATTTGAGGAGATGAAGAAAAATGAATAAAGAATTGCAGTGCAATATAGTCAATGATTTACTACCTTTATACATGGATGATTTGACATCCGAGGAAACAAATTCATTTATTAAAAAGCATTTGGAAGAATGCCAAAATTGTCAGAATGAATACCGGACGTTTAAAGCAGAATTAAGTAATTCAGCCAACAGGAATAATGCTGCAAAAATGCAAGAGATTGATTATCTGAAAAAAATAAACATATATCAAAAAATGAATTTTGTTTTGGGTGCAATCATCAGCTTCCTGTTTGGGGCATGTTTACCTGTATTGAAAGTTGGCATACCTGTACTTCTAAACGGAGCAGTCCCTGATTATTATCTGGCACGACTTCAAATCGCATGGCATATCGGTCTTTTGAAAATGACAGTTTCCGGAGTAATAGTGTGCCTTATTTATATGATTATTATGTTTATAATCAAGAAAAAGCTAAACAGCAAAACCAGTCGAAATAGTCAACCGTAAAGAGAGTGGACTGTATCCATCGCTTCAATCTGGTTTTGCAATAAATATAAGGGATGACAGCATAAAATGCTATCGCCCTTTTACATCATTTAGAAAGAGCCATGACTGCACTCCATATCAGAGTGAAAGCCGTGGCTTTTAACTTGTGGTTAAGTTTTTATCTCCATGATTAACAACTGCTCGATTGTGCTATGAATATCAGCTTGCTATAATAAAGACAACAAAGAGCTTTTTGTAATATCCTCAAAGGAGATTAAGATATGCCTATGAACATAGTCATCCAAGAGCAGCGCAAGCTACTTGGATTAACACAGGAACAGGTTGCTGATTATCTCGGTGTTTCTACTCCCGCTGTCAGCAAATGGGAGAAAGGTATCACAAGCCCTGATATTGGCCTTCTTCCTCCATTAGCCAGACTTTTGAAAATTGATTTGAATACATTGTTTTGTTTTAGTGAGGATCTGTCTGAACAGGAAATTGGATTTTTCTGCAACGAGCTTGCCAAACAAGCAAGGAATGATATTCTTTCTGCATTTGATGCTGCTGAAGCAAAGATACACGAATACCCACACAACGAACTGCTTCTTCTCAACATCACGATTATTTTGGATTCCATACTTTTGTAGACAGCCGATGATACTTTACCCATCGATAGCCTTGATACAAAGATTTCAGACTGGTATTTACATCTGGCTGAGAGCAATGATGAAAAGATACGAAATAGTGCTAACTATATGAGAGTTAACCGCTATATTCGTAAGGGCAAAACAGATGCTGCACAAGAGGTTCTTGATACAATTCAAGATAAAACTGACCTGATTAGCACATTGCCGGATAAACTTATGCTTCAGGTATCTATTTATATGCAACAACAAAAAGCAGAATTGGCTGCATTAGAACTGGAAAAGGCATTATTCAAAGAAATTACCAGAGTTCAGATGCTTCTAACGAAATTGATAGATGCTGAATTAGCTTCCGGAAACACAGAATCTGCTTGTAAGATTGCCGAAAAATCAAGTTCCATGGTAGATGTATTTGATATGTGGGAATACAACCGATATATTGCTTCTTATCAGATTTTGGAACAAAAGCAAAATGCAGCTGCAACGCTTCATTTACTGGAACAAATGCTTGAAGCGCTCACTACACATTGGTCATTAACTGATTCCGTTCTGTATCACAGGATGGCACCCGAAACCAAAGCTATACAATCCCATGAGTTGATGCCAGTTCTTCTCAATGGATTAGAAACTGATCCACAATGTGCATACCTTCGAGAACATCCAAAATTTAGGGAGATTATAGACAAATACAAAAACAAATGAGGGATACGGCTGCTACTACCTTTCGGAAGTAACAGCCGTGTTTTCAATTATCGCTCGTATTCTTTCTTCTTTTGCTTCTTTGGTTGTGGGGTTTCCTGTTTCGGCATTTTCAGCTGTTCGCTGATAGAACGCTTTTTCTTCTGAATTGGCTGTTCTTTCAATTCGGCATCAATCTGCCTGTTGGCTTCATCGAAAGTAACAGAACTGTATTTATCCTTGTATTTTTCATACAATTTTCGTACTAAACCAACTCTGCCATCAGGACGGAGTTTTTCACGTTCCTGCATAACTGCATCCATATTTTCGGGTGCGATACCATCTCGGATTTCAAGAAACTCTGTCTTATCAGCTTCTTTCTGTTCAGACAGGGCAGCACGCTGCTGTTCCAAGGTTTCCAGAGCGTTTTCCATCTTTTTTAGATTCTGCTTTCTGGCAGCAATGCCGTTATCCTGACAATTAAGCTGAGAAAGCAATACAGCCTTTTGGAATTTCAATTCTTCAATATCTTCGGTCAGAGCCGCTATCTGTTCACCCAGCTTACTTGCACGAATGAAATGGATGCCGCAGTTTTTTTGCTCTGCAATCAGTTCTTTTTTCTCAGCGGTTTTGGCTTTGATTTCTGCTTTCACATTTTTATATTCAGTCAGTATATCAGCCAAAAGATTTTTCTGAGAAGTGACAGTTTCCTGCTGAGAAGTATTTACGATCAACTGGTACTGGAGAAAAATCATGTGGTCACGCAGAGTTTCCAAGGCAGATGCAATAGCAGGAATGTTCTCTTTGACAGCTTTCATCAGCTTCTGCACCTGTTTTTTCAGTTCACGCAGGAGCTTGTTATCTGCTTTAATCTGTCGGTTCAGTTCGCAGCGATCAGAAACAATTCCCATGGACTCCAGTTTTCTTGCATGATAACCTTCGTGTACAGTCGGCTGTTCGGTCAATCCTCTGGCGGCATGACTGCGACAGTCCACACGATCAGCAATACCATGGCGTTCCTGTTCTTCATTGACAATTATTTCCCAACTCTTGCGCCATGCAAATATCTGTTCTTCGCTGTTCCAAAGCTCTGTAAGTGGGTTCTGTCTCCCATAGCGGGTACTTTTCGGTGTTTTTGATGTTCTGATACATCCTTCAATTTTCTCAGCTTCAGACGGGGTTAAATACTCTTTTTTCTCCCCGAACTGATACATATATTGTTTCTCCCAGCCCTGTGTTTTAGCAGTCTTGAACTCATCAGCGGTAAATCCACGTTCTTCGCCGCCACGCTTGCAAAGGTATTCTTTCTGTGTCTTTGCTCGCCGCTTGCCGTTTTCATCTAAGGGACGCATGGTGAAAAGAATATGGCTGTGAGGATTATGACCCGGAGGGTACGGGTTATGGATATTCACATCGGCACACATACCGAGATCCGTGCCTTGCTCACGAATGAATCGCTCCAACATACCTTTCCAATCATCCAAGGACAGCTCCGATGGCAGAGCAACCACAAGTTCTCTTGCCAGTCGGCTGTCCTTTGTTTTTTCTACGGACTCGACAGCTTCCCAGAGCAGCTGTCTGTTTTTCCATTCTTCCGGTGCGTACTGCGGAAGAAAGACTTCGCTATACAGACAACCTTGTTTTCTGGTGAAGTCATGGGTAAGTCCGTCATAATCATTATAGAGTCGGGAGCAGGATGCATAAGCGGCAGCTGCTATCACAGAACGGCCTGCACCACGTCTCACAACTTTTGCTTCCAAATGGAAATAGTTCACTATTTTCCTCCTTCCTGTGCCGCAGCACAATTTTTGTTGCCATGCATGTCGATGTGAACATCCAGTGAATGTTCACTCGACTTTTTTTTCTGAAAAAGAAAATAGGTGCGGTCGGATGCTGCACCTATCTCTGCGATAAAGCTGCCGGTGGCAGATTTTCGCAGGCAGTTAGCGCAAGGTAGGGTACAAGTTGTACCCCAGCTGACAAACGCATCAGCGGTTGTACTTGCGGAAACTGCGTGGACAATGACAGCAATTTGAAAAAGTGTGGCATTGTACATAAGGCTCCAACGGAGCCGCAAAGCCTCGCAGAGCGCACGACCCCGAAGGGGATACCACCGCCCATTTTATGGGTGGTGAGTAAGTGCGCCCTTCGGGATAGCAGCAAAGCTGCCAAGGCTTATGCCTTCAATCGTTCTTCCGTATTCAATCGTCTTTCCAGCTCCATCTTCACATCGTCAAGCTCCATGGTCTGAACTTCCGGGAACACGCTTTCCAATACGGCTCCCATCTGGATCAATCGTCTGGTTCTTGCTTTTCGCTCTTTCTGACGGTTGCGGGCTTGGGTAGCTTCCATTCTGTGCTGTGCCTGCAATAATTTCTTTTCATCTTCGGTCATAGGTCTGTTATTTGCCATAAAATCTCCTTTCTGGTATCGGGGTGGTACTGTAATCCGGTGTAGATGGTGCAGATACAATTCGCTTTGCAAACTATAGGCTTTCTGTGCACTGACAAGCGAATTGTTCCGCACCATCGTCTGTGAATTTAAGTACCGGAATTTAATATTTTTCGTGCTTCCTGCATATTGGCGGCTGCATTCAACTCTCGGATGTTCTGATTGTTAATTTTCAGAGGTACACAACGCTCCAATACTCGGTCATAAATTCTGGCTCTTGCCAGATCTTTCGGATGTTTCAACTCATCCAAAGTTAGATTGGTGGTTACAATCAGAGGTTTCTTGCTTCGGTATCGGCTGTCAATCACATTGAATACCTGTTCCAGAGCAAATTCCGAACTTCGCTCAATTCCCAGATCATCAATAATCAGCAGACTGTATTTATTAAAGCTGTCAATGAACTGGTTCCTGTCATCGGAATACATTCCGGTCAACGTATTCAGGATTCTGGAAAAGTTGGTCATCAGAACCGGAATGCCTTTGTCCAACAGGGCATTTGCGATACATCCGGCGAAAAAGGATTTACCTGTTCCCACATCTCCCCAGAGAAGCAGTCCCAACGAGTTCGCTTTCATTTCTTCCCAATGGGACACATACTCATGGGCTTTCTGCATTTCTGGATTGTAGCCTTTATCATTAGCAAAGTTGTAATCATGCAAAGATTTGTCCTGCAATCCGTTTGCCCTCAAGTGAGATACCTGCATGAGAAATTCCTGATGCTTGCGTTCGGCTTCTTCGTTGTCGTATATTTCCTGTTGACACCGGCAGCGAACCGTAGGGAGGAATACTCGTTCCTTCAGTTCAATTCGGTGCTGTCTGGGCGTGTGGCATTTGGAACAATAGATCAGTCCGTCAGCTTTGTTCAGATATTCGTCCTCAGCAAGTTCTCTCGGCTGAAATAATTCGTCCACAGTATTGGTAATTGGTTTCATAGGCTTTCATCCTCCTTACATTCATAGGTTCGTTGGACAGGAGCAGGCTGGTCACGCAATGCCCAGCTTCGTATGGTGGCTGCGTGACTGGAATACTGCTTTCCGCTGGATGCCATATAGCTGGACAGCTTTTCAATGTATTCCTGATAGTGAGGAACTTCCTTTTGTAAAGAAATCAGTTCTTCCGTACTCAGGAAAACATTTTGATACGGGCCATAAACGGTGCGGTCATCCTTACTCTCTGAATTTGTTCTTTTTATATTGTTCTTCTCTTTATTACTACTGGACAGTTTACTGTCTGTCACAGAGACAGTTTTCTTTCCATCTGTAGGACAGTTTTCTGTCTGTCTTACGGAAAGAATTCTGTCCGTCTGATTCAATGCTTCCGGTGGATATTTAACGTATATCCTGTTTGGAAAACCTGCTCCCTGACGTTTACGGGCAATCAGATTTTCTTTCTCCAGAGCATTCAATGCGGTTTTGACAGACATTTCACTCTTGTGCATGGTTTCTGCCAGGCTCTTGATGGGGAAGAAAATGAACACATGACCTTGTTCATCTGTCCATCCGTCATTTTTCTGGGACAGCCTTGCTCGGTCGAGCAGAATCGTATAGAGAATTTTTGCAGTTTCATTCAGACCATCCTTGTCCAGTAAAAATCTTGGGAACGCCATATACGGCGGTATCGGGCTGTTTTGCTTCAGAAATTGTGTCATGTGTTCACCTCCCTCCTGTGAGATCAGCTTGTAGGAAACTTATTCTCCAAGAAAATCCCAATCCACTTCCTCATCTGGTTCCTGTTGTGTGACCGGAACTGCTGCAACCGGCACTTGCGACATTCCTGCCATACAGCCTGCAAGAAATACCGGAAGGATTCTCTCCATGGCGCTTTCTACAGAGGAAACAATCTGATTTACAAATCGTTCCTCACGTTCCTTGGTTTCAAAGTAAGGGTCATCCTGACTGCGATAATAGCGGTCAAAGTAATCCACCAGAGCTACGGCAATCACATTGCTGTAAGATTTGAATTGCTGCTTGTCCATGGTCTGAAGATACTGCCATGCTCGCTTCTGGGTGTCCTTTTCCAGATTGAAGCGAAGATTTGTGCTGCGGATATTCTTGCTCATGGCTTACTCCTTCCTGCGAAGGTTCATAGCGGCGAGATATTCATAACCTTTGGCTGTCGCACAAATATCGTCCAGAATGGTCACTCGGCTTTCATCGTATTGCCCGAAATGTTTGACCAGACAGCCGCCACCACCAACAATATACAGTCGCATCAGATCCGGATTATATTCATAGCGGCGAAGTGTAGCGAAAATATCAGCTACATATTTCTTGGCTACGGAAGTAATGCAGTCCAGATAGGGCTTGCTGATATCAGCAGTTCCGAAGCGAAGTACCTGCTCAACGGTAGATTCTTCGATTTTCACGCCGAAGCTGTCCAGTACCGCATTTTTAGCGGCAATCATGCACTGGTTGACACCGAACTTTTCTGTCCAGCAACGGCTCTCTACAGCCTTTTTGTTGTTGATATACAGAATGTTCATGGTGCCATTTCCAATGTCTGCCAGAAGATTCGTTCCCTTGAAATTTCCTAACTGATTGATGATGGCAGGGTATCCCTGCGGGAACAAACTGCATCCGACAAATCGAATGTGATAATCTTTGCCGTTAAAGCGGAAGTTCATTTCCTTGTTACGGAGCAGATAGCTTCGGAAATCTTCACGTTGTTTGCGAATCCAGGTCAGCGGCAGACCGGCAGCCAGATGAACATCTGCTTCACGGATGCCATATACATTCAGTTCTCTGGCAACCGCCATAAGTGTCAGAATGTAGTAGTCCTCATCCATAGCCTTGTCTGCGATAAATTCCTTGCGACCTTCCCCGATGCGGTAATAGATGCCGCCATACTCCAGAATGTTTCCGGAGAAGATTGGCTCTGTTTCATAGGCGGTCACTCCGGTAGGTGTCACTGTGTTAGCCGTCTTGATGTTGCCATAGCCATGATCCACGGCAATGATTTTGATGTTGTTCAGTTCTCTCATTTGCTCTGTACCTCCTTGTGCTTGTTCGTGTTCATAAAAAATGCCCCCTTTCAGTAGATTTGCTTTGAAGTAGCACCAGATTTTCTGATTTGGTGCTGTTTTCATTGCAATTTCATTCTACTGAAAGAGGGCACAAAACTCATTGAGCGTAGATTGAGTGGAAATTGAGCAAAAAAGAAAAGCAGCCACACACCGTAGTGCATGACTGCCATCAAAATTTTTTTACAATTTTAGTCCTGGCAAACTTGTTCAATCTTATCTGCTGCTCCTTTAGAACCTACACATTGTCTAAAACTCCAAGAGATTTTCTGAGCATTGTCTTTGTAAGAATTTACCGAGAAAAGTTTATTTATAGCATATATTATAGAAGCCCCGTCAGTTTTCTTTAGTTTAATTCCTGCTCCAAGTTGATGCACACGTTCAGCAACACCTCCCTGTTCAGCAGTCTGTGGAAGCATAAGTAAAGGAACTCCAAAATAAAGGCTTTCATTTACGCTATTCATTCCACAGTGAGACAGAAATATATCTGCCGCTTGAAGCACCGCAATTTGATCGACGTGTTCATATACAGAGATATTCTCTGGCATTTTTCCGAATTCATTGATAGATACCAAATTACCAACAGATATAATTACCTGATATTCCGTATCTGCAAGGGTGGTAATACAAGTTTTATATAAAGGCATCATATCATTATTTACGGTGCCCATAGAAATATAGATCAGTTTTTCTTTGGTTTTTACAATCTTATCAGTAGCAGGGCGGATAGATGGACCAACAAAAACGTATTTGTCTGAGAATGTATCTGCACAAGGCTGAAAATCAGAAGAAGTGTATACAATCGTGTGTGTATTATCATCGTTCTGGATAATATCAAGTACACTTTTAATCGGATACCCTTTGTCCTGCAGGCGCTTTATATTTTTTGTGATTTTAGGCATAGAAATTAACATTCGTACTAATTCGCCAATACCTTGCTTCATAATTTTTGCAGAATATTGATTGAATGCGAAAGTTGTAGTGGAAGAAACAAAAGGTATTCCTAATTTTATGGCAATTGCTTTTCCCCATACCGCCATTGAATCAGCAACAATACAGTACGGCTTCAGCCGCTTCATATCTTCGCACACTTTATCATCAAGAGCTAAGGTTGTGTCTACTAAAATTTTCGTCGAAAATGCCAGGTCTTTACCAACACGTACGGAATCTTTAGGTGTGAGCTTTTGCTCCATATCATAATCATCACAAGAAACAAAAGTAGCTCCTGCGGATTCTATTTTTTCACGCATGATATTATAAGAATAGTACCATACCTGATGTCCACGAGAAACCAATTCACGTACAACGCCAAGAGTAGGGTTTGTATGACCATGCGCCGGAATACAAAAGAAAACTATTTTACTCATGTACCACACCATCCTTTATTCATCTATTTCCGAAAAAATCTTTTGGATATATTCCATTTGCATTTCTTTTGGTAGGATTGCAATTCCTCTTTTCTCATCTCCAAGAACCAGAATTTCATTCCCTGGCTGAAGATCAAAGAGTTCTCTTGCTTCTTTAGGAATTACAAACTGTCCTTTTTCGCCAATCTTTACCATCCAAGCATATTTTCCATTTTTAAAGTCCATATCCAATCCTCCGAAGTATGATTATTCATACAAATCATACCATTTTTAATAGTGATTTTCAAGAGTATATAATACTTGCAGATGAAAAAGCAGCCGTACACCGTAATGTATGACTGCCTTGTTTAACCATATTAAATTGTCCACTGAAAGCTGAAATTTTCAAGTGTTCGACAACTTGAATTTGTTTAATCCAGCAATTTGCTTTTCAGTTTATATATTTCTGTTTTTGAAATTCCTTTTGATAACAGATAATCTTCTACTGTTTCATATTTATTTCTTAAATACCTTAATATATTCTCCATGTATTCAGGTTTTACATACAACAAATAATCTGGCAAAATTGTTTTTGCCGTCTTAACCATTTCATACAAATAAACATTTGATATTTCATAGTCAGCATAAATGTCAATATCAGATGCTCCTGCCAATAATAACAATATTCCAGCAATTATCCCTGTCCTATCTTTACCCTCTTGGCAATGAAACAATATACCACCAACAGAATTTGCCATTGTCCCAAAAATATTAGTAATTGCGGTGTCATTCTCAAGCATTTGATAGTAATTTTCGATAACATCATTTTCTGAATTTGCAACTTTTGCATTTATAGCCAACGGAAAATTATAGCAATGAAATCTATTGTCAGATACAAAAGCATTAGGATTCATATTTGCAATCTTTGTATTTCTCAAATCTATGATGGTTATTATATTATGCTCAATTAGAAATTCTTTCACAGCATCATCTATCGTATGCGGAGCATCACTACGAATAAATCTTTGTGGCTTGATATATTTCCCATTCATTGTTGGTGTATATCCCAAATCCCTTACATTAAAGGTATGTATCCAGTCATATCTTTGCATTGTATCTTCCTCCACAAATTCAGATTTTCGCTTTACTCAAGCATTTTCTTTCCAAGATATAATCCGGCATGCGTATATGTTCCAAGCAGTTCCTGTTTCTTTGCTTCAATCATATCTGGATCAAACTCGAATACATTTTCATAGATTTCCATAGCTTTCTGGAAATGAGAGGTAGCCTGTTGGATTTCTCCCATAGTCAGGCAAATTCCGCCCATAGCTTCCTGAACACTGGCATAATCCAGACCGGTATCAGAATTGTATTCTCGAATCACACGGCAGAGCTTTCGCAGAGCAGACAAACCAACATCAGGCTGTCCCATATCCGTAAGCAATACAGCATAGTTTGTAATCTGTACAATGCTGTCATGGTAATAAGCCAGACCGTATTCATATATGATTCGGATTGCCTGTTCCATATTTTCTTTAGCAAGTTCCAGCTTGCCATTCATTTTATACATACCGCCAAGATTTGCATACAGATTGGACAGGAGCAACGCATTCTCCGAAGTCATTTCCGAAATCATTGCAATGGCATCCTTCTGCATCTTGATTGCTTTATCTGGTTTCTTCTCATAAGCTGCCTGATAACTGAGCAGCAATGCCCGGTCAGCAATAGAGCCTACAGCCTTGTTCTTGAGCAAGTCAGACAGTTTATTTATAACCAATTCCATCCCCTGATAATAGCGGTAATTCTCCATATACGGAAACACATCTTCCAAGAAGCGAAGATATGTTGGCATATCGTTATTTTGAATCTGTGCAATTACAGATTCAATGGTCTGGAACAACTGTTTATAATAAGAAACTTCTTCTCCATGTCGCAGACAGATCTGCTGTAAGCTGTCCAATAAAGTGTGGCAATT
>OLOT01001764.1_pt1 | contig 11986 bp, 10 predicted proteins | sample 1671991 | NCBI WGS metagenome assembly OLOT01 (sample SAMEA3136634, study PRJEB25190) | human gut metagenome | biome: human gut; feature: human-associated habitat; material: faeces | place: Austria | collected 2013
ATGGCCGCAGGGCAGACCCTGCTGGAAAACGGCGCAGAGGTGTTCCGGGTAGAGCAGACTATGGAGATCATGGCGCGCAGTTTCCATCTGCGGGAGTTCCACGTTTATGTGCTGACCAACGGCATTTTTGCCAGCGCCGGCACTGCCGAGATCAGCGAAGTGCGCAACGTACCGGTGCGCACCACCCATCTGGGGCGGGTGGCGGCGGTGAACGAGCTTTCCCGCCAGATCGCCCAGACCGGGATGACCTTGGACGAAGCCGAGAGCCGTCTGGTGCTGGCGCGGCAGCTGCCCTTCCCTAAAGACCATGTGCAGCTGCTGTCCGGGCTGTGCGGGGCGTTCTGCTTTGCCATGATGTTCGGCGGCAACCTGCGCAGTGCACTGGCAGCTGCCGGGGCGGGACTGGTGGCCAGCTGGTATCTGCTGTGGTGCGGGCGGCATGAAGTGCCCGGCGGCTTCCAGAAGATCAGCACCGCCGCGTTGATCACGCTGGTGTGCATCCTGCTGTGCAATCTGCTGCACACTTCTGCCAGCCACGCCATCATCGGTACGCTGATGATTTTGACCCCGGGCATCGCCTTTACCATGGGCATCCGGGACTTTGTGCAGGGCGATTACCTTTCCGGCACCATCCGCATGATCGACGCTTTGCTCATTGCCGCCAGCATTGCCATAGGCACCGGCCTTGTGCTGCGGCTGTACACGGTATTTACGGGGGTGGTCGTGGTATGATGTCCCTTGCAGCTGTACAGCTCAGCGAGCTGACCGCGCAGTTTTTTCTGGCCGCGGCGGGCACGCTGAGTTTTGCCATTCTGTTTGCGTGCCCCCGGCGCTGCCTGCCTTACTGCGCACTGGTGGGCGCTGTGGGCTGGCTGTGGTACGAACTGCTGACCCTGCTGGGCGCAGACGCCGCCACGGCCTCCCTGCTGGCGGTCATTCCGCTTACCATCCTTACCCGCGTGTTTGCCATTACCCAAAAAACGCCGGTCACGGTGTTTTTGCTGACCGGCATTTTCCCGCTTGTGCCGGGCGCGGGCATCTACTACACCGCCTACTATTTCATCCAGAACGAAAACGCCCTTGCCCTTGCCAAGGGCATCAGCACCTTTAAAATTGCGGTGGCGCTGGCTATCGGCATCAGTCTGGTGCTGTGCGTGCCGCTGCCGAAAAAGCGGAAATAATCTGTTGTTTTCCAAGCTATTTATATAAAGACCTGCTAATAAAAGTCAAGTCCCAAAACAAGAAAATTCGCTAACCGACCGCTGCCCATGACAAACAGTATTCAAATGCTGGTCAAAACACAGCGAGGGCGACGGAGGGGATAGCAAAGCAAGCCCAGCCAGCCCTCGCAAAATCAGGATAGCATTTGAATGCTTCGGTTTGTCAAGGGTTCGCTGCGCCAGCTAAGCGGTTCTTTGAATTCAGCTCAGGCTCAAGAGGAAATTACGACCAAAAACAAATATCCATGCTTATTTTGAGTGTTTGGAGTCCATTACAGCTTTCACTCTAGCATAATAGATTCGCAAGAACTTGTTGGCTGAAGCCATCATGTAAACTTTGTAGGGTTTTCCCTCAGAGCGCTTTTTGTTCATGAATTGAAAAACCGGCTCATCCTGAGGTTGTGTCTTCAAGATGACAGTCATAATCAGAAAGAGCGTCCTACGTAGAACAGCCGAACCCACTTTACTAATTCCGCTATCGTTGCCCACAATCTTGCCAGAATCATTTGGCTGCGGTTCAATTCCTGCAAATGCAATGAGTGATTTCTTGGATGAGAAACGACGGACATCTCCGATCTCAGCCATCAGTTGAGGACCGAGAGAAGGGCCGACGCCGTACATTTCCATCACAGTATCAAATTCCGGAAGCTGTTGAGAAAGGCGAAGCATCTCCTGCTGGAATGCAGCCACGGACTGAGATACGGCTTTCAGCTGAGCGACCTGTTGCTGAATAAGGAGTTTTGAGGTTGGGGATTTTGGAAGAGAAGCAGCATTGACTGCACAGGCATAGATCGTATCCGATTTTGAGCGAGTGAAATTATATCCGTGCTTCTGACACCACTTTAAATACTTTTTAGCAAAGGCATCAGAGGAAAGGCTTGAAACACACTCACTGTGCCAGAAGTCTCCAATGAAATCGACCCATTTTTCGCACCCGTTGCTCTTTGCGGGGCTTGAAAATAGCTTGTTTGCATCTGGAAAGGTCAGGTCAAGAGATGAGATCAGATTATTCTTCAGCATAGTACGAACTGCCACGGCTTGCTGGTACTGACGATAACAATTCTTCAAAGCCAGCCGGGTATCATCTTCGGGAAGATACTGTCGTAGCCGTGTCCACTTGTCGAGCGTATAGTTGGCGATTTTAACAGCGTCTTTTCTATCCGTTTTGACACGTCTTAAACTGTTGTTGTCATAGTCATGAATCAGAACAGGATTGACTACGGAAACGAATAAGCCCGCATCGTGTAAAACGAAAGCAACTGGTTTGTGGTAATTCCCGGTGGCTTCCATGACGACACGGGTCTCTCCGTCCAAAGCTTTGAGCTTCCCAGCCAGATCGTTCAGGCTTTGGGCGGTGTGTAAAACTTCAAAGGGTTCGAGTACTACTTCTCCAAAGGGGCGCATGACGCAAACCATGCTCTTTCCTTTGGAAACGTCAATGCCTACAGCGTTCATAACGGTTCCTCCATTACTTTGTATTTGCAACCGGAATCCATCTTTTACTCGTTGCCGATTCAATCTATTGGGTGACACGAACGCTCCGCTTGGCGGGTGGCTCAACCTGCTTAAAACGAATGCTACAACAAGAGAGATGGTCAACTGTCTTTAGAACGGGCGTAGAAGCCCAGAGAATGATGCGTTAGCCGATTACTCTCTTATTGTAGCTTAGGTACGAGTTGGAATGGAATATGGCTGGCTGCCATATCCGGTTCCATGTTTATTGTAATAGGAGTGATCTCTATGAACGCAATGGAACTTCTGACTACCCGCCGCACCTACCGCCGGTTTGCGCAAAAGGCCGTGCCGCAGGATGTGGTGGACGATATCGTACAGGCCGTGCGGCTGTCCTCCTGCGGGGCAAACCGGCAAGCGGTGCGTCTGGTGCTGGTGCAAAGCCCGGAGATGGTGGCCAAGGTACAGCCGCTGGTCAAGTGGGCTGGCTATCTGCCGCCGGAGCAGGGCACGCCCAAAGCAGACGAGCTGCCCACCTTTTATGCAGCTGTGGTGCAGGATACCGCCATCCCCGGCGACCTTGCCACCGACACCGGCATTGCGCTGGCAAACATGACCCTTGCCGCATGGGACAAGGGCGTGGGCAGCTGCATTATGGGCGCGATCAACAAGCCCGCCCTGACCGCGCTGCTGGGCATCGAAGAGCCGCAGAAGCTGGCCTTTATGGTGGCTTTCGGCTACCCCACCCACAAAGCCAGCATCGTACCCATGACCGAGCAGACCGGCGTAAAGTACTATCTGGACGAAAACCGCGACTACTGCGTACCCAAGCGCAGCGCGGAGGAGCTTGCAAGAAGCGTATAATTGCCACGGTGCAAGCGCACCCCCTCAGGCGCTAACGCGCCAGCTCCCCCAAGGGGACGCCTTTGGGCTATGCCGGAAACTTTACCGCCACCACGAAAGCCGTCCCCTTGGGGAAGGTGGCATCGCCGCAGGCGATGACGGAAGGGGTTTATACTGCATATATTCATACATTTTCTCCGTTATTGCATAAATGTTTGCAAAATCGTTTCAATTTCACGGATTATTATGCACAAGTATTGACTTTTTGTTTTGTACAAACTATACTAAGTGCGTTCCCCGAAAGCGCGATGAATCGCATCCCATCGGGGCAAAGCAAACTATATTGCATAGATTGAGGAGTGTTTGAATATGAAAAAGATCTCTCGCCGCAGCTTCATGGCTGCCGCTGCTGTTTCCGTTGCTGCTCTGGCTCTGACCGCCTGCGGTGGTTCCGCAAGCTCTGCTGCTTCTTCTGTGGCAAGCTCTGCCGCTTCCTCCGAGGCTGCTTCTTCTGCCGCTGCTGCTGAGCTGACCACCGTGGAAGCCGGCAAGCTGACCATGGCTACCAACGCTGCCTTTCCTCCGTACGAGATGACCACCGATGCCGGCGAGTTCGAGGGCATCGATGTGGATACTGCCAAGGCCATTGCTGAGAAGCTGGGTCTGGAGCTGCAGATCGATGACATGGACTTTGACGCCGCACTGCTCAGCGTGCAGCAGGGTAAGGCCGACATCGTGATGGCAGGCGTTACCGTGACCGACGAGCGCAAGGCTGTGATGGACTTCTCCGACAGCTACGCTACCGGCATCCAGTCCATCATCGTGCCCGAGGGCTCTGATATCACCTCTCCCGATGATCTGGCAGGCAAGAAGATCGGCACCCAGCGCGGCACCACCGGCTACATCTACTGCTCCGATGATTTCGGTGATGAGAACGTGGTTGCTTACGACAACGGTCTGACCGCTGTGCAGGCATTGAACAATGGTCAGGTGGACGCTGTGGTCATCGACAACGCTCCCGCACAGGAGTTCGTGGCTGCCAACTCCGGCCTGAAGGTGCTGGATACCAGCTACGCCGAGGAGGATTACGCCATCGGCATGGCAAAGGGTTCTGCTCTGGAGGACGCTGTCAACAAGGCTCTGGAGGAGCTGAAGGCTGACGGCACCCTGCAGGCCATCGTGGACAAGTACATCAACGCAAACTAAGCTGCGTGCCTTGTACCATTCCCGTACCCAAGGAGGCGCCCCGCTCCGGGGCACCTCTTTTTTTAGAAAAAAGTGGTTACAATTTATTGACAAACAGAAAGTGAGGATGTGAATGGCTGCGCAATACGAACTGCTCAAAGAGCTGCTCAACAGCGGCACAAAGCTAAGCTTTGGACAGGATTTCTTCTTCAAGTTTTATCAGGCCTTTCTGCTGAAGGACCGCTGGATGCAGTACATCAGCGGCGTGGGCACCACCCTGCTGGTCACCGCGCTGGCGCTGGCGCTGGGCGTGGTGCTGGGCAGTGTGGTGGCGCTGGTGCGCGTGACCCACGACCAGCAGCGCCCCGGCCATAAAAACGCGGTGCTGGGCTTTTTTAACGCGGTGTGTCAGCTGTACACCACCATCATCCGCGGCACGCCCATGATGGTGCAGCTGCTGATCATGAGCATGGTCATTTTTGCCAACAGCCGCAACTTTACTATGGTTGGTGCGCTGACTTTGGGCATCAACTCCGGCGCGTATGTATCCGAGATCATCCGCGGCGGCCTGATGGCTGTGGACCCCGGCCAGATGGAAGCCGGGCGCAGCCTTGGCCTGAACTACATGACCACCATGGTGGTCATCATCATCCCGCAGGCCATCCGTGCGGTACTGCCTGCACTGGGCAACGAGTTCATCGTCCTGCTCAAGGATACTTCCCTGATCACCACCATCGGCGGCAAGGAGCTGCTGTATGCTGCACAGGGCATTATGAACCGTACCTATGAACCCATGTTCCCCCTGCTGGGCGTTGCACTGATCTACCTGATCCTTGTTATGCTGTTTACATGGCTGCTGAGCAAGTTTGAGAGGAGGCTGGCACAAAGTGACCGATAAGATTTTGGAAGTACGCGGCCTGACCAAGACCTATGGCGGCGTAAAGAAGCGCGGCGCAAAAAAAGCCGACCCCACGCTGGATGTGCTGAAAGGCATCGACCTTGATATCTACCGCGGCGATGTGGTGTGCCTGATCGGCCCTTCCGGCTGCGGCAAGTCCACCTTTCTGCGCTGCCTGAACCGGCTGGAGACTCCCACCTCCGGTTCCATCAAGTTTGAGGGTGTGGAGGTAAACGAGACACACATCGATGCCGTGCGCCAGAAGATGGGCATGGTGTTCCAGCACTTCAACCTGTTCCCCCACCTGACCGTGAAAAAGAACCTTGAGCTGGCACCCAGCCTGCTGAAGCTGAAGGACAAGGACGCCATCTCTGCCCGCGCAGACGAGCTGCTGGCCCGCGTAGGTCTGGCTGACAAGGCCAACGCCTACCCCAAGAGCCTGTCCGGCGGTCAGCAGCAGCGCATTGCCATTGCCCGTGCGCTGGCCATGGACCCGGACGTGATCCTGTTCGACGAGCCCACCAGCGCCCTTGACCCCGAGATGGTGGGCGAGGTGCTGGAGCTGATGAAGGAGCTGGCACACACCGGCATCACCATGCTGGTGGTCACCCACGAAATGGGCTTTGCCCGCGAGGTGTCCAACCGGGTCATCTTCATCGATGACGGCAAAATTCAGGAGGACGAGCCGCCGCAGGAGTTGTTCACCAACCCCAAACACCCCCGCCTGAAAGCCTTCCTCTCCAAGATGCTGTAAAGAGTTTTTAAACAGAATGCCGGACAACCTGCGGGTTGTCCGGCATTCTGTTTTCTTTATTTTTCTTACATTACATCCGTATCCGCTGCGCGGCGCGGGCGATGGAGGCAAGCAGCGCCACAAGGCGCTTTTCGTCCATCTGGCCGCAGTAGCTGGTAAAGGTGTAGTAACACCCCTGCACGCAGAAGGACAGCACCACCTTGCGCACTACGTCCGTCTCAAAGGTGGGGTCGGTCTGGGCGATGCACTGGCACATGGCCTGCTCCACCCGGTTGATGAACAGCCCCTGCCGGGAGCCGGAGAAGAGCACGGTGATCTCCTCCCGATGCTCGGCAAAGGCGCGGAACATCTCCCGCGCAAGCCACTCGGTACGCTCGCTCACATCGCTGGCGGTCAGGCGGGGCAGGCTTTCCACCACCGCCTGCACCATCTCGTCCTCCATGGCGTTGGCCAGCGCATAGATATCCTGATAATGGGCGTAAAATGTGGATTTATTGATGCAGGCGCGGTCGCACAGCTCCTTGACACGGATCTTCTCCACCGGCTTTTCGCGGCGCAGCTCCATAAAGGCCTGTTTGATGGCGCGCTCGGTCTTTTCAATGCGGATATCCAGAAAACCCACCTCTTTTGCTTTTTTGTTGATTTTCCAACATTTTTCCGGTTTTGCGGATAGACAAGCCCCGCAAGCCTTTTTATACTGGGTATAAGCGGAGCAGCGTTACTCCTTGCGGTACAAAAGCCCCTGCTGCTCCAAAGCCGCGCGGATGCGGGCAAAGGTGTCCTTATCCGGGCAGCGCAAAGTGTGCAGGTGCACGCCGCCGGTCATGCGGCTCAAAAGGCTCTCGGGCGCATCCGCAGCCTGACGGATAAAGTTGTCCACATCGTACCGGTTGCACAGGTTCAGCGTAGCGCGGATCTCGCCGTAAAGGCTGTTTTCCACCGCCACATCCACCACCGTGCCGCCCTGATCCACCACAGTGTACAGCTCCCGGCGCATCTCCTCCTGCGTGCGGTGCACACAGGCCAGAATGCCGGTATAGCCCTTTTCCGCCGGGTGCAGCTGATAGCCCCGGGGGGTGGCATCGATCTGCGCCCCGCCGGCGCGCAGCAGTGCCACATCTCCTACCACGATCTGCCGCGACACCCCCAGCTCTGCCGCCAGCGTGCTGGCGCTTAAAGGAGCACCGGCGCTGTTCAGCCGGGTCAGGATGCGTTCTCTGCGCTGTGCTGCATTCATAGGGGTTCAGGCTTCCTTTCCGTAAAACAACTTTTCTCTCCTTATTGTAGCAAAACGCGGCGCAATGTGCAAGGTTATTCCAGCCACAGGCACGGGAATCAATTTTCCTCTGAAGGCTTCCCCCGGCCGGGGGAAGCTGTCACCGCAGGTGACTGATGAGGGCGCAGGTAAGCAGCAGCTTACGGGGAATTACCCCTCATCCGTCTGCTCACTACGTTCGCAGCCACCCGTTCCCCCTTTTGTCGCTGCGCGACATTTTCCCCCGGCCGGGGGAAATCTGTCCCCAAGGGGTGAAGGCTTAAGCGTGGGTTTATTCCAATCTCAGCAGGGTGGCGTAATTGCAGGGCAGCTGCACCTTCATGCGGTTCCACTCGGTGGAGACCAGCACTTCCTGTGCGCCTACGGTGTCTGCCATCAGATCGGTGACCTTGGCAGCTTCCACCGGCAGCTGGAACTCCAGCTGTGCGGGGGTATCGCCGTTATTCAGCACCGCTACCACCGCCTTGCCGTCCAGCACCCGGGCAAAAGCATAGCACTGGGTGGTGAGCTGCAGCTCTTTTACCTCGCCGTAGGTCATTTCCGGCAATTCAGCCTTGCATTTCCCCAGAACTTTGTATACACTGGTAACAGGATTTGTGCGTTCTGCATCAGCGTAGTCGCTAAGCTCCAGACAGGGGCGCAGCGGCCAGTCGCTGCCCCACTCCTTTTTGCCCTCGATGCCGAACTCCGAGCCGTAGTAGATGGACGGGATGCCCCACAGGCTGTACACCAGAATGGCAATGTGCCGGATATGCTCCCGGTTGCGCAGCTTGTTGGGCAGACGCTCCACATCGTGGTTATCTGAGAAGAGATACAGCCGGGTGTCGTGGCACAGCCCCTGCAGCCGGCGCATGGTGTGGGCAATTTCAAAATAGTTATGGTCGTTGTGTCCGCTCCACAGACCCTTGTGCAGCTCGTAGTTGGTCACGGAGTGCAGCATTTCCGGGTTTGCCCAGCGGCTGTAATCGCCGTGGATGACCTCGCCCATCAGCCAGAACTCCGGTTTTACCTCGTTTGCCAGACGGCGCAGCCCGCGCATGAAGTCGAAGTCCAGCACGTCGGCAGCGTCCAGACGGATGCCGTCGATGTCGAACTGCTCCACCCAGAAGCGGACGGTATCATAATGGTACTGCTGCACCTCCGGGTTGCGCTGGTTCAGCTTGACCAGCAGGTTGTAGCCGCCCCAGTTGCCGTAGGAAAAGCCATCGTTATACTCGTTGTTGCCCCAGAAGTTCACATCGCAGAACCAGTCCTTATAGCGGGCGTTCTCGCGGTTCGACTTCAGGTCCTGGAAGGCAAAGAAATCGCGGCCCACATGGTTGAACACGCCGTCCACGATGACCCGCTGTCCGCGGGCGTGGCAGGCCGCCACAAAGGCCTTGAACTCCTCGTTGGTGCCAAGGCGGCGGTCCACCAGACGGTAGTCGATGGTATCGTAGCCGTGGGAGCCGCTCTCGAACAGCGGGCCGATGTAGATGGCCGTACAGCCCAGCTTTGCCGCGTGGGCTGCCCATGCTTCCAGCTTTGCAAAAGCGCCCGGGGTGGGCTGGCCGTCGTTTTCGTGCGCACAGCCGCACAGCCCCAGCGGATAAATGTGATAAAATACTGCTTCGTCATACCAAGCCATGATCGTTCGCTCCCATTCTATTGCTTAAAAAGTTGCGCCGCTTGCACGGCGGTAGCAACAGTATACCACAAGATTTGGCAAATATGTGAAAATTTGCCGATTTTTGTCAAGATTCGCCAAGATTATCGGCCATCATGCCGGTAAACAGGCGTTTTTCTTGGATAGTTTGCCCAAATAGCTTTGTACCAACCGGCGCACGGCGCGCCGGTCAACATAGAGAAGTAAGGAGATCTTTGCATGAATTACCCTGTGATCCCCCGCACGTTTTTCAGTGGCGACTGCTTCGATGCCTACCGCATTCTGGGTGCGCACCCCTGCACCGACCCAAACGGCGCCGAGGGCTGGCGTTTTGCCGTGTGGGCACCCGGTGCCACTGCCGTGGAGGTGTGCGGCGGCTTTGACGGCTGGGAGCGCGGCGTGCCCATGGAAAAAGCCGATACCGGCGTGTGGAGCGCCTTTATCCCCGGCCTTGCGGAGGGGGACCTGTACAAATACCGCGTGCACGGCGCGGACGGCAGCACCGTGATGCGCAGCGACCCCTACGCCTTTGCCACCGAGCTGCGCCCCGGCACCGCCAGCAAGCTGACAAAGCTGGATTTTGCCTTTGACGACACCGCATGGATGGAGCGGCGGGACAAATGCCGCAACCGCCCGCTGAACATCTACGAGCTGCACGCCGGCAGCTGGAAGCATAAGCCCGGCACTACCCAGCCGGACGGCTCGGACGGGTGGTACAACTACGAGGAGCTGGCGCGGGAACTCATCCCGTGGCTGCTGGAGCATCACTTTACCCATGTGGAGCTGCTGCCGCTGGCAGAGCACCCCTTTGACGGCAGCTGGGGCTACCAGACCACCGGCTACTTCTCGGTGACCAGCCGCTACGGCTCCCCCGCCCAGTTTGCCAGCTTTGTCAACGCCTGCCACCGCATGGGCATCGGCGTCATCATGGACTTTGTGCCGGTGCACTTTGCCGCCAACGCCGATGCGCTGGCAAAGTTCGACGGCACCCACCTCTACGAATACGACAGCGATGTGGGCCAGAGCGAGTGGGGCACCTGCAACTTCAACTACTACCGCCACGAGGTGTGCAGTTTTCTGAACAGCGCTGCCGCCCTGTGGATGGACGTATACCACTGCGACGGCATCCGCATGGACGCCATCTCCCGGGCATTGTACTGGCAGGGCGACCCCAGCCGCGGCGTGAACCAGGGCGCGGTGAACTTTTTGCGCGGGCTGAACCACGGCCTGAACAAGCACTGGCCCACCGGCATCTACATGGCCGAGGACTCCACCAACTTCCTCAAAGTGACGGCCCCCACCCGGTACGACGGCGTGGGCTTCGACTACAAGTGGGATATGGGCTGGATGCACGACACGCTGGACTACTTCGCCACCCCCTTCGGCGAGCGGCCGGATGCCTACGGCAAGATCGTGTTCAGCATGCATTACTTCTACAACGAGCTGTACCTGCTGGCGCTGAGCCACGACGAGGTGGTGCACGGCAAAAAGACCATCATCGACAAGCTCTGGGGCAGCTACGCCGAAAAGTGCGCCCAGCTGCGCACCCTCTATTTCTATATGTACATGCGCCCGGGCAAGAAGCTCAACTTCATGGGCAACGAGCTGGGCCACTTCCGTGAGTGGGATGAAAAGCGGGAGCTGGACTGGGGCCTGCTGCAGTACCCCTTCCACGATGCCTTCCAGAAATACTTCGCCCACCTGTGCCGGGTCTACGCCACCGAGCCCGCCCTCTATGACGGCGAGTACAACCCGGACTGCTTCGAGTGGGTGGCCTGCGAGAGCCGCGACGAGGGCGTATACGCCTGGCTGCGCAAGGGCCGGGGCGAAAGCCTACTGTGCGTCATGAACACCCAGGACCACGCCCACAAAAAGTTCCCGCTCTACCTCAAGTTCCCCTGCGGTGCCGAAGAAGTGCTGAACACCGAAGCCGCCGAGTGGGGCGGCGCGCTGAAGGGCCGCCGCAAGACCAGGCTGCACACTACCGACGGCGGCGTCTATGGCCGGGACTACACCCTCACAGTGGACCTGCCCGCCATGGGCAGCTGCCTGCTGCGCCTGACCCCGGAAGCGCCGAACCCGGACGCCGCCCGCATCAGTGCCAATAAGGCCATGAACCAGAAGCGCCGCACCGCCAAAGCAGCCGCAGTACCCACAGAGGTCAAGAAAAAGTAATATTCCGTGCAAAATGTCCCATCTGTTTTTAAACCGATGGGGCATTTTGTTTTTTCCGGCGGGCATTCACTGGACAGTGCAGGGTTTGGTTGCTATACTGTAGCTGTGATATTCTGCAACTGCGAGGTTTTGAGGATGACAAAACTCCTTTCCCGCCTGCCGCTTTCCGGCAGAGTCGGGCTGGGCTTTGCCGCCGGGGCGCTGGCACTGCTCGTTCTGGGCATCGCCGCGCCGGGCAGCAGCCTGTTTTTCCCGCTGGTGAGCCTGTGGTGTGATCTGGCCCTGTTCGCAGGCGTCCTGGTGGTGCTGCGGGTGGCCGGGGTCCGGTTCGACCTGTTCCACTGCGCGGTGATCGTGGGCCTGTGGGCCGCAGCGCTGCTCTACTTTTACTGGTCACTGAGCCGCCGGGATTTTATCTATTACTGGGACTACGCCAACTACATCCAGAAGCAATACGCCGCCGAGGCCGCCTTTGCCCAGAGCCCGGCCGCCGGCTTCGGGCTGATCTTCGGCTCCTTTGCCGAGGACTACACCAACT
>OLOT01001765.1_pt1 | contig 11958 bp, 9 predicted proteins | sample 1671991 | NCBI WGS metagenome assembly OLOT01 (sample SAMEA3136634, study PRJEB25190) | human gut metagenome | biome: human gut; feature: human-associated habitat; material: faeces | place: Austria | collected 2013
GACTTCCGGCTGCAACATCATTTAAGCATGTATCACCTGCAGGAGCTGCAGTGGGACTTCCGCTTGATGAGACATTGGCTAAGATTTACTGGGTAGATGATCTTGGTGAACTGTCACCGCTTGCAAGCGCTTACGCAAGAGCAAGAGGTGCAGACCGTATGTCTTCATTCGGTGACTTTATTTCTTTATCTGATGTATGTGATGCAGATACAGCACGTCTGATCAAGAGAGAAGTATCTGACGGAGTGATCGCACCAGGATATACAGATGAAGCACTGGAAATCTTAAAAGCAAAGAAAAACGGAAACTATAACATCATTAAGATCGATGAGAACTATACACCAGCACCATTAGAGCATAAACAGGTATTTGGTGTTACATTTGAACAGGGAAGACAGGAACTTCCGATCGATGATGAATTATTATCTAATATCGTGACTGAGAACAAAGAGATTCCAGAAGAAGCATTGATCGATATGAAGATTTCTTTGATCGTATTAAAATACACACAGTCTAACTCTGTATGTTTCGTAAAAGACGGACAGGCAATCGGAATCGGAGCAGGGCAGCAGTCACGTGTGCATTGTACAAGACTTGCAGGACAGAAAGCAGACAACTGGTGGTTAAGACAGTGTCCAAAAGTTATGAACCTGCCATTTAAAGAAAAAATCCGCCGTGCAGACAGAGATAATGCGATCGATCTTTACATTGGAGATGAATACATGGATGTTTTAGCAGACGGAGCATGGGAAAACATCTTCACTGAGAAGCCAGAAGTCTTTACAAAAGAAGAAAAGAGAGAATGGTTAGATAAATTAACAGATGTTACATTGGGATCTGATGCATTCTTCCCATTCTTTGATAACATTGAGAGAGCACATAAGAGTGGTGTAAAATACATCGCACAGCCAGGTGGATCTGTAAGAGATGACGCTGTCATTGACTGCTGTAATAAGTACAACATGGCAATGGCATTTACAGGAATCAGATTATTCCATCACTAAAAAGTTTCTTTATATAGTCATTGAACATGAAAAACAGTATATGGTCTGAAGTATAATTTTTTGGACCATATACTGTTTTTGTATGCAAAAAAATATGAAAAACAGGAGTTGTTATTTATTTAACGAGAAAGTTTATCGGTTAAGTATATTGTATTCAATTTTATTTTTGCTATAATGTAATTGAGTTAGATAGAGCTAACCAAAGGAGTTTTTATAATAATTTTAATCCAAAAGAAATGGAGGAGTTTTCAAAATGAAACAGTTTGAAGAATGGGAAGGATTTAAAGGTAGAATCTGGAAGGAAGAAATCAATACAAGAGATTTCATCCAGGAAAACTACACACCTTATGATGGAGACGAAAGCTTCCTTGCAGGATCTACAGAAGCAACAGATAAGCTATGGGGTATCTTACAGGGACTTCAGAAAGAAGAACGAAAAAAAGGTGGAGTTCTTGACATGGATACAGATATCGTATCTTCTTTAACTTCTCATGGACCTGGTTATATCAGTGAAGAAACAAAAGATTTGGAGCAGATCGTTGGTCTTCAGACAGACAAACCATTAAAACGTGCATTTATGCCATATGGTGGTATCAAAATGGCAGAAGAATCTTGTCGTAACTATGGTTATGAGCCAAGCGAAAGATTACATGAAATCTTTACAAAATATTCAAAGACTCATAACACAGCTGTTTTCGATGCTTACACACCAGAAATGAAAAAAGCAAGACATAACAAGATCATCACAGGTCTTCCAGATACTTATGGGCGTGGTCGTATTGTAGGTGATTATCGTCGTGTTGCTTTATACGGAATTGACTACTTATTAGAAGAAAAAGAAAATGATTTTGCAAACTGTGGATGCGGTGTTATGACAGATGATGTGATCCGTCTTCGTGAAGAGATCGCAGAACAGAAAAAAGCATTAAAAGGTATGAAAGAAATGGCTCAGATCTATGGATTTGACATTTCAAGACCAGCGAAAACTGCAAAAGAAGCAATCCAGTGGATGTACTTTGGATACTTAGCAGCAATCAAAACTCAGAATGGAGCTGCCATGAGTATCGGACGTGTCGCTACATTCCTTGATATCTATATCCAGCGTGACCTTGACAAAGGAATCATCACAGAAGAAGAAGCTCAGGAAATGATCGATCATTTAACAATGAAATTCAGAATGGTAAAATTCGCAAGAATTCCTTCTTACAACCAGTTATTCTCAGGAGATCCAGTATGGGCAACACTTGACCTTGCTGGTATCGGCGTGGATGGACGTTCCATGGTTACAAAGACTGACTTCCGTTTCTTGCATACATTAGAGAACATGGGACCATCTCCAGAACCAAACATCACAGTATTATATTCTTCTGATCTTCCAGAAAACTTCAAGAAATATGCAGCTGATATCTCTATTCGTACAAGTTCTATCCAGTACGAAAATGATGATGTTATGAAACCAGTATGGGGAGATGATTATGCGATCTGCTGCTGTGTATCTGCAACTAAGACTGGAAAAGAAATGCAGTTCTTCGGAGCAAGAGCAAACCTTGCAAAATGCTTATTATATGCGATCAACGGTGGTGTGGACTGCAAATCAAAACAGCAGGTAGGACCTTCTTACAAACCAATCATGTCTGAATATTTAGACTATGACGAAGTTATGGAGAAATATGATGTTATGATGGACTGGTTAGTAGATCTTTATGTGAACACATTAAACTTGATCCAGTATATGCATGACAAATATTACTATGAAGCAGCGGAATTAGCATTAATGGATACAGAACTTGAAAGAACATTTGCAACAGGAATCGCAGGATTCTCTCATGCAGTTGACTCTTTAAGTGCGATCAAATATGCAAAAGTAAAAGCGATTCGTGATGAAGATGGATTAGTTGTAGACTATGAAATCGAAGGAGACTTTCCTAAATACGGAAACGATGATGACAGAGCTGATGATATCGCAGTATGGCTGTTAAGAACATTCTTAGCTAAGATCAAAAAACATCACACATATCGAAACTCTGAGCCTACAACATCTATCCTTACGATCACATCTAACGTTGTATACGGAAAAGCAACAGGAACAATGCCAGATGGTAGAAAAGCAGGAGAACCTTTAGCACCAGGAGCAAACCCAAGTTATGGAGCAGAACAGAATGGATTATTAGCATCCTTAAACTCTGTAGCTAAACTTCCATATGAATGGGCATTAGATGGTATTTCTAATACACAGACGATCAACCCAGATGCATTAGGACATGAAGAAGGTGAAAGAATCAACAATCTTGTAAATGTTATGGACGGATACTTTGATCAGGGAGCTCACCACTTAAATGTAAACGTATTCGGTAAAGAAAAACTGATTGATGCGATGGAACATCCTGAAAAAGAAGAATATGCAAACTTTACGATCCGTGTATCTGGATATGCAGTTAAGTTCATCGACTTAACAAGAGAACAGCAGATGGACGTTATTTCCAGAACATGCCATGCAACAATGTAATTTAAATTAGTGGAATAGAACTATGAATGAAAAAATAACCGGAAAAATCCATTCCATCGAGACTTTTGGTCTTGTGGATGGTCCCGGTGTGCGGTTTATCGCTTTCATGCAAGGCTGCCGGATGAGATGCAAATATTGCCACAATCCGGAGACTTGGCAGGAAAACTGCGGTGAAGACTGGCAGGCAGAAGCCCTCTTAAAGAGGGCTTTGCGTTACCGCATGTACTGGGGAAGTGATGGAGGAATTACAGTTAGCGGTGGAGAACCCCTTCTACAGATCGAGTTCTTGATCGAATTTTTTAAATTGGCAAAACAAGAAGGAATCCATACTGCACTTGATACCTCTGCTAATCCATATACAAAAGAAGAACCATTTCACAGCAAATGGTTAGAATTAATGAAATACACTGACCTTGTCATTCTAGACTTAAAAGAAATGGACGAGGAAAAACATAAGAAATTGACAGGCTGTCCAAACAGTAATATTTTAGCAATGGCACAGGAAATCTCAGACCTCGGAGTAGATCTGTGGATCCGTCACGTGCTAGTGCCAGACTTAACAGACGATGAAAAAGGACTAGCAGACTTAAAACATTTTATCGATGGACTAAAAACAGTTAAGAGAGTAGAAATCTTGCCATACCATACACTTGGACTCTTTAAATGGGAAAAATTAGGAATAAAATACCCATTAGAAGGCGTAAATCCGCCAAGCGAAGAAGCTGTAGCAAAGGCAGAAAAGATCCTTGGTATTGAGAAAGTTTCTCAAAAATAAAGGTAGACAAAACATCCAAGATAGGATATTATAATAACAGTTAGTTAAGACTAACCAACATAAAACAAAAACAAAACATAACAAAGCTAGAAAATCTGACCAGACTTCCTTGGGTCGGATTTTTTATTTGGCTTTTTTAGCGTGTTGAATATGTATGAGTCAATAAAAATGGATATGCGAAGGCTGAGAAAAAGACAAAAGTGAAAAATCAAAGATAGTTTTTGTATACAAATTCGTTATAATTATCACTAATCTTGACAAAGACAAGCTTGATTTATATAATGGTTATAATAATAACCAGTTTAGATGGAAGGAAGAACAATGAAATTAATAGAATTATCAGAAGTAGAAATACTTATCATGAAAAGTATTTGGAAACTTGGGGATGGGATTACGGTATATGAAATTATTGATTATCTAGATCAAGTATATGACAGGAAATATACAAGAAGCACAGTAAAGACATATATCACAAAATTAAAGAAAAAAGGATTTGTAGATACACAAGTGAAAGGTAATTACAGTTATATCACAGCAAAGATCACAGAAAAAATGTATCGTGAAGAACAGATGGAATTGATGAAGGATTTCTGGCATGATGGGTCGATGAAAGAATTGGTTCAGACGTTAACACACACAATATCAAAAGAAGAGAAAGAAGAATTAAAGGATTTGATCAATGATTTGGATGATTAAAAAAATATATATTTATGTCATCAGTATGATACTGCTGAATGGTTTGGTGGGAAGTATTTCGTATCTTTGCTTTCGCAAGATAAGGCAACAACTAGAACGAAAAGGACTGATCAGTATGTGTATTACTGTCTTAAGAGGAGCAGTCTTATCGTTTCTGATGCCGATCGTAATTGTATTGATCTATTTCATTTATTATGTATATGAAGAAGATTATACAATGTTTGCACTGTCTCCGTTGGTAGGATGGGTATTTTTTGTTGTAGGAATCATTTGGACGATTGGTTTTTTAAAAGCTATACTGAAAACAATACGTATTCAGACACAAATGAATCAATTACGAAAGAGGGCATGTGTATGCAGCAGATCTATTTTAGATTGCAAGAATCAATGGAAAGAAGAAGTAGGTGTTTGTAGAAATGTCGAAATCAAAACCGTATATGGATTGGCAGTACCGATTATTTGTGGATTTCTAAAACCGATGATTTTACTTCCAGAAAGAGAATATAACAAAGAAGAATTAAAGATTATATGCATCCATGAGTTGATTCACTGTAAGCATAAAGATATTTTGTGGAAACAGTTATGCGGACTTGTAAGGGTCATTCATTGGTGGAATCCATTAGTAAAACAATTAGATATGGATGTAGACAGCTGGAATGAAACATACTGCGATTTAGAATCAATCACAATTATGAAAAGCAAAAAAAGATATTTTACAACAATCTGTGAAATTGGAATATCACCATTTGCAAAAGGAGCATATCTGTGCACAGCATTAGGAGAAGACAAAAGTCAATTAAAGACACGAATTTTAAGAATTAAATCAATTGAAAACAAAAATACAAGGAATGTAATGGCAGGAACATTCCTTTGTATAGGATTATCTTTCGTGGTCGTTGCGGTAATTATTCTAAGCACGATCGGCTATCATAAAATTTATGTAGAAACAGTCTGGGCAACGGAAATAGAAGAGGATCTTCCTGAAGAAGAGACAGAATATACAATGGATTTGAAAGAATATACTGCAAAAAGGATCGGGACAAACTTAGCAGTTACAAAGCTAAAACAAAATATCAAAAAAGGAGAAGAAATAGATGTAGTTCAGCCATTAAACGCCAAAACAAGGTTAGAAACAAAAGAGCTGAGATTAAAAAAAGGTGAGAGAATTGAGCTGACCGTTTTTTCATCTAAAGAAATACAAAGAGACGATAAGGATTTTGTGGCAGGAATTATAGATGAGACAGGAAAAGAACGATATGTGATGCATGCGGTCGATATTATACATGACTTTTATGTGAAAAAAGATGGAAAATATAAAGTATTCGTTGAAAATCGTTATAAAAAGAAAATAAAAATAGGAATAGCGATTTGTGTGGAGAAATGATAAATGAGGAAATATGCAGTTCGTTTTATGGTATTTTATATATTAAGCATTGGGTGTTTACTGGGAATTATTATATATTCGTATCAAAATAAGATTGATCGTCATAATGAACAAGTGGAGATAGAATACCCTGGAGTATGGAAGTTATCGGATGAATATGATAATAGAAATTCTAGCTATATGGAATTCCTTCATCAGAAAAACTCTCTCAGTATTTTAAAAAACGTATATAAAGAATTAGAAAAAGCAGAGTTATACAGAGAATATTCCAGACAGATTCTATCTTATCATGAATATTTTCGTGGGAATGAAAAACTTGCATCTGGATCATATAATGACAAAACGGAAGATGGATATCTTACAAATTTAACTGTACTTCAGATGCCAGAGAAAATGATAAGTGAAAAGAAGATAGAACAACATATTGAAAAAGGTCGTTGCTTTACTTTAAAAGAGTATCAAAGACCTTTGAATCAAGAGATTCCATTAATTGCAGGATATGATTATCAAAAAGTTTTTCATTTGAATCAGAAAATTAAGGCAGGATATTTGGGAACTGAAAATTGTACGTTTAAAATTGTTGGGTTTTTACATAAGAATACTAGGTTGTCATCGGAATTAAATCTTGATGAAACATTGATTATGCCAACAGTAAGTAAAATGAAAACAATGAAACAAGAGAATGAAAAAATATTAATGTCAGTAAAATGTTCAGGTTATTTTTGTTATAAGAATGAGAAAGAGTATCGTCAAATAAGTAATTTGCTAAAAAGAATACGCAGGGAGACAGGTTATCGTTATGTGATACCGCAGATGAAATGGAAATCAAATAATTTATTACCAATGACAACTGAAAAAGCATTGATATTCATGAGTTTAAATTTGCTACTAGAATTCATCGTTGTATATAAAGTACTGGCTGTGAATACAAGAAAAGTGAAAACATTGGTATATAAAACAGTAGCCCTATGTACAAGTGGGAGTATATTTGCAAATGTATTTTTGCGGTTCTTGTTTCCTAAACACATAAAAATAATTCAAATATATTCTTCTGATTTTGTGGCTTATATGATAATAGTATTTTTGTTATGTGCAGGAATGATTGGATTAAAGGAGAAAAGAACATGATGGAGAAGATTCTGCTTGGGAGTAGTTATCTAGCTCAAGCTATTGTTATGGCAACGATTGCATTTGCAGTCATAAGCACAATTTACTATTTACGATATAATAAAAAGATTATATGTCAGCCAGGATGGATCATAAAATACATATTTTTGGTTTACATAGCAACCGTTGGCATGGTCACGAGAGTATTAGACATCACATCATGGTCATATGGAGGATTTACAGCCTGGAATATTGTACCATTTGTGAATGAAAGCTGGAAATTGATGCTGTTAAATACATTAATGTTTCTGCCAATGGGACTTTTTGTTCCCATATTTATAAAGAAAATAAAATGGAACTATGGAAAAGCAATAATTGCAGGGGCATTGATATCTTTGATGATCGAGTTTGTACAAGTTGTATTTGCAGGAAGAATTGGTGATATTGATGATATCATTTTTAATACATTAGGATTTCTGATCGGGTATATCCTAGAGAACCTGTTGCAAAAAATTCTTTTAAAAAAGCAATTAGGATTTGGAACAGAGGCATTGGTACTGGTTATGATCAATGGATTTCTAAGTATCCCATTTTATGAGAAGACGGTGTCAATTGGAGATATGATTTTGGATAGTTTGAATCTCAACAGTTGGTCAGGAAATAGTGGATATATATTGTCATATAACGGCATCCATTACACAATGATCCCATGTATAATACTAGCAGTCATCAGCTGGGCTATAGCACATAGACATCCAAAAGACTATGGTGCTAAAACAGCGAAAATAATCAGTATATTTATGATTGTTTGCTTCATTGGAAATTTTATTCAGATTTTAAGCCAAGATAGTATTATACCAATGCTTGCTGCATCCATTGTGTGTGCGGTAATAAGTCGAAAAACTATTAGATATTAGGGATTTGATATTCCATGAAAAATATGATATGCTATAGTATGAAACATTAAGGAAAATAAGATATGAAAAAATTATCAATACTACTTGCAGGGGTATGCCTAACAGCTGCACTATACAGTGCAGGCACAACTTATGGACAAAACAAAACCAACTCTGCCAAGCAGAAAGAAGACACAGTTACAACAAATAAATACCAAGGTGTAACGATCAAAGACAAAGCCAAAGGAAAAGTAACAAAGCAACAAGTCAGGGAACTAAAAAAGAACACTCCGGTAAAGATGAAGGAAACATCATTATCTGGGAAGCAGAAGAAGCTAAATAGAGGTGGAAGCAATGTTAATACCAGATTTAATTATACAGCTGATCGCAGTAGTTATTGGGGTAGCACTATATGCAACTATATTTAAAATATTAAAAAACATAATATATAAAATAATACATTAAAACATGACAGTATTATTTTTAGAAAAATGGTTATAATTTAGCTAATATATTTTGTTAATCAATAGTTATTGTCAACAAACTTCAAATATGTAAGAGAATATCTCGTATTCAAATAAAAATAGTTGCTGGTGTAGTAAGTTTGAAGAGACTTCTTAATCAATCAATTTTAAAGAGTTGGAGCTCCAAAATGATTAAAAAGTCTCTTGAGGCTTATTTTTTTACCTTAAAGACCAAAATTGTATTTTGTAAAAAACAATTTCAAAACATGTCCGTATTTTGTTTCGTCAGTACAAAGATTGTGTAAGGAACTTTAAAAAGATGACACGAAATCAAAAAAGATGCAGTAAGGGGGCTGTAAAAAGACCTCTGAGCATTTCGTTTAGTGTAAGAATCTTTTTTTACTTCTTACACGAACCTTGAAAACGAAACAGCCTGCCCATAGTGATACCAGAACTGAATAGGCATTCAGCGTGTCTTTTCTGGTTAATACGTCCCGGAAACATCAGCACCCGGTACAGGAACGGATATGGGATGAGAACAGGAATTTAATAAACGAAGGAGGTTTGCAATAAAGCAGATGGGTTTGATTATTTCCTTTATTGGATTTTGGTAGGATGTCCCTATGGTATCAGAAAAATGTGTATGTTTCTTGTGCCGAAGAATTTTGGAATTGCAGGAAGTATGGGAATACTGGCACTGAATTGTATCGTTGGAGGTCTGATTGGTGGTATTATTGTTTTTGTGAGGATTATCGTTATATTTACGCAGATAATAAAAGTAATAGCAGGACACTTCTGGACACAATGTCCAAAGGTGTAAAAGAAAAAAGGGCAACAAAAAAGGCATTGTCAATCAATCATAAACAATACCTCTACTTGTCATCTGGAACATATTCCATAATATCTTTAATCCGGCAGTTAAGTATCTGACATAGCCTGTTCAGAATAATGGTCTTTACTACCATATTTTGTCGGAGCCGCTGAAGCTGCCCTTTGAAGCTGGATCATATCGAATTCGGAGATTATTCGTATCAGGAGATAACATCAAAGGAAAAATTGCTAGAAGTGTTATCGTATTTGTTGCGGATAGGTGATTTCAAGCAGTACGCTGGAAAGACTATCCTAAATAATGTTTATATGGACCTGCGAGGAAAAAAGCCTGTATTTAAGAAAACCAAGACAGCTATGGAAAGAAATAATATATTTGCAACAATCAGAAGGTATGCAAAGAAGCTAAAGCCGCAGTATAATGGAGATGTATATCTGGAAAAGTGCTGATATACATATCAGGGGAACGAAACATACGCCTTTCTGATGTCGGATAAATATATCATGGCACTATATACGCATTGTCTGGTGGCAAGAAAAGAAGCTGCTGTGCAGGATTTGCGGGTGGAAGGTTTTACTGAAAAAGAATATGAAATGGTAAGACTGGAGAATGTGGGTGATGTTTTGTTTCAGGCATTGATGCTGGATGATGTAAAGATAAAAGATGGAATGATGTATGCAGATTTTTTATCAGTGATTTTAGATAATATTGTTGATAATTATTAAAAAGCTATGCGTTACGAAAGGGAGAGAAAAAATATGGGTGAACCAAAATGTATTTATTGTGGAACTTCCAAAGATTTGTCTAATTCAGATATTATACCAGATGCATTAACCGCATCAAGGATAATAAACAAGTGTGTGTGTCATGTGGAGCATAATAGTGGAATGACAAAAAAATTTGAATCAGAGGTGGCGGAGAAATTAGCCTTTCTATTGAATTATTTAAACATTAAATCGAAAAAAAGTAATCATTTTCCGACTTATGAAGCAGATTATGTGATTGCAGGGATACGATATCATGATAAAAAGGTGGTCAAAGAACATGATTTTATAAACAAGAAAATTCTGTGGAGTGAGAATAACGAGTCAGCATTTGGACCGTATGAAAAGATTGAACAGATAGCAAAATCAAAAAAAACTAATAAAGGCGATATTGAACAAATAGATATAAATACTCAAGTGATAGAATCACATATTCCACTTAAGTATGAGGTCTTTTTTAGTGAAGCGATGCATAGGCAAGTGGCGAAGATCGCATATGAATGGTATTGTCTGAAAAATAAAGTGGAAGATAAATACGAGGATTTTTCAGATATAATAGCCTATATTCTGGACGGTGGCAATGACCAAGTTGTAAAAATGGTCACAGATAAAATACTACTCGACAAATTTAGCGAATTTTGTCATGATGGAAGTCATGCTATGTTAGCTTATATTGATAATCAAGGTGGCATTAGTGTATTAGTGGATATTTTTGGAGTTGCAGTATATGATATAAAGGTATGTAAACATATACCAACATTTTGTGAGAATAATTGCATATTGCAAAAGATTAACATTGATGGTTCAGGAAATAGAGAGTGTGAATGTTTATGTGTTCATGACTATAATGATATTGTTTCAGACATGATTAATGGGATGAGTGAGAGTACTGATTTCCCAGCACAGGAAATTGGGGGATTGCAATGTCATGTAATGATGCCCCAAAATCAACATATTAACTATAATCTCTTTGTTTTAGATATTCTTCATATATTGGGTAAAGGAGTGGCAGGAATTCATGGTGGTAATCAATATGTGGTTGATTTTGTACTAAATCAATTACAAGACTTATTAAATACGGATGTCATTCATAAGAGAGGGCTTAAAAGATTTGTTGAGGACAATATTGGAAGTGATGAAATAAAGATAAATGAAGAAAATATAGGAGAACATAGCATCTTTTACTATTACATTCTTTATAAATTGGGGGAAAGTGAAATTCAAGCTTTAGATGATAAAGTTGTTGAACAGTTCATTATCAATCTATTTAACACAAGGAAGATTGATTCAAGAGAAGTGAATATGAGGGAAAAACTTGAAGAAATGTTACGTGAAGAAAAGTATAGTGAATTGATTAAGTTGGGGGCATGTAAAATAAGAAATTGGTAATCAAAATTTCAAAGTAAGTTTGAAGTTGCTGATTTGAAACAGATTATAAAAGAAACAGCGTCAGGGCAGTTGCAAGTCGAGAGATTTGTAGCTGCCCTTTTTGTTTATTGCTTTTGGATACGATGTCCAGAAGCGGAAAGGAGA
>OLOT01001776.1_pt1 | contig 11906 bp, 9 predicted proteins | sample 1671991 | NCBI WGS metagenome assembly OLOT01 (sample SAMEA3136634, study PRJEB25190) | human gut metagenome | biome: human gut; feature: human-associated habitat; material: faeces | place: Austria | collected 2013
GCTCCGGACGCTAATGAAGATGGAGTGAGAGTGAAGGTTTATAATATCGGAAACCATCAGCCGGTAAGCTTGAAATTTTTTGTCGAAACGCTGGAAAATTGTCTGAGGAAAGCCGGAGTGATCGACAATGAAGCAGAAAAAGAATTTCTTCCGATGCAGCCAGGAGATGTATATCAGACTTATGCGGATGTATCGGAGTTGGAAAAGGATTTCGGATTTAAACCGGATACGCCGTTGGAAGTGGGGCTGACAGCGTTTGCGGAGTGGTATGCTGGGTATTATCGAAGGAAATAAAATGAAAAAAAGGATCAATAAAAAAATCAAGATAGATCAAAAGAGAATAGCGATATTTACAGGAATTGTATTTCTTATCAAATAGCAGGATGTATTTTAATTGCGAATAAGGGAACCTTGAAAGAATCTACAAGCTATGAATGTTATACATATATTGAATCTGGTCAGGCGGATGATTATAAAGCACAGATGGAAGAAAGATTTTCTCTGTTAAGAAATCCGGAATTGAAAAATGTGGAGCTTCCTGCTATGAACTCTGATCAGGGACCTTTGATGCATATGGAAGTGATGGAAGATCCGAAGGAATGGACGAACACAGTTGTAAAACAGTTTTTTGGAAAAGAAAGTGTTATCGAAGTTCCCAGAAGTGAAAGGTAAAAATAATTAACTGCAAAGATATTTCAGAGAAATGAGATAAACCCAAAAAGAGGAGTCAAGATGCATAGGAAGGGACGGGTTCCTGTTGCAGTTGTTGCCGAATACGAAAAGATGCGCTATGATGGACAGAGATAGTTGAAAGGATATAGAAGGACTATGAAACGAACAAACACCATTTTATATCTCGTTGTTCCCTGCTACAACGAGGAAGAGGTTCTGCATAAGTCGGCAGCGGTTCTTTTGGACAAACTGGATCGGTTGATTCAGGCGGGGACGATTTCGGATAAGAGCAAGATTTTATTTATCAACGATGGCAGTAAGGACAGCACCTGGCAGATTATTTATGAGCTGACGCGCCAGAACAGCAAGTATGCGGGCCTGAGCTTTTCCCGCAACTACGGTCATCAGAGTGCGATTCTGGCAGGTATGATGGCTGCTAGAAGCAAGGCAGATGCGGTTGTGACAATTGATGCAGACCTGCAGCAGGATATTGAAGCACTGGATCAGTTCCTGGAATGTTATCAGAATGGCTGTGAGATTGTCTATGGCGTGCGCAATGACCGTGATACCGACGGATTTTTCAAAAAGACGACAGCAGGACTGTTTTACAAGCTGATGCATGTGCTTGGCTGCCAGACGATTACGAACCATGCGGATTATCGCCTGATGTCAAAGAAGGCATTGGATGCGCTGTCAGAATTTCATGAAACGAACCTGTTTCTGCGGGGATTGATTCCGACGATGGGCTTCCAGTCGGATATTGTTTATTTCGATGTAAAAGAAAGAGAAGCCGGACAGTCGAAATATACATTGAAAAAGATGATGACGCTGGCAGTAGATGGAATCACTTCCATGAGCACCAGACCGCTGCAGATGATCGTAATCCTTGGATTTCTGACCTTTTTGTTCAGCATTGGACTGTTTATTTCCTGTATCGTGGACTGGGCAAATGGTGCAGTTGTCGCCGGCTGGACGACAACGGTGGCTTCGACCTGTCTGATCGGCGGCATTACACTTTTATCCCAGGGAATTATTGGGGAATATATCGGGAAGATTTATATGGAGAGCAAAGGGCGTCCGCGGTATATCGTGGATTCCATGATCCTGCGGGATGCAGAGGATAGTGCAGAGGAAGAACAGAAAAATGAGCGTAACGATTGATATTCATGCGGATGACTTTGGGGAATCCGTTCATGCAAGCCGGGATATTCTGGATTGTTTAAAAGATGGAAAATTGAACAGTATCAGTGTGCTCGCAAATATGAGCTGCTTTGAGGAATGTGTGAATATGTATCGCAGGGAGCAGGATGAGTTTGTTTGGCAGCCCAAAATATCAGTACATTTGAATTTATTAGAGGGAATCAGTCTGGCAGGTGCGGAAAATGTACCGGATCTTGTGAACAGGGATGGACATTTTAAACTTTCTTGGGAAAAACTCTTTTTTATTTCCTTTCTTCCTTCTCGCAATAAGTTTAAAAATCAGTTAAAAAAAGAAATTGAACTTCAAATCAAAACTGTTGTAGACGCGTTTCCAGAACTTTCTTTCAAAGCTATTCGTATTGACAGTCATCAGCATACGCATATGATACCGGTTGTAGCAGATGCGTTGTTTGAAGTGATTGGAGAGCAGAAATGGCAACCAGAGTACATCAGAGATTCCAGAGAACCGATGATGCCTTTTTTGAAAAAAATATCTTTATATAAAACGTTTCGTCCGGTCAATTTCATCAAAAACATGTTATTGAAATTTTGCTCATCAATACAAAAAAAGAGGTTCAAAGAAGCAGGATTGGCACCAATGTATCTTTGGGGACTGATTATGAGTGGACACATGGACGAAAAAAGAATTGTCAAGCTGTTTTCTGCAATGGAAAATAAAGCGGAACATGATGGCAGAATGTTGGAGATTTTGTTCCATCCTGGCAGATCAAGCTTGGAAGAAATATCCAAGGACGTGGAACAAAAAGATGCAATTGAGTTTTATATTTCTGAAAATCGCACAATAGAAAAACAGGCAGTCTATGCATTGGATCTGGCACAAAAAGCAAGAAAAGGAGAACGCTGATGGATAAAATAGCGGTACTGATTCCCTGTTATAACGAAGAAAAAACGATTGAAAAGGTTGTCCGGGATGCAAAAGCGGCGCTTCCGGAGGCTGTTATTTATGTATATAATAACAATTCTACCGACCGCACAGCAGAGCTGGCAGAAAAGGCCGGTGCAGTGGTACGGCAGGAATATAAGCAGGGGAAAGGCAATGTAATCCGCCGAATGTTTCAGGAGGTTGATGCACTGTGTTATATTATGGTAGACGGTGATGATACCTATCCGATGGAAAATGCGAGGGAAATGGCGGACCTGGTGCTGGAGCGCAACTCAGACATGGTAGTGGGTGACAGACTGTCTTCCACGTATTTTGAAGAGAATAAACGTCCTTTCCATAATATGGGAAACAGTCTTGTCCGTGCGTCGATCAATGCACTGTTCAAATCGGATATTCGGGATATTATGACGGGATATCGTGCATTTTCCTACCGTTTTGTCAAGACATTCCCGGTACTGTCCCGTGGCTTTGAAATCGAAACGGAGATGACGATTCATGCGGTTTATAACAATATGCAGGTAGATAATGTTGTGATCACATACCGTGACCGTCCGGAGGGCAGCGAATCCAAGTTAAATACGTATTCGGATGGTTTCCGCGTGCTGAAAACGATTTTCCGGATGTTCCGTCAGTATCGCCCCTTTGCATTTTTTGGGCTGTTGGCGCTGTTGTTGTTTGTGATTGCAGTTGGGTTCTTTATTCCGGTTGGAATCGAGTATGTGGAGACTGGTCTGGTGCCGAAGTTCCCGACACTGATCGCCTGTGGATTTGCAGGATTAGCTGCATTACAGTCCCTGTTTGCGGGCCTTGTCCTGCATAATCTTGGCGTGAAGGACAGAAGGGATTTTGAATTCCGACTGCAGATTGTGGGGAAAGATACGAAAGAATAAGGTTAGTGGAAAGTAGAAAACGAAAAATGAATCTGGAAAAGAGAACGGTACGAAATAAAGTGTGGTGGATAGCGGGAGCAATATTGCTTCCGCTGCTCCTGTTTTTGGCATTGGGAGCACAGGATCAGGTTGTTTCTTATTCTGTATTTAAAGTGCCGGCTGTATCTGCCTATTATTTTATCTATTATGCAGAAAAATGGTTCGGTGTATTTCATTTGTTCCTGACAGCAGCGGCAATTTTAGTTGCTATCGTGATAGCAGTCAGAATTTCAGATCGAAGTATATATGAGAGTGCTCTGCTTCGGATATTCCTTGAAACGGCTTCCGTATGGCTTTGTTATCTGGCGGTTGTGGTCAGAATCGGAGATATGGAATCTGTTAATTCTGTCAGAGTTTTTCTTCAGATTTTGACAACCCTTTGGTGGATTGCAGTCGTGATGGATGGAACCGGCTGGATTTGTGGGCATGTGTTGAAAAAAGAAACAGTGGAAAAGAAAGATGACTGGAAATGGCTGTTTTCAGTTTTACTCGTAGTGCTCTTTATAACCTGGCTTATGCTTGCATGGTCCGGAAAGTATGTTTATCCACAGGGAGATGATTTTGAATATGGTGCAAACAGTCATCTTGCATGGGTGCATGGAAAAGGCGTTTTAGGTGCGTTTGGCGGTGCATGTAAAACAGTGGCAGATGCCTTTGGAAGCTGGCAGGGAACATTTTCTTCTATTTTTCTCATGGCACTTCAGCCAGGGATCTGGGGAGAACAGTATTATCATCTGACACCAGCTTTGTTATCCGGATTACTGAGCATAGCTGTGCTGATTTTTTCGTATCAATTTTTCCATACATTGTTTGGAGCCGGAAAAAAGGAGGCAGGGATTCTGGGCTGTCTGCTGGCAATTTTGGCGTTGCAGCTTGCGCCGGCCAAAGTATCAGCTTTTTACTGGTGGAACGGAGGAATTCATTATACCGGAGCATTCAGCTTTTTGCTTTTATTCACGGCATTTCTGATACATGCGATTGTCGGAAAAGAAAAAAGAGTGCTGTATAGTGTATTGGCAGCATGGATGGCAGTTATGGTTGGCGGCGGAAATCTTGTGACGGCGTTGATCGGAAATGTGGTTACAGGATATGTGATCTTGATTTTGTTGTGGAGAAAACGAAAGGATTTGTTAAAGTATCTGGCGGTTCCCGGAGGAGCGATGCTGGTTGCATTTTGTATCAATGTAGTGGCTCCCGGAAACTGGATCAGGCAGGGAAAATCCGGTGAGATCGTGTCCTATGGTGTAATTGGTTCTATTTTAAAATCCTTTGTACTGTGTATACAGGATATCGCAGGAGACTGGACCGGGATTTTCTGGGTATTTTTGATTTTAATGGCACTTCCTGTTTTATGGGCAATAGCCGCTAAAACAGAATTTGGTTTTCCGCTTCCGGGAGTCATTACTTTGGCAGGATACTGTTTCCTGTCTGCAATGTATGCACCACAGCTGTTTGCACTCGGACAGTGGGGGACGGGAAGAATTGAAAACATTATGTATGATATGTTTTTGATTTTGACCGTTGTTCTTGAATTTTACTGGATCGGATGGATTCAGAAAAAGCAAAAGCTGTGCTGGAACGCCGATTCTCATTTAAAATGGTATGGCTTTTGTACAGGAATGACAGTGATATGCTTTTTACTGGTATCTTTGGCATCGCCGAAAGAAATAACCTCTGCAGCAATTGTAAATGCAGTCAGGAGCGGTGAAGCGCGGGCATATGCAGATACAATAGAACAAAATATTGAGACCATTAAAAATTCGGATGAAGCTCTGATTTTAATCCAGGAGCCGCCGAAAACTCCGGAGCTGTTTACGACAGATGAAATCGAAACCTGGAGATTTGGAACGGCGGAGTATTACGGAAAAAATAAAATTCGTTATTATGAAGAGTTGGATAAGTGATCGGAGATGGGGAATAAAAGCACAGATAAAACTGAAAAGACAGAAAAAACGGAGGCTTTTACGGTGAAGAAACTGGCAGAATGGATTAGTATAAAGAAAATAGCAGTAGCTGTCGGATTCGCATTTTTTGCGTCGATGGTGCCGAACTGGTTACTGGCGTTTATCGCCAGACCTTCGGGGGACGACTACGGATATTCTGCAGCAAGCCATCAGACGTGGCTTCATACGCATTCTGTGATCGAAGTGCTCCGGACAGGTCTGGAAACGACAAATCAGATGTGCCAGGTCTGGAATGGAGACTGGTTCAGTGTTTTTATATTTACGCTGATGCCGGAGGTCTTTGTATACAGAAGTTTTTGGATCGTACCTGTGTTCTGGACGCTGGCAATGATTGCAGCCACTTATTATATGGTACATGAGGTTTTTACAAACTATTTTGGCTTAAAATGGTATGAAGGCGGAGTAGTCACATTATTGATCCTGCTGATGTTTTATCAATGGATTCCAAGCTCCGGAATCGGTATGTACTGGTATGTTGGAGTAATCCACTATATGATGCCCCATGTTTTGGCAATGCTTTTGATTGGATTTTTACTGAAATATTTAAGAACGGACAAATTCAGATATATTATCTTTTCTGTTTTGGGAATGATCGCAATCGGAGGGAGCAGCTATTATTCGGCATTTCTGGTTTTATTTAGTTATGTATTGATGTTTGTGATCGTGAAAAATAAAAAGCGTGCAGGGGTATTTGCATTCCCGACATTTGCCGGAATGATCGCTTTGTACTTTCAGGTTACAGCGCCAGGAAATGCAGCCAGAGTAGGTGGAGAGCAGATGGGCTTCAGCGTAGGAAAAGCAGCTTTCACGATTGTAGAAGCGTTGTGGCAGGGGGCTGTAAATGTAGTAAATTATGGGAGGGAGACTCCACTTTTATTTGTGCTGTTATTCTTTGTGGCAGTCGTAGCATGGGAATGTCTTTCAGAAGCAAAATTGAAATTCGAGTTTAAATATCTGGTATTATGGGTTGGCTATATGTTTGGCGTGTATGCGGCAATGTATGCACCGGAGCTCTATGCAGCAACGGAGGTGTCCGGAGGACCTGGAACGATGGAATATCTGACGTTTATTTTAACGTCAGTTTCCTCCGTTATCTATGTAGAGGGCTGGATCTTGCGAAAACTGGAACTGCGTCATACTCTGAAAAGAAGAGAAATTTATCATAAATGTATCACAGTTCCGGCGGTATTTGTTTGCCTGGTTCTGTGCCTGGTATTTAGGGGAAATCTGAAGGATTCGTTATTTTATAGCTCCTGCAGTTATATTGCAAGCGGTCAGGCAGCAGATTTTAAGGAACAAATGGAATCCCAGGAAAGAATATTGCGGGATGATTCCATTAAAGAAGCATATCTGTGTCCGACAAATCCGGAGCAGGGACCATTGATGCATATGCCTGTCATCAAAAATCCGGAAGCATTTACCAATAGAGTTGTCGGAAGTTTTTATGGAAAAGATATGGTTACAACAACGGAATAAACATCAGATAACAATTACAGATAGGATGAATCCAGCGTGAAAATAAAGGAGAACAGTGTGAATAAAAAGCTTCATATCGAAATGCTGCGGATCATAGCGGTAGTGATGGTCATCCTGAATCATTCGGATCTATAATATACCTATATTTGTGGAGAAGCTGCTTAAAAATGAGATTCAGACTTCTTACTGGTACCTGTATGAATATATAGGAATTTTGATGATGCTTCCATTTCTTGGGGCAATTGCGAGAAATGTGGATTTGGATTGCATGAAATACTTTCTGGGATTGGGTTTGATCGTTAAAGTTGGAGTGTCTATGATCGGACAGTTTACGGGATATTCTATGCCGATGAGTTTTTTTGTACTGCAGAATAATGTTTTTTATGTTTTGCTGGGATATTTTCTGGAAAAAGCAGTTAGTACAGAAAAATGCCGACAGCTGTCCGGATGGAAGCTATCGGCTGGTCTGGCAATGAGTGTGATAGCAGCTGCAGTTATGGTGATTGCTGACAGAAAGCTGAGTGGGGAATATCATGAATCCGTATTGAATCTTATGATTCCGCTGATGGCTTGTGCAGTTTATCTTGGCGTCCGCAGATTTTTTGTAATGCATACGAATATCAGAGGAGCCGGGATCATAGCATGTCTGGGCAGCTGTGCATTTGGCGTATACTTACTGGAGCATATCGGTCAGAAGCTATTCCTGAAGCTATATTTGCAGCTGGCAGAGCGGACATTCGGAATATTTGCATGCTCTGTTTATATCTGCTGTATTTTGCTGTTTAGTTTTGCATGTACATGGTTTATTCGAAAAAGTAAAATAGTAAGAAAATTTATTTAGCAGATTGGTACAGTTCTTTTTGCGGAAGCATGGGAGGATGTAACGAAAATTCATGCAAAGGGAACAAGACTGACGCAAAGAACTTTATTGCGTTCGTAGCACTGATGACTCTCAGGACTAAACCTGAAAGTCGTCGAGAGTTAATTTTTCAGGAAGTTCACAGATAATATTGGTAATTGATTTGGCGAGAAATGCATAAGACTTTATAATAAAGTCGTAAGCAAGTCGCACAAACCGTAAATATAGCCTAAAAAATAAACCTTAAGAGATGGCATGACAAGTCCATATTTTATAAATAGTACCATGTTAAATTCCTGAAAATTAGACGGTTACCAATCCCTGCTTGTTAAAAAGCAGGGATTGGTAGTATGATAAAGAATATCAGAACCACAGAAAGGAACACACTTATGCTGCACGAACTGGAATATCCATTTGACAGTGAATATATTTTAAAAAAATCAAAAAGCTTGAAGCGTCGTCTGCTGGAGGAGAACACCCAGCGGATTCCGAAGAAGATCGCGGTGCTGGGAGGCTCTACGACCCATGATATTATCCGGATTCTGGAGCTGTTTTTGCTGAATCAGGGAATTGAACCGACCTTTTATGAATCGGAGTACGGAATGTACTGGGAAGATGCGATGTTCGGCAATGAAGAATTGAACGCGTTTGGACCGGATCTGGTTTATATTCATACGAGCTTTCGAAACCTGCGCAGTCTGCCGGAGGTAAAGGATTCCCGGGAACAGGTGGAAGACAAGCTCAGATCGGAATTTGAACATTTTCAGGTGATGTGGGAGAAGCTGGCGGATACCTGGCATTGTCCGATCATTCAGGACAACTTTGAACTTCCCTATTACCGTTTGATGGGAAATCAGGATGGTGCGGATTTTCACGGCAGAACCTGGTATGTGAACCGGATGAACCAGATGTTTGCAGACTATGCTGCAGAGCATCAAAATTTCCTGATCAACGATATCTGCTATCAGTCTGCGGCATATGGTCTGGATGAATGGTCTGCGCCGTTTTTCTGGCACATGTACAAGTATAGTTTGTGCCTGAAAGCGATTCCGTGGATGGCTCACAACGTTGCGAATATCATGAAGTCGCTTTACGGAAAAAATAAAAAATCGCTGGTGCTGGATCTGGACAATACGCTCTGGGGAGGTATTGTCGGAGATGACGGTCCGGAGAATCTGGAAATTGGACAGGAAACGAATCTGGGACAGGTTTATGCGGAATTTCAGTCCTATGTGAAGTCACTGAAAGACTATGGCGTGATGTTGAACGTCGCGTCCAAGAATGAAGAGGAAAATGCACTTGCAGGCTTGAATCATCCGGCAGGGGTGCTGAAGCCGGAGGATTTCCTGATCATTGCGGCAAACTGGGAGCCGAAGAGCCGGAATATTCTGGAAATTGCGCATCAGCTGAACATTTTGCCGGACAGCCTTGTGTTTGCAGATGATAATCCGGCAGAGCGGGAGATTGTGCGGCAGCAGGCGCCCGGTGTGACTGCGCCGGAAATCGGCAAGCCGGAGGATTATATCCGGGTGCTGGATCGCGGTGGCTATTTTGAAGTGACATCGCTTTCGGAGGATGACCGAAAACGAAATGAAATGTATCAGGCGAATTTGAAGCGCGAAAAGGCGCAGGCATCCTTTGCGGACTATGCAGAGTATTTGAAATCCCTGGATATGAAAGCCACGATCCGAAGCTTTGAACCGGTTTATATGGCAAGAATTGCACAGCTGACCAATAAGAGCAATCAGTTCAATTTAACGACTCAGCGTATGACACAGGCACAGATTGAACAAATGGCGGCGGATGATTCTTATATTACCTTATATGGAAAGCTAGAGGATAAGTTCGGGGATAACGGCGTTGTTTCTGTTGTGATTGCCAAAAAGGAAGAGAAAGCCGCGCATATCCGCCTGTGGCTGATGAGCTGCCGCGTCCTGAAACGGGATATGGAGCTTGCAATGCTGGATGAGATTGTGGAACGGTGTCAGGAAGCAGGAATCGAAGAAATTTACGGATACTATTATCCGACGGCGAAAAACAACATGGTACGGAAATTCTATGGAGAGCTGGGCTTTGAAAAGTGTTCGGAGGATGAGGCTGGAAACAGTGTCTGGAAGCTGAACACAGCAGGCTATGAAAAACGAAACCATGTGATCGAAGTGGAGAGCTGAGTATGTTATTTCAGTCATATATTTTTATCCTGCTGTTCTTTCCGCTGTGTCTGCTGGGCTTCTGGGGGCTAAAGCGCCAGAAGCTTTTGCAACTCTGGCTGATTGCCTTTTCCCTGTGGTTTTACGGAGCAGCGAGTCCGTATTATCTGTTGCTGCTGTTGGGCAGTATTGCATGGAATTATGCTTTTTTTCGCGCCATAGAGCGTGGCATTGGGCGTGTTACAGAGCGTGTTTCCGGGAGTGCTATGGAGCGCGCAGAGTATGGGATGGAACGTGACAGCTCCCGGAAAAAACTCTTGTTAGGAATTGGAATTGCAGGAAATCTTGCATTACTTTGCTTTTTTAAATATTTTAATGCAATATCGGCTGGCTGGAGTCAGATGAAAGGGCTGGAGGATCCGATTCTGCAGCTTGCATTGCCCCTTGGCATCAGTTTTTTTACCTTTCAGCAGATTGGATTTCTGGCAGATGCTTATAAAGGAGAGGTTGGGGCGTGCAGCCTGAGGGAATATGTCCTGTTCGTTTCCTTTTTCCCATATGTGTCGTCCGGACCGATTGTTAATGCGCAGGAAATGCTGCCGCAGTATCGGCAAATCGGTCGGCAGCGTCTGGATTGGGCAAAGTTTTCCGGCGGACTGTATCTGTTTGCGCTGGGGCTGTCAAAAAAGGTGCTGCTTGCTGATACCTTCGGCAAGGCGGTGGATGCAGGCTATGGCAATGTGGCAGGGCTGTCCGGCACGGATGCCTGGCTGGTGATGCTGTTTTATACGCTGCAGCTGTACTTCGATTTCAGCGGCTATTGCGATATGGGGCGGGGCATTGCTCATATGCTTGGCATGGAGCTGCCGGTGAACTTCGATTCTCCCTACAAGGCGTCCAACATCATTGAATTTTGGAAACGCTGGCATATTACGTTGAACCGTTTCCTGAGAAAATATGTATACATTCCGCTGGGCGGCAACCGGAAAGGTACAGCGCGGATGTATTTGAACTTATTTATTGTATTTCTGGTCAGTGGAATCTGGCACGGCGCAGGCTGGAACTTTGTCCTGTGGGGAGCGCTGCATGGTGCGCTGTATCTGGTTACTCGGGCATGGCAGCGAAAGCATCCACGGCAGCAGTGTGCGGCGGATGTGCATGTTCAAAGTGGAACGAAAAAATCCGACGTACTTTCTGCAGTCCAACATGTGCTTTGCGTCGCTCTGACCTTCCTGTTTTTGAACTTTACATGGATGCTGTTCCGTTCTGCAAATCTGTCACAGGCAGGTGAGTTTGTCGGACGGTTAATCGGCGGTGGCTTTGCAGCTCCGGCGGTTCAGATCACAGAGGCGTTCAATTTGGAAGAGTTTTGGTATGTGATCAAGATTTTACATCTGGATCGTCTGCCGGGAAGCGAGCTGTACTTATGCTTTGGCTTTTTGACAGTGGCGCTTTGGCTCGTCTTTTTTGCACGCAACGCAGGTGAGCGGGAAAAGAGCTTTGAACCGAATGGGAAAACGATGTTCGTGACGGCATTTTTGATGATCTGGTGTGTGGTGTCATTAAGCGGTGTAAACAGCTTTTTGTATTATCGGTTTTAGAAGGTGCCGGTTTGGCTTAAATTGAGGAGTAGTGTGAAAAAATAAGCGTGATCGCTTATTTTTCGCACTGCTATTTGTGCCGCAGGCGTCACAAAGTAGCTATGATCGCAGAGCAGAACTGGAAGTTCTGCTCGCGATTCCTTCGGCGCAA
>OLOT01001783.1_pt1 | contig 11872 bp, 7 predicted proteins | sample 1671991 | NCBI WGS metagenome assembly OLOT01 (sample SAMEA3136634, study PRJEB25190) | human gut metagenome | biome: human gut; feature: human-associated habitat; material: faeces | place: Austria | collected 2013
CCATCCTGTCCCGCATCTCCGACGAAGAGCTCCACGAGTTCTTCCACGGCATGGGTTACGAGCCCTACGAGTTCGTCGCTGGCTTCGATGATGAGGACCACATGTCCATCCACCGTCGCTTCGCCGAGCTGTGGGAGACCATCTGGGACGAGATCTGCGACATCAAGGCCACCGCTCAGACCGACAACGTGCACCGTCCGTTCTACCCGATGCTGATCTTCCGCACCCCGAAGGGCTGGACCTGCCCGAAGTACATCGACGGCAAGAAGACCGAGGGCTCCTGGCGTTCCCACCAGGTGCCGCTGGCTTCCGCCCGCGACACCGAGGCCCACTTCGAGGTTCTCAAGAACTGGCTCGAGTCCTACAAGCCGGAAGAGCTGTTCGACGCCAACGGTGCTGTCAAGGACGACGTCCTTGCCTTCATGCCGAAGGGCGAGCTGCGTATCGGTGCCAACCCGAACGCCAACGGTGGTGTGATCCGCAACGACCTGAAGCTGCCGAACCTCGAGGACTACGAGGTCAAGGAAGTGGCTGAGTACGGCCACGGCTGGGGCCAGCTCGAGGCCACCCGTACCCTGGGTGCCTACACTCGCGACATCATCAAGAACAACCCGCGCGACTTCCGCATCTTCGGACCGGATGAGACCGCTTCCAACCGTCTGCAGGCTTCCTACGAAGTCACCAACAAGCAGTGGGATGCCGGCTACATCTCCGACGAGGTCGACGAGCACATGCACGTCTCCGGCCAGGTCGTTGAGCAGCTGTCCGAGCACCAGATGGAAGGCTTCCTCGAGGCCTACCTGCTGACCGGTCGTCACGGCATCTGGAGCTCCTACGAGTCCTTCGTCCACGTGATCGACTCCATGCTGAACCAGCACGCCAAGTGGCTTGAGGCTACCGTCCGCGAGATTCCGGGGCGCAAGCCGATCGCCTCCATGAACCTGCTGGTCTCCTCCCATGTTTGGCGTCAGGACCACAACGGCTTCTCCCACCAGGATCCGGGTGTCACCTCCGTCCTGCTGAACAAGTGCTTCCACAACGACCACGTCATCGGCATCTACTTCGCCACCGATGCGAACATGCTGCTGGCCATCGCCGAGAAGTGCTACAAGTCCACCAACAAGATCAACGCCATCATCGCTGGTAAGCAGCCTGCTGCCACCTGGCTGACCCTGGACGAGGCTCGTGCCGAGCTCGAGAAGGGTGCCGCCGCTTGGGATTGGGCTTCCACCGCCAAGAACAACGATGAGGCCGAGGTCGTGCTTGCCGCCGCCGGCGATGTCCCGACTCAGGAGATCATGGCTGCTTCCGACAAGCTGAAGGAACTGGGCGTCAAGTTCAAGGTTGTGAACGTTGCCGACCTGCTCTCCCTGCAGTCCGCCAAGGAGAACGACGAGGCTCTGACCGACGAGGAGTTCGCCGACATCTTCACCGCCGACAAGCCGGTGCTGTTCGCGTACCACTCCTACGCTCACGACGTGCGTGGCCTGATCTACGACCGTCCGAACCACGACAACTTCAACGTCCACGGCTACGAGGAGGAGGGCTCCACCACCACCCCGTACGACATGGTTCGTGTCAACCGCATCGACCGCTACGAGCTGACCGCTGAGGCTCTGCGCATGATCGACGCCGACAAGTACGCCGACAAGATCGACGAGCTCGAGAAGTTCCGTGATGAGGCCTTCCAGTTCGCCGTCGACAACGGCTACGACCACCCGGACTACACCGACTGGGTGTACTCCGGCGTGAACACCGACAAGAAGGGTGCCGTCACCGCTACCGCCGCTACCGCTGGCGACAACGAGTGATAACACCTCCACGGTGTTGTTAGTTCGCTAACACCAAAGGGCTCGGGATTCGTCCCGAGCCCTTTGCTTATTCATAAGCCCTGTCACGGCGGGGCAGAACAAAGCGAACTGTTGTGATGTTTTAATCGCGTAGCACCCTGAAATGCAGCAGGGCATTGCGCACACCGTCGTGGTCCACATCGTCAGTGATGTAGTCGGCGGCGGCCTTGGGCTCGGCGGTCGCATTGCCCATCGCGACCCCGATGCCGGCGTAGGCGAGCATATCCGTGTCATTGCCGCCATCGCCGAAGGCCATGGTCTGCTCGCGCGTGATGCCGTAATGCGCCATGAACCGCTGGATGCCGCGCGGCTTGCCGCCATCGGCCGGAATCAGATCCGTGAAATCCGGATGCCAACGCACCCCGCGCACATTGCTGCACAGTCCCACCAGTTCGGCCTCCAGCTCGGGCCCGACAAAGGGACTGATCTGGAAAGTCTCATGATCCAGCGCGCGGGTGCGCGGGTCCTCGAAATACCGGGTCGGTGCGGTTTTGCCCAGTTTGCTCCACGTGGCGCGAAGCAGATCATTGGACTGGTTGAAGTACACGTAATCCTTCTCGCCGAAATTGCACACCACATCGGGGTGACGGTCCAGCCAGTCGAGAATCACCTCAATATCAGCAGTATCCAAGGCCTGCGAGGCAAAGAAGCCGGTGTCATCAAAACAATACTGCCCATTGAACGCCACCACGCCATCGAACGTCACCGGCATGGTATCCAGCACCACGTGCATCTGTGAAGGCGCGCGGCCCGTGCAAATCAGCACCTTGACGCCTGCGGCCTGCAGCCGGTGAATCGCCTCGATTGTGGAATCCGGCACCGTATGGGTCGTGAAACTGGTGAGCGTGCCATCGATATCGAAGAATACGGCTCGGATATCGGCATTGGCAGTATCGGTAGTCATAGCTTCCATTGTCAAAGCCCCTCTCGACGTGCTTTCCGGCGTGTTCGGCACGCCTATAGCGGGTTATCAAACGCACGAATCCCGGACATTGCATGCGCGCCATAAAAGACACCTATATGGCAATCGGCCATTTTCCGTCACTTTCGCGGTTCAAGCGCGTTATGGTGTTACCCGACATCAATTTTGGAGAGAGGAAATCCAATGACAGCAGCAACCCAGCCGGCAACCCCGGCCGCTCCTAACAATAACGAGCCGGTGCGTGTGAACCACACCGCCCGCAACGTCATCATCACCATCGTGGTCGTGGCGATTATCGCCGTGGCCGCGTTCTTCGGCTACCGCGCGTTTGCCGGTGCCAACGAGTCGTCCGCCAAGGGCAGCAAGGGCAACCCGGTCAAGATCGGCGTGGTCGGCGCTACCAACCCCGAATGGGTCAAGTTCAAGCAGGACGCCGAGAAGGCCGGCATCTACGTCGACATCGTCGACTTCCAGGACTACACCTCCGAAAACCCGGCCCTTGACTCCGGCGAGCTGGACCTCAACGAATTCCAGCACCTGCTCTACTTGGCCAACTACAACGTGAGCAACAAGAAGGACCTGCAGCCCATCGGCGGCACCGCCATCTACCCGCTCGGCGTGTACTCCACCAAGGTCAAGGACATCAAGGACCTGAAGCAGGGCGACACCGTCACCATTCCGAACGACGAAACCAACCAGGCCCGCGCTATCGGCGTGCTCAAGGCCGCCGGTCTCGTGACGCTCAAGGGCGACTGGACCGCCTTCTCCACCCCGGCCTACATCGACGAAGCCAAGAGCAAGGTCAAGGTCACCCCGCTCAAGGCCGAACAGGTGGCCACCACCCTGAAGGACCCGACCATCGCCGCTGGTGTGATCAACAACGACTACGTGGCCGATGCCGGTCTCGACCCGAAGGACGCCATCTACCAGGATGACGCCGAATCCGAAGAGGCTCGCCCCTACATCAACGTGTGGGTGGCCCGCAAGGCGGACGTGAACAACGAGACCTACAAGAAGCTCGTTTCCATCTACCAGCAGAAGGATGTGCTCGACGCCCTGCAGGAGAACTCCGGCGGTACCGCGGTGTTCGCCGACAAGTTCAGCGCCAGCGAGCTGCAAGGCTTCCTGTCCGACATTGAGAAGGATGCCAAGGCCCAGCAGTGAGCCGCGGCTGATACGAGCGCACGACTAGCCTGTCCATAGCCATTACCACCAAGCGGAGCGAGTACCCGAGCCAACAATCGGGATTCGCTCCGCTTCCGTGACCGGACACCAACAACCAGCATCAGGGAGCACTATGAGCGACCCCATCATCACCTTCGACCATGTCGTGAAGGAATTCAAAACACGCGGACGCGGCGCGAACATCGCACGAGCCGTGGATGACGTCAGCCTGACCATCGATCGCGGTGACATCTTCGGCATCATCGGCTATTCCGGTGCAGGCAAATCCACACTGGTCCGGCTTATCAACGCGCTCGAACGACCCACCTCCGGCACTGTGACCGTGCTTGGTACTGATATCACCTCTCTGAGTGAGACCAAGCTGCGGCCCATCCGCCAGAAAATCGGCATGATTTTCCAGCAGTTCAACCTGTTCTCCACCAAAACCGTGGCCCAGAACATCGCCTACCCACTGCAACTCGATCACTGGCGCAAGGACTATCAGGATCGTCGTGTCAACGAACTCCTTGAATTCGTGGGCCTCAGTGAGCACGCAAACAAATACCCTTCGCAGCTGTCCGGCGGCCAGAAGCAGCGCGTCGGCATCGCCCGCGCACTGGCCACTAATCCGGAGATTCTGCTCGCCGACGAAGCCACCAGCGCGCTCGACCCGGAAACCACCACCGAAGTGCTGGCCTTGCTCAAGCGTGTGAACGAGGAATTCGGCATCACCATTGTGCTTATCACCCATCAGATGAACGTGGTCCAGCAGATTGCCGGCCGCGTGGCCGTAATGAGCGCCGGACGCGTGGTCGAATCCGGCGACGTATACGATGTGTTCGCTGCACCCCAGCAGCCGGTGACCAAGCGATTCATTGCCACCGCATTGTCTGGCCTGCCCGAGGAAGACCGGGTCGAGCGATTGCATCACGAATGGTCGGGCCGCATTGTCACCGTGCTTATCCGCCAAAAGGACGTTTCCGACACCCAAGGCCATGAACTCAAGGCATCCGGACAGAATATCTCCGAACTCATCGCCAAATACGGCGTCGAATCCAGCCTGCTCTACGGCGGCATCGACACGGTCAAGGGGACCGCCATCGGTGCCATCACCTACGAATTCAACGGGCCCGGCTGGCATGTGGACGAATTCCTGCGCGAGCTCGCCGCCAATAGCGACGTCATCGACTTCGGCACCGCCGCAAAGCCTGTGGCCTACGCCGACGCAGTCGCCGGACATGCCTCCTACGCCGAAGACCGCGCCCATGACCCACTGGCGGCCGATACTGCCACCGCGCCCGCCGCGTCCGCCGCCGCACATGAAGGAGCCAACGCATGATCATCCTCGCCAACCCGCGTAGCGACTGGAACGTGCTGCGTCCACTACTGTTCGAATCCATTGGCCAGACCCTGACCATGGTGCTCGTCACCCTCGTCATCGGCGGATTCCTCGGCCTGATCCTCGGCGTGGTGCTCTATGGCACCCGCCCCGGCAACCTGTTCGAGAACGCGGTCGTCTACCGCATCCTTGACATCATCGTCAACATCGTGCGCCCGATTCCGTTCATCATCTTCCTGGCAGCCATGCAGCCGCTCACCATCGTCGTGGTCGGCACGTCCATCGGCACCGTGGCCGCCATCTTCCCGATGGTGGTGATGTGCACCTTCGCCACCTCGCGTCTGGTCGAACAGAATCTCGTGCCGGTCGACCCGGGAGTAATCGAGGCCGCGCGTTCGATGGGTGCCGGCAAGCTCACCATCATCCGCACCGTGCTCATCCCCGAAGCCCTGGCACCGCTGATCCTGGCCTACGCCTTCCTATTCATTGGCGTGCTCGACATGTCTGCCATGGCCGGCTACATCGGCGGTGGCGGTCTCGGTAACTTCGCCATCGCCTACGGCTACCAGAAGTTCGACCAGACCGTCACCTGGACGGCCGTGATCATCATGATCGTACTGGTCCAGGTGGTGCAGGGCATCGCCAACGCCATCGCCAAACGACTGCTCAAACGCCAGCAATAACAAGGCATACTGACCCCATAGATCGCGGCCCTCGCCAATATGGAGCGAGGGCCGCAATATATTCTTCGCGCTACTAGAATCGGGAACCATGAGTGAACATATCGACATCGACCACGAACTCATCACTATCCGCCACTACCTGCACGCCCATCCGGAGCGTAGTTTCCGTGAATTCGGCACCAGCATCTATCTGACCGACCAGCTCAAGGCGCACGGCATCGAGATCCTGCACAACCCGCTGGAGACTGGTGTTGTGGGGCTCATTCAGGGCGAGGCCGGTCCCGGGCCGCGTATCGGGCTGCGCGCTGACATCGACGGCCTGCCCATCGTGGAAGACTCCGGACTGGAGTTCAGCTCCGTCAATGAAGGCGTGATGCACGGCTGCGGCCACGACCTGCACATGACCGGTCTGCTCGGTGCCGCCTTCTGGCTCGCCGAGCACCGTGACAAGTTCGCCGGCTCGATCAAGATTCTGTTCCAGCCGAGTGAGGAGACCGGCCAAGGCGCTCGCGCCATGATCGACGCCGGACTCGTGGATGACGTCGAAGCCATTATCGGCACGCACAACAACCCCAACTATGCGCCCGGCCAGCTGGCCATCGGCGTTGAGCCGATGATGGCCGGCTGCGTGAAATTCCGCGTGACCCTCCACGCCCAAGGCACCCACGCCGGTTACCCGTACAAGGGCACCGGGCCCATCGAAGCGCTCGCCAGTATTATTCTGAGCCTGCAGACCATCGTGAGCCGCAACGTCACGCCCTTCCACCCGCTGGTGCTGTCCGTTACCGAAGTGCACGGCGGCCATGTGTGGAACGTGGTGCCCGCCGAAGCCGGATTCCAAGGGACTGTGCGCTATTTCCACAAGTCGGATGGCAATCTGGTCGGCCGCCGATTCAAGGAAGTGGTGGAACACACCGCCGAGGCATACGGCATCAGCGCCGACGTGGTCTGGGATGACTTTCAAGACCCGCTGGTCTCCGATCCAGGTCTCGCCAAGGCCGTGGCGGCGGATGTCAACGACTACGCGCAGCTCGAACCGATACGTCAGTCGATGGCGGGGGAGGACTTCTGCGAATTCGCCAAGGTGACGTTGCCGGTGTTCGCGTTCGTCGGGTCAAACGGCCAGGAAGGTTGCGCCGACTGGCATAGCCCGCATTTCGTGGGTCTCGACGAATCCATTCCCACCTTCGTCAACTTCTACGTCAACACCGCTCTGCGCGTGCTCAACGAGCTGAAGTAAATCCTTTTCTGGCTCGCCTCCGGAGGCTGAGGCGTTAGGCAGACAGCCCAGTGGGCTGTCTGTAGCCGAAGGTGAGGCGACAGCCGAACCAGATATGCGCGGGCCTCGCCCGTCCATAAGTGCAGGACGAGCTATCAGCGAAGCTGACTGAGGGGAGTGGCATTCGTTCATTAGGTCGATTCATCGTCCATTAGGTCGGTGAACGGCGATACTGGCTGTTGGAATCGCGCCATTGCAACGACTGATATCGCATTGCAGTGACCTAATGAACGCAAAAACGACCTAATGAATGACGCCAAGCCGGAAGAACAGGCAATCCGACGTCATACGCGGCTACACTAAGAATCTATGACACAGCTTCGCTTCGCACTCGCCCAGATCGACACCTGCGTCGGCGCGCTTGACGCCAACGCCGCCAAGGTGCTCGACTACTCCCGTAAAGCCGCCGCAGGAAACGCCCAAGTGGTTGTTTTCCCGGAAATGACCCTCACCGGATACCCCATCGAGGATCTGGCCCTGCGCCGCACCTTCCGCCAAGCCGCATGGGACAAGGCCAACGAACTCGCCACCCAGCTCAACGACGACGGCCTCGGCGATCTGTTCGTGGTGGTCGGCACCGTGGGCACCGACCGCAAGACCTCCAAGCCGCGCAACCGACTGGTGGTCTTGCACCAAGGCGTGGTCTGGGCTGGCTACGACAAGCACTTCCTGCCCAACTACGGCGTGTTCGACGAATTCCGCATCTTCTCCGCCGGCGACCGCTCCGTGACCCTCGACGTGGACGGCGCCACCATTGGCGTGGCCATCTGCGAGGACATCTGGCAGGACGGCGGCCCGGTGGCCGACCTGGCCACCAGGAACATCGACCTGCTGCTCACCATCAACGGCTCGCCGTATGAGGAAGGCAAGACCAACACCCGTTTCGAGCTCGCCCAGCGTCGTGCCGCCGAGGTTAACGCCCCGGTCATCTACCTGAATCAGGTCGGCGGTCAAGACGACCTCGTCTTCGACGGCGGCAGCTTCGTGGTCGACGCCGACGGCACGCTTATCGAACGCAGCCCGATGTTCATGGAAAACCTGACGTTCTGGGACTTCGATTCCGCCGCCGAACATCAGGCCAAGGCCGAGATCGTTCCGGAACTCGACCCGGACGAAGAGGTATACACCGCCTGCGTGCTCGGCCTCAAGGACTACATGGCCAAGAACCACTTCACCGGCGTGACGCTGGGCCTCTCAGGAGGCATCGACTCCGCACTGGTAGCCGCCATGGCGGCCGACGCATGCGGCGGCGAGAACGTCTGGGGCATCTCCATGCCCTCCATGTACTCCTCCGACGGTTCCAAAGACGACGCCGCCGATTTGGCCTCCAACATTGGCGCCCATTACGAGGTCCAGCCCATTGAGCCATTGTTCAACGCCTACCAACAGCAACTTGACCTTGATGGCGTCTCCGCCGAGAACCTGCAGGCCCGCATCCGCGGTGTGATCGTGATGGCCAGCTCCAATTCGCGCGGTCTGCTCGCCGTGGCCACCGGCAACAAGTCAGAGCTCGCCTGCGGCTACTCGACCATCTACGGCGATGCGGTAGGCGGCTACGCACCCATCAAGGACCTGCTCAAGACCCGTGTCTGGGAGATCAGCCGTTGGCGTAACAAGGCCGCGGCCGCAGGCGTCGGCATCGGCGGTCTCAAGATCGTGGGCAACGAGGACGGCAACACCGGCATCCCGTTGAAGGACGGCGTGATGATTCCGGTCTCCTCCATCGAGAAGGCACCCTCGGCCGAGTTGCGCCCCGGGCAGAAGGACTCCGACTCCCTGCCCGAATACGCGCTGCTCGACAAGGTGCTCGCCGCATACATCGAGCACGCGCACGGCCGCGCCGACCTGTTAGCCGACGGCTTCGACCAGGTCACCGTAGACACCGTGATGCGATTGGTGGACCGCGCCGAATGGAAGCGCCGCCAATACCCGCTGGGACCGAAGGTCACGGCCCTCGCGTTCGGCCGCGACCGCCGACTGCCCGTCACCAACGCATTCAGGGAATAAACATATATTGCTCCCGCCAGCGGGAGCAAGTAATACCGTTGAGGAGGTACCAATGACAGACGATAACAAGAAGCAGTGGTATTTCAACACCGTCAAGAAGCAGGCCGAGTTGGGCATGGTCTCACCGATCGAACAGCGCATGGGTCCGTACAAGACCAAGGAAGACGCCGAACATGCGTGGGACATCGTGGTGGACCGCAATGCCAGATGGGAGGAGGAGAACCGGCGCTGGAAGAACTACGGCGTGAAACCCGCACAGGCTCGCCCCGAGGATTGACGGTCGAAAACTGACGGATACGGTTCTGCTGTCAATCTCAAGACCGAACCGCTCATACGAACATCACAGTATGAGCGGTTTCCCATATCTGGAGACGTGCAATAGTCCCATCAATATCTAGAAGCCATTGGAATGGTAGCGTTCACAGAAACAATGTGAGATAGCTCACTCCCAATTTCAGCTTTTCTCAAGCAAGTGCCAACTACACTGTTGAACCAAGGGTTCCGTGAAGATGCGAAACCTACAACCCCATTTAAGGAGTGACATGACCGCAGTGGAAAATGCAGCTGTCTCCCAGGAGGAGCTCGACGCCAAGGCGTGGGCCGGCTTCACCGAGGGCAACTGGCAGAAGGATATTGACGTCCGCGACTTCATCCAGAAGAACTACACCCCGTACGAGGGCGACGAGACATTCCTGGCTCCTGCCACCGAGAAGACCAAGCACCTGTGGAAGTACCTCGACGACAACTACCTGGCCGTGGAGCGCAAGCAGCGCGTCTACGACGTGGACACCCATACCCCGGCCGACGTCGACGCCTTCCCGGCCGGCTACATCGACTCCCCGGAAGTCGATAACGTGGTCGTTGGCCTCCAGACCGACGTTCCCTGCAAGCGCGCGATGATGCCGAACGGTGGCTGGCGCATGGTCGAGCAGGCCATCAAGGAAGCCGGCAAGGAACCGGATCCGGAGATCAAGAAGATCTTCACCAAGTACCGCAAGACCCACAACGACGGCGTCTTCGGCGTGTACACCAAGCAGATCAAGGTCGCCCGCCACAACAAGATCCTCACCGGTCTGCCGGACGCCTACGGCCGTGGCCGCATCATCGGCGACTACCGCCGCGTCGCCCTGTACGGCGTGAACAAGCTCATCGCCTTCAAGAAGCGCGACAAGGACTCCGTGCCGTACCGCAACGACTTCACCGAGCCGGAGATCGAGCACTGGATCCGCTTCCGTGAGGAGCACGACGAGCAGATCAAGGCTCTGAAGAAGCTCATCAACCTCGGCAACGAGTACGGCCTCGACCTGTCCCGCCCGGCCCAGACCGCGCAGGAAGCCGTGCAGTGGACCTACATGGGCTACCTGGCCTCCATCAAGTCCCAGGACGGCGCCGCCATGTCCTTCGGTCGCAACTCCGCCTTCCTCGACTGCTACATCGAGCGCGACCTCCAGGCCGGCAAGATCACCGAGACCGACGCCCAGGAGCTCATCGACAACATCGTCATGAAGCTGCGCATCGTGCGCTTCCTGCGTACCAAGGACTACGATTCGATCTTCTCCGGCGACCCGTACTGGGCGACCTGGTCCGACGCCGGCTTCGGCGATGACGGCCGTTCGATGGTCACCAAGACCTCGTTCCGTCTGCTCAACACCCTGACCCTCGAGCACCTCGGACCTGGCCCCGAGCCGAACATCACCATCTTCTGGGATCCGAAGCTGCCTGAGGCCTACAAGCGCTTCTGCGCCAAGATCTCCATCGACACCTCGGCCATCCAGTACGAGTCCGACAAGGAAATTCGTAGCCACTGGGGCGACGACGCTGCCATCGCATGCTGCGTCTCCCCGATGCGCGTGGGCAAGCAGATGCAGTTCTTCGCCGCCCGCGTGAACTCCGCCAAGGCCCTGCTGTACGCCATCAACGGCGGCCGCGACGAGATGACCGGCATGCAGGTCATCGACAAGGGCGTGATCGAGCCGATTACCCCGGAGGCCGACGGCACCCTCGATTACGAGAAGGTCAAGAACAACTACGAGAAGGCCCTCGAATGGCTGTCCGAGACCTACGTCATGGCCCTGAACATCATCCACTACATGCACGATAAGTACGCGTACGAGTCCATCGAGATGGCCCTGCACGACAAGGAAGTGTACCGCACCCTCGGCTGCGGCATGTCCGGTCTGTCCATCGCCGCCGACTCCCTCGCCGCCGTCAAGTACGCCAAGGTCTACCCGATCTACAACAAGGACGCGAAGACCCTGGAAGGCCACGAGTACGAGTACGTTGAGGGCGCCGACGACGACCTGATCGTCGGCTACCGCACCGAGGGCGAGTTCCCGGTCTACGGCAACGACGACGACCGCGCCGACGACATCGCCAAGTGGGTCGTCTCCACGGTCATGGGCCAGGTCAAGAGGCTCCCGGTCTACCGCGGCGCCGTCCCGACCCAGTCCATCCTGACGATCACCTCCAACGTCGAGTACGGCAAGAACACCGGTTCCTTCCCGTCCGGCCACGCCAAGGGCACCCCGTACGCTCCGGGCGCCAACCCGGAGAACGGCATGGACTCCCACGGCATGCTGCCGTCCATGTTCTCCGTCGGCAAGATCGACTACAACGACGCTCTTGACG
>OLOT01001788.1_pt1 | contig 11858 bp, 8 predicted proteins | sample 1671991 | NCBI WGS metagenome assembly OLOT01 (sample SAMEA3136634, study PRJEB25190) | human gut metagenome | biome: human gut; feature: human-associated habitat; material: faeces | place: Austria | collected 2013
CCGGAAGGTCTTCGTATTTCTTAATTCCACGGATATCTGTCTTCCAGCCCGGAAGTTTCTTTAATACAGGTTTTGCTTTTTCAAGCTTTGTGGTTACAGGGAAGTCTGTGGTTACTTCTCCGTCGATTTCATATCCTACGCAAACCGGAATCTCATCTAAATATCCTAAAACATCTAACACGGTAAATGCTACATCGGTTGTTCCCTGCATGCGGCAGCCATATTTACTTGCCACACAGTCAAACCATCCCATACGTCTTGGACGTCCTGTGGTTGCGCCGAATTCTCCGCCGTCTCCACCGCGTTTTCTTAATTCATCTGCTTCTTCGCCAAAGATTTCGCTGACGAATGCGCCTGCACCAACAGCAGAAGAATATGCTTTACATACAGTAACAATTTTCTTAATCTCATATGGTGGGATTCCTGCTCCGATTGCACCATATGCAGCCAATGTAGAAGAAGATGTTACCATTGGATAAATTCCGTGATCCGGGTCTTTTAAGGTTCCAAGCTGTCCCTCTAAGAGAATGTTCTTTCCTTCTTTGATTGCCTTATCAAGATATAAAGAAACATCACAGACATACGGAGCTACCATATCACGGTACTCATGTAATGTATTTAACAGCTCTGCCTTGTCCAGTAATGGTTTGTGGTACATATGCTCTAACATAATATTTTTCATTTCACAGATACGGTCTACCTTTTCTGTTAAAGTATCTTCATCGAAAAGTTCACTTACCTGGAAACCGATTTTTGCATATTTATCTGAATAAAATGGTGCAATACCTGACTTGGTAGAACCGAATGATTTCTTGCCAAGACGCTCCTCTTCGTACTGATCAAAAAGCACATGATACGGCATAACAATCTGTGCACGGTCAGAAACCAAAAGCTTAGGTGCCGGTACATTACGGTCTGTAATAGACTTCATCTCATTGAAAAGCTTCGGGATATCAAGTGCAACACCATTTCCGATAATACTTGTGGTATGTCCGTAGAACACTCCTGATGGAAGGGTATGTAATGCAAATTTTCCGTAATCATTTACGATAGTATGTCCTGCATTTGCACCACCCTGAAAACGGATAATAATATCTGCTTCCTTTGCAAGCATATCAGTAATCTTGCCTTTTCCTTCATCTCCCCAGTTTGCACCAACTACTGCTGTAACCATTTTTATTTCCTCCTTATAATAAGAAATATGTTCTTCTCGCTGCTCGCGCAACTATGAGAAACACGCTTTACGAGCTACTCGCGGAGCGTTTTTTACTTTACAGGAAAGCAATTTCCTGTAAAGCAAAAAAGAACCGGTGTAAAAACCAGTTCTCTGCTTCTTACTTTCTGATTATACCGAATCAGATATTATAAGTAAAGTCAATATTCCTTATACTCGATATAAGTTTTACTTATGTTGTAATAATTTCAACAATTTTTCTGCTGCTGCAGTCAACGGAACCCTGTCATCTGAAACAATACAGAACTGTCTGGCAGGAATCTTCTTATTAAATGTAATCTGAAACAGTTCCCCCTTATCAATTTCTTCCTGGGCAAAGTCCCTGACCACATTTGCTATGCCAAGGCTCCTTTTTGCAAACTGTATCAGCATATCGCTGGTGGCAAGTTCTATCTCCGGATGAATCACAACGCCTTCTCCCAGCAGAAATTCCTCTACATATTTTCTGGTAGAGGTATTTCCCTCCAGGCACATAACCGGCAGATGTTCCAATTCTTTATAGCTTAATTTACCGCCCTTTAAATATTCAAATTTTCGTCCTGCCACAAAGACATCTTCTATCTCACGCACCGGAATCACATGCATATTCTTCGTTGTCTCCATAGGCGTGCTGACTACACCAAAATCGATTCTGCCGCTCTGCAGATATTTCAGTGTCTCCGGTGTCGGTGCATTGGTAACTGTAATCCTGATTTTCGGATACTGCTCATGAAACTGTTCCAGATAAGAAAGCAGATAAAACTGCAGTGTCATATCGCTGGCTCCGATACATACTTCTCCGCTGGTCAGCTCCTGCATTTCAAGGAATTTGCGTTCGCCTTCCCGGATGGTCTCATAGCCCCGCTGCACATAGCCGTAAAGTGTCTGCCCCTCTGCAGTCAGACGCACCCCTCTGGATGTCCGCATGAAAAGGGTGGTTCCCAGCTCCCGCTCCAAATTACGGATTGCCTGGGACACTGCCGGCTGTGAAACATTCAGTTCTTCTGCTGCCAATGTAATACTGTGAAGTTTTCCTACATAATAAAAAAATTTGTAATATTCTAAATTCGTATTCATGAGCGAATTATACCATAATTAGATTGATTTTTACATTGTCATTTTTATTTTACCAATGTATACTAATCCCGTTTCCTAAGAATATAGTATTTTTTTCTCATATAGTGCAGAATATTTCTGCAAAATTTTTTTGAAAGGAGCTTATAATTATGACGAAAGATATGACAATCGGAAATCCACTGAAATTAATCCTTCTCTTCTCACTTCCTGTATTGTTCGGGAATCTGTTCCAGCAGTTCTACAACATGGTAGATACCATCATTGTAGGACAGTTTTTAGGAGAAGATGCCCTGGCTGCTGTAGGTGCAACCGGTTCTATTATGTTTCTGGTGCTTGGTTTTGCATCCGGACTTGCTCAGGGATTCGGTGTTATGGTATCACAGGCTTTCGGTGCAAAGGATGAAAGCCGTTTAAAGCATATTGTTGCTTTATCCTTCCTCTTAACCATAATCATTTCCGTGGTTCTTACCGCATTGACTGTTACTACTTCCCGGGAGCTTTTAATCTTTATGAACACACCGGATAATATTCTTGATATGGCAGACTCTTATATCCGGGTTATCTTCTGGGGTATCATTACCAGTATGATGTACAATGTTGTTTCCGGAATTTTAAGAGGTGTTGGTGACAGCAAGACTCCATTATACTTCCTGCTGTTTTCCTCCGCTCTTAATATTGTGCTGGATTTATTCTGTATTGTAACTTTAAAATTAAATGTTGCAGGTGCTGCATATGCCACCGTAATCTCACAGGGTATTTCCGCTGTTCTCTGTCTTATTTATATGTACCGTAAATTCACGATTCTCCGCACCAGAAAAAGTGATTACTACATCGACCGCGTGACAACCGCCCAGATGATGGGACTTGGTATCCCGATGGCTTTGAACTACTCTCTGATAGCTGTTGGTTCCATGATTCTTCAGTCTGCAGTAAATGTATTTGGTTCCAGTGCTGTTGCAGCCTTTACTGCTGCATCCAAGGTAGAACAGATTTCTACCCAGCCAATGCCGGCTCTTGGAACCACAATGTCTACTTACTGTGGTCAGAACTTAGGTGCCGGAAAATATGACCGCATCTTCGATGGCATGAAGAAGGCCTTTGGAATCGCCCTTGGAACTGTTGCAATTGCTGCATTCATCTGTACTGTATTTGGCCGTTCCATTGTTTCCCTTTTCTTAAGCGAACCGACGGAAGCCATTTACAGTTATGCCACACAGTACTTAAATACCATCAGCTGCTTTTTCTTCTTTCTTGCTCTTATTTACCTTTATCGTACTTCTTTGCAGGGACTTGGAAAAGGTATCATGCCTATGGTCAGCGGTATCTTTGAAATGATTTGCCGTGTCGGTGTCGTATGGCTCCTTTTAAATCCATATGGATACTGGTCAGTCCGTCTGGCAAGCCCGGTAGCATGGATTGGTGCCGGTGTACCACTTATGATTTCCTATCTTGTTTGGAAGAACCGGAAAAAGAAACAGCTCTGCCGTCAGGCTGTATAAAATCCTGAGCCTGCAATGCTGCAGCACGCAGAAAAGAAGCCCCATCCTCTGAATCATCAGACGATGGGGCTTCTACTTATTTTATATTCCAGTTTATGCAACCGGATTTCCGCACTTGGTACAAAACTTATTTCCAGCTACAAGCGGAGCACCACATTTACTGCATACCGGCTGTACTGGCTGCTGTGGCTGTACTGGCTGGCTCTGGAACTGCCCCTGCTGTGGCGGCATTGGCTGTCCCTGGAACTGTCCCTGCTGCTGTGGCGGCATTGGCTGTCCCTGGAACTGTCCCTGCTGTGGTGGTACATTTCCATACATGTTCTGCTGTGGCATTCCCTGATATCCGTTCATCATTTTCTGTCTGATTAATGGCTTCTCAGCCTGAAGTACGTTGATAATAATCAACAGATCCAACACTACAATTGCCAGAATAAATAAGATATTAAATATAAATCCGGCTGTAACTTTTGCTGTACAGTAATTATCTGTTGCTTCCTTATTTACTCCGACGCAAAGTGCAATCCAGAAAATAAAGTCAACAACTGCACAGCTTCCGGATGCGATTGCAGCAATTTTATCTTTTAATACACTCTTTAAGCACCAGAGAGCCAGCATAGCGATTGGAAGCAGCAGCATTATGATGCAGATTACTTTTGGATCAGATACACTTTCGCCTTCGATTTTAATACCTGTCATAGCTTTAAAAGCACTAATTTTAATATTTCCATATCCTGCACAGGATACCATGAATGATGGCACAAAGAAAAATACCATTAATAAAATAGATAACAGACGAATGATATTTTTCACATGAATGTGCTTTGTAAAATCATTTCCAGAATTCATTTCCTTCTCCTTTAGTTTCCAAACTGAGTTAAATTATCAGTTACTTCGTAAGTATAATCAACCTTCTGAGTTACAACCAGATCGTTAAACATCTGTGCTCCATCTGTATAACCATCAACATTGTACCAGCCGTCATCATACTCTAAATCAGTATATCCTTCGATATCACCATATGTATTAAAGCTCTGGCTTCCATCGGATAATGCCATAATATTTGTATATTTTACCGGGAAGTATACTACAGTCGGCTCAAATGCATTTTCTGCACTGGTTACAGTTGTTGAAAATACCAGATAAAGGACGTTTGTATCACCCCATGTATCACTGTTCTTTGCAACCAGATAATAAGAACCTTCATAGCTGAATCCGGAATTTCCAATATAGGAATTGTTATTTGCAAAATATGCATCTAACACATCTGTTGCTTCATTTTTCATGGAATCCAGATTGTCTGCTGAAATATCTGCAGCAGATGTTACATAAGAATCTACTCCGGATACAATATATTCTTTTGATGTCTGTGTGAATTTGTAACCATTTGCCAATGCATTCTCTTCTGACTCATCAACTGTTAAAGTTACGGTATCACCAACATCAAGGCTGTCATAATCTTCAAAATTGAACCACAGATAACGTAAGTAATCATCATCTGAATTATTGGTCCAGTTTGGATATACATAAGGTGGTGTTCCTGAGAAGGTTACCTCGATATCTTCAAACGGATCAACTTCTTTTACTTCTTCCAGTCCTTCTACTGTAAATTCCTGTTCTTTGGAAAGAATTTTAACTCCTGCTTTTTTCTCATAATCTTCATTCCATGAAGCAGTAACGGTTACCACATCACCATTTGACAGGTCTGAATCCGGTTTCACATCAAAAGTAATACTGTCAATCAAATCCCAGTTACTACTTCCCATCAAATCTGTGAGGTCACTCCAGTCAAGGTCATCAAGAGATTTTACATTTTTAAGTTTCTTTCCCTGTGCCTTGATAACAGCTTCACTGAATCCGGTCTCGTCGAAATCAACATATGCTGTTCCTGCTGTTTCATATCCGTTATACTCTACAGAAATATAATCGTTGATATTTACTTTCTTTTTCTGATTCTTCACTACCACAAGTGCAACAATTGCAACTACTACAACTGCAATGACTGCAATAAGCAATGCCCATAACTGTTTCGTCATCTTAAATGGTTTCTTAGGCGGGCGTGCCTGCTGTGGCTGTCCCTGGAACTGTCCCTGCTGTGGTCTTCCCTGGAACTGTCCCTGCTGTGGTCTTCCCTGGAACTGTCCCTGCTGCGGCTGTCCCTGGAACTGTCCCTGCTGCGGCTGTCCCTGGAACTGTCCCTGCTGCGGCTGTCCCTGTACCGGTGCTGCCTGTTCTGCCGGCTGTTCCTGTACCGGTGTTTCCTGCTCTGCCGGATGTTCCTGTACCGGTGTTTCCTGCTCTGCCGGCTGTTCCTGTACCGGTGCTGCCTGCTCTGCCGGCTGTTCCATCTCCCCTTTTAATTTCTGGCCACAATTCGGGCAAAAATCTGCATCATCACCCACTTGTGTACCACAATTTCCACAAAATGCCATTTTCATTTTCCTCCTTGGTTTTACCATGATATGTTACTTGCTTTTATACATTAACAAGTTAAACTATTTCAATTCTACACAATATTTTGTGGTTGGTCAATCAATTTTACCAAGAATTTACACTTTAAATCTTATAATTTTCTTGCACAGGCAAGTGCTAATGCTCCCGGTCCGATATGGCAGGATACATTTAAAGAAAGCGGATCCATCATAATGTCTGTAATTCCAAATTCTGCTTCCACTTCTTTGCGGAATTCCATCGCTGCACTTATATCTCCGGTGTATGCAATACAGAGCTGCATCTCGTCCTGACACTCCTCAAAGCGGGATGCATAGTCATCTTTTACTGCTTTTATCATAATGCTTTTTGCCTGCTTTACCGTTCTGGCTTTTGCAAAAGCATCCAGCTTTTCACCCTGAATCTGTAATACCGGTTTTAATTTTAACAATGTTCCCAGTGCTGCTGCTGCCGGTGTAATTCTTCCACCCTTTTTCAGATAATAGAGGGTATCTACCATGATATAAATGCTGGACTGGAATTTTGCATCCTCTAAAATATCTTTAATCTCTTTTCCACTCTTGCCGCTTTCTGCCAGTTTGATTGCATCAAATACGGACTGTTTCTGTGTTACAGAAATTCTCTGATTATTTACTACAAATACTTTTCCTTCATATTCATCGTCCATGGATAATGCTGTTGCAGTCTCACAGGAACTGCTCAATCCACTGGATAATGGAATGTATACAACTTCATCATATTCTTTTAAAAGCTCATCCCAACGGTCTGTAAGGTCTCCTACTGCCGGCATGGATGTTGAAATCTCAGCTCCATCTGTCAGATGTTCATAAAATGTATCCTGTGTCAGATTGATATCCTCAAACAGTGTTTCACCATTTATAAAAAAAGGCATTGGTAATACGCTAATCCCTAACTGCTGCGCTTCTGCCTGACGAATTCCACTGGAACTGTCTGTAAGAATAACTACCTTTCCCATTTTTCTTCCTCCTTGCTGTTCAGACTTCATGTTACACAACGAAATAATTGTAACATATTTTGCAAATCAAAACAACTGCCCCCAAAAACTAACATCAGGAAAAAAACTGCATAGCAAAACTCCTGACTGCATTATCTGCAGCCAGGAGCTCTCTATCCTTACTTTTCAGTATTATATTTTATTTTCTTATTACATCATTCCCATACCTGGGTTTCCTGCCGGCATTGCAGGAGCATCTTCTTTGATATTTGCTACAACAGATTCCGTTGTAAGTAATGTAGATGCTACAGATGTTGCATTCTGCAAAGCACTTCTTGTAACCTTAACCGGGTCAAGGATACCAGCTTCTACCATATCTACATATTCTTCTGTTGCTGCATTAAATCCGATACCAGGAGCGGACTCTTTTACTTTATTAATAATAACTGCACCTTCAAGACCTGCATTTGCGGAAATGTAATACAATGGAGCCTCCAATGCTTTTAAGATAACCTTTGCACCGGTCTTCTCATCACCTTCCAATGTCTCAGCAAGCTTTGCAACCTCTTTGGATGCATGGATGTATGCAGAACCGCCACCTGCGATGATTCCTTCTTCGACTGCTGCTCTTGTTGCATTCAAAGCATCTTCCATACGAAGTTTTGCTTCTTTCATTTCTGTCTCTGTTGCAGCACCAACACGGATAACTGCTACGCCGCCTGCCAGTTTTGCAAGTCTTTCCTGTAATTTTTCTTTATCAAATTCAGATGTTGTCTCTTCAAGCTGTGCACGAATCTGGCCGATTCTTGCCTGGATTTCTTCTTTATTTCCTTCACCATCAACGATAACGGTGTTCTCTTTCTTAACCTTAACAGATTTTGCACGGCCAAGCTGTGCCATAGTAGCATCTTTTAATTCCAGGCCAACTTCTTCTGAAATTACCTGACCACCGGTAAGGATAGCGATATCTTTTAACATTTCTTTTCTTCTGTCGCCATATCCTGGAGCTTTTACTGCTACAACGTTAAATGTTCCACGCAGTTTATTTACAATCAATGTAGTTAAAGCTTCACCCTCGATATCTTCAGCAATGATAAGAAGTCTGGAACCGGACTGAACAATCTGTTCTAACAGTGGAAGGATTTCCTGAATGTTGCTGATTTTCTTATCGGTAATTAAGATGTACGGCTCATCTAAAACTGCTTCCATCTTATCCATATCTGTGCACATATATGCGGAAATGTATCCACGGTCAAACTGCATACCTTCTACCAGGTCAAGCTCTGTCTGCATGGTCTTGCTCTCTTCAATGGTAATAACACCATCATTGGAAACTTTTTCCATTGCGTCTGCTACCATGTTGCCAACGCTTTCATCACCTGCGGAAATAGATGCAACTTTTGCAATCTGGTCTTTTCCGGTTACTTTAGAAGACATTGCTGCGATTGTTTCAACTGCTTTTTCAGTTGCTTTCTTCATACCACGTCTTAAAACGATTGGGTTTGCACCAGCCTCTAAGTTCTTCATTCCTTCCTGAATCATTGCCTGTGCAAGAACGGTTGCTGTTGTAGTACCATCACCGGCGACGTCATTGGTCTTGGTTGCTACTTCTTTTACAAGCTGTGCGCCCATATTTTCGAATGCATCTTCCAATTCGATTTCTTTTGCAATGGTAACACCATCGTTTGTGATTAATGGAGCTCCATATGATTTATCCAGTACAACGTTTCTTCCTTTTGGTCCGATTGTTACTCTGACTGTATTTGCCAGTTTATCAACTCCAGCCTCTAATGCTGTTCTGGCTTCTGTTCCATATTTGATTTCCTTTGCCATAATTTCTTACCTCTTTCTTCTATTTTCCTATTTTATTATTTGTTTTATTTACCAATTATCAATTCGATTATTCTACTACTGCAAGAATATCATTCTGCTTTACGATGATATATTCTTCGCCATCCAGTTTTACTTCTGTTCCGGCATATTTAGAATAAATAACCTTCTGTCCTTCTTTTACCTGCATGGTAACTTCTTTGCCATCTACCACTCCGCCAGGACCAACTGCGATTACTTCTGCTTCCTGTGGTTTCTCCTGTGCAGCACTTGCTAAGATAATTCCGGATTTGGTTTTTTCCTCTGCTTTTAACTGTTTTAATACAACTCTGTCTGATAATGGTACTAATTTCATGATTCATTGCCTCCTTGATTCGGTCTCTTTGTTTTCTTTCTTTTTTATTAGCACTCATTCAAGCCGAGTGCTAACCGATAGTCATATAATAGTTTCTGCGTCTCTTTTTCGCAAGCCTGACCATTTTTTATTTTTCTTTTGTTTCCTTATATTTACTCTTAATATCTCGTTTTTTCTCTCGTTTTCTCACTTTCTTCAATTTGTAACGATTTAATACTTTTTTTAGATTTGTTTATGAAATCAGTCCAAAATGCTCCAATCCCTTATAAATGCCGTCTTCGTGCAATGGTGCTGTGATATAATCCGCTGCTTCTTTTGCTGCTTTGGTACCATTTCCCATGGCAATTCCATGCTGCACATGCTTTAACATTTCCACATCATTGATACTGTCTCCAAATGCATAGGTATCTTCTTTCTCAATACCAAGAAGTTCACAGGTTTTTTCGATGCCGGACGCTTTGGAAAATCCTTTTGGAATAAACTCTGCGCATGCCGCATCATGCACCAGCGGTGTGAAATTCTCTTCCAGATGGGAAAGTACCTTAAGATAAGCATCATCCGGTGTGGAGCAGGAAAACTTACTGATTTCCATAATTGCTTCATTTCCCGTTACCGGCAGCAAATCCTCTCCCAATGTCTCTTTTAGTCTCAAGCCATAAGGGTCTTCTTCAAATTCTTCCAGATCCATATACAAATTCTGGCTTCCCTCATATACCGTAGGAATTCCATACTCTTTTAATATATGTATGGTATCCTCTATCAATTCCTGTTCTAATTTTTTATAAAAAAGTGTTTTTCCATCCATCTCTATCCAGGTACCGCAGCCTGCCACAATTCCGTCGAATCCCAGTGCCAGCAATCTTTCATCCTGAATAAATGCTCTGGTTCTTCCGCTGCAGAGAAATGCCAGCTGTCCATTTTCCCGCAGCTTCCGGATTGCTTCCTTTGTGCTCTCCGGTATCACAAAATGCTCGTCCCACAATGTTCCATCAATATCAAAAAATACTGCTTTCCTGCTCATTCTCTTTATGTCCTTTCGCTGTTTTCTTCTCGCTCTTTTTGTCACAAGGGTTATTTTATGCCCCAAAAGCAGAATGTGTCAACCACGAAAAAGCCGCCTGCCACAGTTCACCTTCCGGCGTCACCATAGTCAGACGACTTTCTTCTATCATTATATTGTAATTTTCATTACTGTACGGAAAGATAAGAATATCCCATCAGACTTTCGTCTACTTCACGGGCTGCTTCTCTTCCTTCACGGATTGCCCATACAACCAGGGACTGTCCACGATGCATATCTCCTGCTGTAAAGACATTTTCCACGTTGGTCTTGTAATGACCGGCGTCTGTTGCCACATTGGTTCTGGCATTTAAGTCTACGCCGAACGCTTTGGCAATGTAATCTTCTGTTCCAAGGAAGCCTGCTGCAATCAGAACCAGATCACAATCTAACTTGCTTTCAGAGCCCGGTACTTCCACCATCTGCATCCGTCCGGTCTTTTCATCCTTTTTGCCCTCTAATTTTACGGTTTTTAATCCGCAGAGCTTACCGTTCTTGTCTTTCAAGAACTCTTTTACGGTTGTCTGGTAAATACGAGGGTCGGAACCGAACATGGCAATTGCTTCTTCCTGACCGTAGTCTGTCTTGCAGACTCTTGGCCACTCCGGCCATGGGTTGTTCTCTGCACGCTCATCCGGTGCTTTTGGCATCATTTCAAGCTGGATGACACCGGCTGCGCCGTGACGGATAGAAGTTCCGACACAGTCATTTCCGGTATCTCCACCACCGATGATAACTACTTTCTTTCCCTTGGCAGAAATATATTTGTTATCTTTAAGTTCGGAATCTAAAAGGCTCTTGGTAGTTGCCTTTAAGAAATCTACTGCAAAGTAAATGCCTTCTGCATCTCTGCCCGGAGCTTTGATGTCTCTTGGGTTCTTTGCTCCACAGGCTAAGATGACACGGTCATATTCTTTTAAGAGTTTTGCCGGCTTGATGTCTTTTCCAACATTGGCATTGGTAATAAACTCGACACCCTCTTCTTTCATTATATTAATCTTACGGTCAATAACCCATTTTTCCAGCTTCATATTCGGGATTCCATACATCAAAAGTCCACCGACACGGTCATCTCTTTCAAATACGGTAACGGAATGTCCTCTTTTATTCAACTGGTCTGCTGCTGCAAGTCCGGCAGGACCGGAACCGATGATTGCAACCTTCTTTCCGGTACGGACTCTTGGAGGTTTTGCTGCAGCATATCCTTTTTCATAGGCATTTTCAATGATTCCATGCTCATTTGCCTTACAGGTTACCGGGTCTTCCCAGTGTCCACAGGTACAGGCTGCTTCACAAAGTGCCGGACATACTCTTGAGGTAAATTCCGGGAAGTTGTTGGTCTTGGTCAGACGGTTATATGCCTGCTCCCAGTTGTTGGTATACAAAAGGTCATTCCACTCCGGTACCAGATTATGCAGCGG
>OLOT01001791.1_pt1 | contig 11848 bp, 10 predicted proteins | sample 1671991 | NCBI WGS metagenome assembly OLOT01 (sample SAMEA3136634, study PRJEB25190) | human gut metagenome | biome: human gut; feature: human-associated habitat; material: faeces | place: Austria | collected 2013
TGCACCGCAGCCGCCCGCCGCGCCGCAGCCGGTCTACGACCTGTCCACCGGCAGCGTGGACACGGCGCTGTTCCCGGCGCGCAGCTGGGGACGCATCCAGAAGGAGCTGCTCTACCAGCGGCCCGAGCTTTTGCAGCGCGGCGAAATGCAGGGCGACGCCCCGCTGCGCACACAGATCGCGGAATATTTGTCGGTGTACCGCGGTGTGGAATGCACGCCGGAGCAGATCGTCGTCGGTGCTGGCATTGAGTATCTGCTCGGGTGCCTGGCGCACCTGTTCAGCGACGGCATGGCGGCCATCGAGAACCCCGGCTACTTCCGCACGCGGACGGTCCTGCAGAACAGCGGCATTCCCTGCACGCTGGTGGACATTGACCGCGAGGGCCTGCCCGCCGACGCGCTGGAAAAAAGCGGCGCAAACCTCTGCTATCTGACGCCCAGTCATCACTTTCCGACGGGTGTTACGATGCCCGCGACCCGCCGCGCCCAACTGCTGGCCTGGGCAGCGGCCCGGCCTGGGCGGTACATTTTGGAGGACGACTACGACTCGGAGTTTCGCTTTGATACGCGCCCTCTGCCCAGTTTGCAGGGCATGGCGGGCCCGGACGGCCCGGTGGTCTACCTGACGACGTTTTCAAAAAGCCTGGCCCCGGGCATCCGCATTGCCTGCATGGTGCTGCCGCAAAGCCTGTTGGTGCGCTATCGCCGGGATTTTGCGACCTACGCCAACACGGTCAGCCGCTTTGAGCAGCAGACGCTTTGCGAGTTCATGGCGGGCGGGTATTTCACGCGGCATCTTGCCCGGATGCGCCTTGCCTACAAGCGCCGCATGGAGGCGTTTGCAGCAGCGCTGCGCGCGGCGCTGCCGGGCGTGGAGCTGGACGGCGTACACAGCGGGCTGCATTTTCTGCTGACGCTGCCGGGGGCCGGCGGCGAGCGTGCCATGGTCGCCGCCGCGGCACAGCAGGGTGTGCGGCTGCGCGGTCTGAGTGAGTATTATCTCGCCCGGCCCGAGCGCTGCCGGGCGGATACCGTGGTAGCGGGGTACTCGGCCCTGAAGGAGGACGATGTGGAGAAGGTGGCGCAGGCGCTGGCGAGGGCGTGGCTATCGTGAATGCCCCTGTAGGGACCGGGCATGCCCGGCCCGCAGCCTAACGGTTGAATCCCCCTTAACGGTTTGCTTTGTAGGGCGGGGTCTTGACCCCTCCGCCACCTCCCGGGAAACTGCCGTCAACGGTATATCCGTAGGGGAGGGATTCATCCCTCCCGTGTACCTCCCGTCGCCGCTCACCTCCGCGGGGCGTCGGGGACGCCGCCCCCTACAGTGGCGATCCGTAAACCTTCCGCCGCCGCACACGCCTGCGGGCGGATATGGAATCCGCCCCTACGCACAAACAAAGCCACCCTGTAGGGGCCGGGCATGCCCGGCCCGCAGCCTTGCCGTTGCCGCCCGTTTATCTTTCGCATCGTAGGGAGCGGTCTTGACCGCTCCGCGGGCGGATAGGAAATCCGCCCCTACGCACAAACAAAAGCCGCTGCCCATGTGTAACCACAGGCAGCGGCTTTCTATTTTTCAATCAAGGCTTATTCATACAGCGGGAACTTCTTCGTCAGCTCCTCGACCTTGCTGGCGACCTCGTCCTTCTTGTTCGCAAAGTCAAACACGCAGTCTGCAATGCAGTCGGCGATCACCTTCATCTCGTCGGGACCCATGCCGCGGGTCGTGACGGCGGGGGTGCCGATGCGCACGCCGCTCGTCACAAACGGGCTGCGCTTCTCGCCGGGGACGGTGTTCTTGTTCGCGGTGATGTGCACCTCGTCCAGATTGTGCTCCAGCTCCTTGCCGGTGCAGTCCTCGTCGGTCAGGTCGATCAGCAGCAGGTGGTTGTCCGTGCCGCCGGAGACCAGCTTCACGCCGCGGGCGGTCAGCTCGGCTTCAAGCGCCTTCGCGTTCTCAACAATTTTGCGGGCATACTCCTTGAACTCCGGCTTCAGTGCCTCGCCAAAGCAGACAGCCTTCGCGGCGATGACGTGCTCCAGCGGGCCGCCCTGCGTGCCGGGGAAGATGGCGGAGTTGATGCGCTTGATGATATACTCGTTGTTCGTCAAAATCAGGCCGCCGCGGGGGCCGCGCAGCGTCTTGTGGGTCGTGGTGGTGACCACGTCGGCGTAGGGCACGGGGCTCTGGTGCTGGCCGCCTGCGACAAGACCCGCAATGTGCGCCATATCGACCATCAGCATCGCGCCGTAGCCGTGGGCGATCTCGGCCAGCTTCTCAAAGTCGATGGCGCGGGGATAGGCCGACGCACCGGCGACCAGCAGCTTGGGGCGGACCTTCGCGACCTGCTTGGCCAGTGCGGCGTAGTCGATGCGGCCATCCTCGGCGGAGACGCCGTAGGAGACAAAGTTGTAGTTCTTGCCGCTCATGTTCACGGGGGAGCCGTGGGTCAGGTGGCCGCCCTGGGACAGGTCCATGCCCATGACGGTGTCGCCGACGTTCAGCAGCGCAAAGTAGACGGCCAGGTTGGCCTGTGCGCCGGAGTGCGGCTGAACGTTGGCATACTTCGCGCCGAACAGCTTGCAGGCGCGGTCAATGGCAATCTGCTCGACCTGATCGACGTACTGGCAGCCGCCGTAATAACGGTGGCCGGGGTACCCTTCCGCGTACTTGTTCGTCAGCACACTGCCCATGGCCGCCATGACGGCGGGGGAAACGATGTTCTCGCTGGCGATCAGCTCAATGTTCTGCCGCTGGCGGCCCAGCTCACGCTGCATAGCTGCGCCCAGCTCGGGGTCGTAGTGCTCCACAAAGCCGATGGTGTCGATGATGTCCTTGTACATACTGCTTTCCCTCCTAATGTATATGCTGTCCACGGCGGGAAACGGCCGCGGGCGGATACTATAGGCGCCCGTCGTTCCCGCCGCCGAGCATCTTCCTTACAGCGTCCCCTTGGTGGACAAAACGCCGTCGATCCGCGCATCTCTGCGCGTCGCGGCGTCCAGCGCCTTGGCAAACGCCTTGAACATGGCCTCCAGCTTATGGTGGTCATTCTCCCCGTACAGCACCTTCAGATGCAGATTCATCATGGCGCTGTACGATACGGCGTAGAAAAACTCCCGCGCCATCTGGGTGTCCATGCCGCCGCAGCTCTGGCCTGCAAAGCTGGCGTCGTACACAAAGTAGGGCCGCCCGCCCAGATCGACGGCGCAGAGTGCCAGCGTCTCATCCATCGGCAGCATGCAGCTGCCGTACCGCACCAGCCCGGCCTTGTCGCCAAGCGCTTCTTTTATGGCCGTGCCCAGCGCAATGCCGATGTCCTCAATTGTGTGGTGGCAGTCTACGTCCAAGTCGCCGCGGCAGGTGACGCTTACATCAAACAGGCCGTGGCGGGCGAAGCCGTCCAGCATGTGGTCAAAAAAGCCGATGCCCGTGTGCAGGTCGGCCCTGCCGGTGCCGTCCAGGTCAATCGTCAGCGTGATCTGTGTCTCCCGCGTATTGCGGGTGACCGTTGCGGTGCGTGCCATAGGAATCCTCCTCTTTAGTGCTTTAAACTAACTATAGCACGTTGGGGTGTGTGCGTCAACATTTTCTTAGCCTTCCCCCGAGGGGGACGCTCCGCAGGTTTATAAAATTCGCCCCAATTTATTTACGAAATCGCAACACTTTTCCCGGCGGCAGGCGCTACAATAGAATTATGATTTAAAAGTGTCTTTTTTGAAAGGACAAGCACCACCATGGCAAAAATAATCGGAATTGACCTGGGGACTACCAACAGCTGTGTGGCGGTGGTCGAGGGCGGCAAGCCCGTCGTCATCCCCAACGCCGAGGGGCAGCGCACGACGCCCTCTGTCGTCGCGTTCACCAAGGTGGGAGAACGGCTGGTGGGAGAGCCCGCCAAGCGCCAGGCCGTGACGAACGCCCCCCGCACCGTGTCCAGCGTCAAGCGGCTGATGGGCAGTGAGACCCGCGTGCCCATCGACGGAAAATGCTACACGCCGCAGGAGCTGAGCGCCCTCATCCTGCAAAAACTGAAGGCCGATGCCGAGGCGTATCTCGGTGAGCCTGTCACCGAGGCGGTCATCACCGTGCCCGCCTACTTTAACGATGCCCAGCGCCAGGCCACGAAGGACGCCGGGCGCATTGCCGGGCTGGACGTGCGCCGCATCATCAACGAGCCGACAGCCGCGGCGCTGGCCTACGGGCTGGACAATGGCCGCACCCAGACCGTCATGGTCTACGACCTCGGCGGCGGCACATTTGACGTGTCGCTCATCCGCATCGGCGACGGCATCGTGCAGGTGCTCTCGACCTGCGGCGATAACTTTCTGGGCGGCGACGACTTTGACGAGCGCATCGTCAACTGGCTGGCAGACCGGTGCAGGGCCGAACACGGCGTGGACCTGACGAATGACCGCGTGGCGATGCAGCGCCTGCGCGAGGAGGCCGAAAAGGCGAAAAAAGAGCTTTCAAGCGCGAAGCAGACCGACATCAATCTACCGTTCCTCACGATGGCGGCAGACGGTGCGCTGCACCTGCAAACTACGCTGACACGCGCTAAATTTGAGGAGCTCTGCGCCGATTTGATCGAGCGCACCGCCCTGCCCGTGCGCAACGCCCTGAGCGACGCACGCCTTTCGGCCAGCGACCTGGATCAGGTTTTGCTGGTCGGCGGCTCGACCCGCATCCCGGCGGTGCAGGCCAAGGTCGTGCGGATGACCGGTCTGGAGCCGTCCAAATCGCTGAACCCCGACGAGTGCGTTGCACTGGGCGCGGCGGTGCAGGCCGGACGTCTGGGCGGCGAGATGCTCTCCGGCCCCGGCGAGGATCTGCTGCTGATGGACGTGACCCCGCTGACCCTTTCCATCGAGACCGTCGGCGGCGTGGCAACGCATTTGATCGAGCGCAACTCCACGATCCCGACGCGGTTCAGCAAGGTATTCACCACCGCCGCGCCGTTCCAGAACACGGTGCAAATTAAAGTGCTGCAGGGCGAGCGCGAGTTTGCCAGGGACAATAAGCTGCTGGGCACCTTCACGCTGCGCGGCATCAAGCGCGCCTGGGCGGGCGTGCCGAAGATCGAGGTCACGTTTGACATCGACGCCAACGGCATTGTCAAGGTCAAGGCGCGCGACATGGACACCGGCAAGCAGCAGAGCATCACGATCTCGGGCACATCGAACCTGACCGAGGATGAGATCAAACGCGCCAAGGAGAACGCCGCCGCCTTTGCTGGGCAGGACAAGGAGCGCAAGGCCGCGCTGGAGGCGCTGAACGCCGGCGAGGCCGCGCTTTACCGCGTGAAGACCGCGCTGGGCAGCAAGGCCGGCAAGGCGCTGGACCGCGAGACCCGTACTAAAATCAAAGAAGCAGAAAGAACGCTGGAGCGCGTTCTGAAGCACAAAAAGGCCGACAAGCTGACCCCCGTGGACGTGAATGCCATCAACACCGCACGGGAGGCGCTTTCCGCTGTGGCCGCCCCGCTGGTGGCCCGGTGGGAGAGCGAGAAGGCGTAAAACGAGGCGGCATCCGCAGGGCCCCCGGGGCGGTGCAAGCATCCGCCCGTGCCCGTTTGCGGTAATATTGAACAATGCCTTTTCCCCGCTTGCGCGGGGATTTTTTTTGTGCTATACTACCCAACATAGCACTTTAGTAGATTAAAGAGGAAAAGAAAAGTGAAAACGATTCGTTACGCCCTTGTGCGGTCCCTGCCCATCATGGCGGGGTATATCGTGCTGGGGCTGGGCTTTGGTGTGCTCTTGCAAAGCAAGGGCTACGGCGCGGGGTGGGCGCTGGTCATGAGCGGGCTGATCTACGCGGGCAGCATGCAGTATGTCGCAATTGACCTGCTGGCTGGCGGCGCGTCGCTGATCTCGGCGGCGATCATGACACTGATGGTCAACGCGCGGCATCTGTTTTACGGAATTTCGATGCTGGAACGCTATAAAGACACCGGCGCGGCCAAGCCGTACCTGATTTTTGCGCTGACCGATGAGACCTATTCCGTCGTGTGCAGCGGCGGCGTGCCCGAGGGCGTGGACCGGAAAAAATACTATTTCTGGGTGTCGCTGCTGAATCAGCTTTACTGGATCGCGGGCGGCGTGGCGGGCGCACTGCTGGGCAGTGTGCTGCTGTTTGACACGACGGGCATCGACTTTTCGATGACCGCGCTGTTCCTCGTCGTTATGACCGAGCAGTGGAAGGCCAGCCGCGACCATACCCCCGCGCTGGTGGGGCTGGGTGTGTCGCTGGTCTGTCTGCTGATTTTCGGCAGCAGCGATTTCCTGATCCCGTCCATGGTGGGCATCACGGCAGCCTTGACGGTGCTGCGCGGTTTTATGCAAAAAAAGGAGGCCGACCATGCCGTTTGATGTACACGGTGCGCTGCTTGTGGCCGTTGTGGCGGGCGTGACAGCACTGATCCGCTTCCTGCCGTTTGTGGTGTTCGGCGGCGGGCGGCCCACGCCGAAATTTGTGGTGTATCTGGCCGGGGTGCTGCCCTGCGCCATCATGGCGATGCTCGTTGTCTACTGCCTGCGCGGCGTGGACCTGCTCGGCCCCACCCACGGCCTGCCGGAGCTGCTTGCCGGGGCCGCCGTGGTGGGGCTGCACCTGTGGAAGAAGAACACGCTGCTCAGCATCGCCGTGGGCACCGCCCTGTATATGGTGCTGGTGCAGGCGGTGTTTGTGTAATCTTCCAAAAGCCTTCCCCCTTGGGGCTGCGCCCGCAGGCGCGTGTCGGAGCGCAACCGCCGTAGGCGGCCCTTAGCGCGGAGACTGAAGGTGGCCGAGGCCTCGCCCGAGACCGGATGAGGGGCAGCCCTGCGTCATCGCCCATTCACGGCCATACCTCCGCAAGCTCTCCCCTCATCAGCCGCCTGCGGCGGCAGCTTCTCCCCCAGGGGAGAAGCCTTTTTCAACAGGAGTCTATTTCTATGTGTAAAATTCTAGTCATTTCCGACGTCCATGGCCGCCTGCGCGACCTGCGGTGGGTGCTGCAAAACGAGACCGCCGACGCCATGTTCTACCTCGGTGACGGTCTGTACGACCTGAACGCCGCGCTGGAGCTGCGCAGGGAGCCGGTGCCCTATCCCATCTACCGTGTTGCCGGCAACTGCGACGTCAACTACAGCGAGCCGTCCGAGGGGCTCGCCCCTTTCGGCGGGGTGCTTTTCTTCTACACCCACGGGCATCACTACGGCGTCAAGATGGGCAGTGAACGCCTGGCCGAGTGTGCCGGTGAGCGCGGCGCAGATGTGGCGCTGTTCGGCCACACCCACCGGCGCGAGCTGGTGCGCGGCGTCGGCACGGCGGCCACGGTGTTCAACCCCGGCAGTCTGCGCGACGGCGGCAGCTACGGCGTCATTACGATTGAAAACGGCAAATGCAGCTTTACCTGGAAGAGGGTGCCTGAATTTTGAACGAGAGCGTTATTTACCTGCCCGAGGTAGACAGCACCAACCTTTGGGCCAAGCATAATCTGGACAAGTTCGGTCCCATCGGTGCGGTCTACACCACCCACCAGACCGCCGGGCGGGGCCGCCTTGGCCGCAGCTGGCTTGATGCGCCCCACAAGGGCCTGTACTACACCGCCGTCATCAGGACCGATCTGGTCCAGCCCGCCACGCTGCCGCTGTTTGCCAGTCTGGCCGTCTGCGACGCCCTGCGCGAGCGCTACCGCATCGACTGCCAGATCAAGTGGCCGAACGACCTTTTGCTGAACGGCAAAAAAATCGTCGGCATCCTGTGCGAGGTCGGCCCCGACGGCCACAGCATCGTGGTGGGCATCGGCATCAATCTGGCCCAGCCGCAGGAATATTTCGACGCCGCGGGTCTGCCCCACGGCACCAGTCTGGCTCTGCAGGGCGTGCCCGTAGACATGGACACCGACCCGGAGTGGCTGGCTCAATATATGACCGACTTCGGCTTTGACCGCGCGCTCTACACCTACGAGGCCGAGGGCTTCGCCCCCTACCGCGAACGCTACAAGGCGCTCTGCGTCAATCTGGGCCGCCGCGTCACCTACGACGGCGGCGCCGGAACCGCCGTTGACGTGGACGACGAGGGCCGTCTCATCGTCCGCGACGAGACCGGCGACACCCGCGTCTTTACCGGTGAGGTCAGCGTAAAGGGAATTTACGGGGCGGTGTAATCATTGCCGCCCCGTAGGGGCCGGGCATGCCCGGCCCGCAGCTTTCCCGCCGGCATCCGCCCACTGTGCACCTCCGGGCCGCACATGTGCGGCCCCTACTGCTCTATAAAAAACACAGAGCGTCCCTCCCATCCCGGGAAGAACGCTCTGTTTTTTTAATTCATCTTCAGATATTTCCGTACCGGCAGCGACACGGCACCGGCAACGACGCAGCAGATAGCCCACTCAAAAATAGCCTGCACGCCAACCAGCAGCACAATGAACATAAACGCATTCTGTGCGCCCAGCGTGTTGGCCAGGTTCTGCACATAGTCACAGTTATAGAAGATCAGTACCAGAAAGCCCATGAAGAACACGGTGTTCAGCACCGGCGCGGACAAGCCGCCCAGGAAGCAGGCCAGCTTCTCATTCTTGGGCATAGCCTTGCGCAGCGCGTTGAAGATCAGCGCGGTGCACAGCCCCATCAGCACACGGGCCACAAAGCAGACCACAAAGGTGCCCGCAGGGCTGACCTGGAACAGAGCTGCGCCCATGGCGGACTTGCCCTCAACAGCCTGAATAAAGCTGGTTGCACCAAAGACACCGCCCAGAATAGCACCTGCCATAGGGTTCATCGTCATAGCGCCGATGGCCACGGGCACGGTGAGCAGCGACGCCGACAGCGGGCCGATTTGCAGATAGCCCAGCGGCGTGTAGTTCAACACAAGCAGAATGGCCACCAGCAGCGCAAGCTGGGTGAGCCAACGGACGTTGGTACGGTTTTTCATATTCAATTTTCCTCCTGCTGCCGTCTCCTACAAATCGGGAGTACAGCGCAAATGTACGGTCCTATCGGACCGCCGAAACCAAGTATACAGCAAACAGCAGGAAAACGCAAGCAAAAAATCGGCTGCCAAAAGGCTTCTCTCCACGGGGGAAGGCGTATAAATTACAGCTTCCCCTCGATCAGCAAGTCTCTGACTTCCAGCAGATCCTCACATTTTCTGTCATACAGCTGCGCGATCTCCTCCGTCGGCTGCATCAGATCCGGCACCATCACGGTCACACAGCCCGCGGCGCGGCCCGCGCGCACGCCGTTAAAGCTGTCCTCCAGCACCAAGCAGTCATGCGGGTCAAGGTGCAGCTTTTTCGCCGCGACCAAAAAGGTGTCGGGTGCGGGCTTGCTGTGGGCGACCTCCGTACCGGAGACAACATCGTGGAAATACCGCGCTGTGCCGGTGGTCTGCAAATTCATCTCGATCATATTCCGCGGGCTCGAGCTTGCCACAATGCGCGGCAGGCCCATGTCCTCCAGTGCGGCCAGCAGCTCCTTCAGACCCTTTTTGCAGGGTACGCCCCGGGCAAAGCGCTCGTCCCCCAGCTGCCAGATCTTGTCCAGCACCTTCTGCGGGTCGCCGGGGATGTACTCGGCCACATGGCGGCGCAGGTTGTCCCCCGCCAGGCCGCGTCCCCCGGCCTTAAACTTCTCCATATCCGCGGGCAGCGGCAGACCCAGCGCGGCGCACGCGGGTTCCCACAGGGTATCCCACAGGCGCTCGGTGTCAAACATCAGCCCGTCCATATCAAAAATAACGCCTTTTACCATCGGTGTCATCCTTTCGCGAAACATAATTTTCTCTATTGTACCGCAGTTTCGGACATGATGCAAGAAAAAAGGCTTCCCCTCGGGGGAAGCTGTCGCCGCAGGCGACTGATGAGGGCAAAGTGTGCCACTACAACCCATTCAAGGGCAATTTCCGCAAACTTGCCCCTCATCCGGCCCTACGGGCCACCTTCCCCCGCAGGGGAAGGCATTTCACTTTTCCAAATACGCCTGCACCTTGTCCAGCGCCTCGCGGCCCTCGCGGTGGCCGCGGTTGTACAGGTCCAGCAGCTTGTTCTCGTCGCCCTCAAACCGGCCTATCGTGATCGGCTCCTGCGGGCGCACGCAGCAGATGCGCCCGTCCGCCTCCAGCTCATCCAGCTGATCCATCAGGGTGTTGTAGCGCAGCTCCTGGGTCAGCATATCGGCCAGAAACAGCGGCTTATCGCCGTAAAAGTCGTCGTACAGGTCCACCATCTTCTGGCCTGGCATCGCCTTGCGGAAGCCCTTCTGCCGCGTCGTGATGACAACGATCTTTTCAAAGCCCTCGTTCAGCGCCCAGTTCAGCGCGATTGGGCAGGAGCATCCGCCGTCGAGGTACGGCTGACCATCCAGCACGACAGGCACGGATGCCAGCGGCAGGCTGGCCGACGCGCGCACGGCCTCGTCGAACGGAAAATCCGTCTTTCCCTTCTCAAAGTAGGCGGGCTTGCCAGTCTCGACGTTCGTCGCCACCGCAAAGACCCGCATACCGCCGTGGGCGAAGGTCTCCTCGTCGAAGGGCACTTCCTTTTTGACGTCGTTCAGCATAAATTTCAGGCCAAACAGGCTGCCGCCGCGCAGCGCCGCCTTGGGGCCGAAGTACCGGCTGTCATGGCGGTAGCGCAGGTTGATGCTGGCGGACCGCCCCGGCTGGTGGGACGCATAGTTCAGTGCGTTCAGTGACCCGGCAGAGACTCCGGCCACCGCCGGGAAATAGACGTCGTTCTCCATAAAGGTATCCAGCACGCCCGCCGTGAACAACCCGCGCAGCGAGCCGCCCTCCAACAGCAGGATCGAATTGTCCGGTATCGTGATTTTGCTCATAAACAGCACCCCCTATTTAGCTATTTTACCGTATAAAATCCGCAGGTGCAAGCAAAAAAGCGCCGCAGTTTTACACATCGGGCAAATTGTGCTAAAATAGAAAAAACGCTCCGAGAGGATGATTGCTATGGTATCCCTTCGCGGTCTCACACTGACCGCCGCCCGGCCGCGCATCATTGTGCCGCTGTTTGCCCGCGATCCGGCAGCGCTCTGCCCTTTGGCGAAAGCCGCCAGCGCCAACCCCGCCGCCGAGCTGGTCGAGCTGCGTCTGGACCCGCTGCCCGCGGATGAATTTCTGAACGCGCTGGCGCTTGTGCGCGGCATCGTGGACAAGCCGCTGGTCGTCACGATCCGCACCCGGGCCGAGGGCGGTGAGCTTGCCGACGATGTCCTCGTAGCCGCGCTCGATGAAGTGCGCGTCTTCAATGAGGGTCGTGCCTTCGGCGCACATGGCGGCGATGACCATGGCTGCGCCCGCGCGCAGGTCACAGGCCCGGACCTCGCAGCCGTGCAGGCTCTGCACGCCGTCGATGATGGCGGTCTTGCCCTCGACCTGGATGTTCGCGCCCATGCGGCCAAGCTCCGCGGTGTAGCGGAAGCGGTTATCATAGACGCCCTCGGTCACGAGGCTGGTGCCGACGGCGGTGGCCAGACAGACGGTGATCTGCGGCTGCATGTCGGTCGGGAAGCCGGGGTAGGGCATGGTCTTGACGTTGGCGCGGTGGAGGCGGTAGGCGGATTCGACGCGGATGGCGTCGTCATACTCGGTGATGTCTGCGCCGATCTCGCGCAGCTTGGCGGTGATGCAGTCGAGATGCTTCGGGATGACGTTCTCGATCAGCACGTCGCCGCCGACGGCGGCAGCCGCCGCCATATAGGTGCCGGCCTCGATCTGGTCGGGGATAATCGTATAGGTGCCGCCGTGCATGGACTGCACGCCGCGGACCTTGATGACGTCCGTGCCGGCGCCGGAGACCTGCGCGCCCATGGCGTTGAGGAAGTTGGCAAGGTCGACGATATGCGGCTCCTT
>OLOT01001794.1_pt1 | contig 11832 bp, 9 predicted proteins | sample 1671991 | NCBI WGS metagenome assembly OLOT01 (sample SAMEA3136634, study PRJEB25190) | human gut metagenome | biome: human gut; feature: human-associated habitat; material: faeces | place: Austria | collected 2013
TTTTTCATATATATCTGTATATTTCCAGCTGACCGCAGAACCCGATATCCACATTTTCATTTCTTATCCAGCTTATTATCTGCAGAATTTCTTACCGGCATCTTCTTTTGCAGCTTCTTTCAAGCGATCAACGGCAAAAAAAGCCTTGGATCCGGCACAATAATCCACCGGATTCAAAGCTTCTTATAATCTCTTATTTTTTCTGATTAATTTTCTTCTGCGATACGATCAGTCCCAGCAGAATTAACAGAGCTCCCGTCACAGATACGAACGTCATCTTCTCATGCAGTATCACCACAGATAGCACAACCGTCACAACCGGTGACACATAAATATATACACTCGTCTTGATCGCACCGATCCATTTGGTAGAAAGATTCCATAAGAAGAAACCCAAAGCACTTGCTCCGACTCCAAGGAACAGAAAATTAAGTATAATCTCCGGCTTTTTAAATACTGTCACATCCATTCACCGATTTTCTTGATGATTGCGGAATAGAAGCCCCAGGAAATCATAGCCGTAAATGCCAACATATCTCCCTTCATAAAAAAGGGTAGCAAAAAAGCGGGTGATGGGAATCGAACCCACGTATCCAGCTTGGAAGGCTGGTGTTCTACCATTGAACTACACCCGCATCAACAATGCTCATTTATAATAGCATGATGTTTTCTAAAATGCAAGCACTTTTTTAAATTTTTTTAATTTTTTTGACACTTAACTCAATTTCACATCTACAGGACATGCCACTGGCAATTCTCCTATTTGCAATATTTTTTCAAAGTGCTACAATATGTAACCGAAAAAATATTACATCAAAGAAGGTATATGATATGTTCCAATATTATCTGATTCATTATTTTAACTTTAAGAATGCCGGAGGCTTCATGCTTGTCTCCCTGCTCTGCCTGATCGCAGTGCTTGCGATCGTTATTCTGGCAGCAAAGCTTAAGAAACACTATAAACTTAATACACAGGATCTGACGCCAAAACAGATCCGAAAGCTGAACCATATCCACAAAGTAAAAGAAATCTCGCTTATTGAAAGCTTTTATGAGATGGTATTTTCCAGTACTTCGGTACTGTTGTTCCTGTCTCTTTATTATATTATCGATGAGCGGATCCCACAGGCTGCCTTTTACTGGCAGAAATACCAGAACATTATCTTACTTTTATTTCTGGTATTTTCTGTATTTATGACAAACTGGTTCGATATCCTGTTCGTTCCGTTAACTGCAATTCCGACCAGACAAAAGGCGTCCGTGCGGCTGATCTCTGCCTTTTATATTATTCTGATCTTATTATATATCAAGTTCATCTACCATGATTCGAACTATGATTCACTGATCATGTATTTTATCACACTGGCAGTCGGCCGTTTTCTGTACTTTGATTCTACACTGGAAGATATCAAAGAAACACTGCAGGGTGTCGCAAGAAATCTGCCGCTTCTGGTACTGATGGGAAGTTATTCCGCCATCGTATGCTGGTATGGATTCCACTGTGGATTCCTGTTGACTTCCAACGGTGTGATCCTTAGTACGCTACTGGCGCATCTTTTTATGGATGTATCGATTTTTGTGCTGGATAAGACGCGGTTGGTGAAATTATTTATTTAACCTGCTTTTTTATTTTTTTCAATGTAAGTAAGTTACAAATTATAACGCACACTATTTCCATAATTACAATACTTCCTGCAATCGCTCCTACCGGATAATGAAAGGTAAAATAAGAAAGCTGTTTTCTCATATAAACGTTGATTCCTTTTAGTATGATTGATCCAACTGACGCTACAAGGCCTGCGACAAGCAGTACATAATAGCTGCCTTCCAGCAATAACAGCTTTCTTTCCTGCCGGCGTGTCATTCCAATCTTTCTCATAATCTCCAGTTCTTTTTTCCTGCCCACAATTCCTGTAAACATAATATTAAAATAATTAACCAGTCCGACACACAATAATATTACACTGATACTTCCGAACATAATTCTGTTTCCATGGATGTAGTCTGCATTTTTCTGCATAAGATCTGATCTTGCAATGTAGAAAATGCCTGCTTCTCCTTCGCCGTACGGGCTTGTCTGTGTATTGCTTTTCCGCCGCTGATTTTCTGCCGAAAGAATCTTCTGGATTTCATGCATAATCTTTTTTTCTTTCTTTTTCTCTACGTTTAATTCCATGCAAAATGTCTTTCTCTTCGTAGATAAACGGTTAAATCCTTTTTCACTGACCAGATAATAGATATCTCCTTCTGCACCATGCCAGGTCTGGTGGATCTCCGGGAAGCCATCTGCCTGATTATCCAGATAGCCGCTTAACGTATATTCTGTAGACGGCGTTTCTGCCTTTATTTTCTCATCTTCCTTATCCCTTTCTTTGTCCGTCATGGAATTCCACCGGATGCATGCTTCTTTGTTCTTTAACGGAGATAAACATACCGTTTCTCCCACTGCTTTTTCTGCCTGTTTTTCCTGCTTTTGTGACAGCTTATGATCATGGATGATCATTACTCCTGTTCCGTTTTTCAGACTGTCCATATCGACTTTCAGCTTGTTTTCCTCTACATATGTTTCTAATGCTTTTATCTCATTTTCGCTGACAATCTGAACGGTATCAGCATCCAGGCCTTTGATCATCTTTGCCCAGGAAGCATAATCAATACTGATTTCTTCCGCATATTCTACATTGTTTCCCAGATAAGTATCCTCTTCCAGCGGGCGTATTCCATCTCTGGATATGACGGAAAGCACGTATGCTCCTTCGGTTATGTAGGATTCCTTCTTCTTCACACCGTCAAGATTCCATAATTGTTTCCGCACTTTTTTTGATATCGGTGAAAACTCATCGTAGTCATTGTCATATAATAATTCGAAATTATTTCCTTCTGATCTCAGTGGATCTTGATCCGGCGACTGTGTCTGATATTCTGTCCCGCTTCCCTCTTTTTTTGCAGACTCACTGAATTCCCCTGCGATCAGGAAATCCGGTCTCTGATTAATGATATTCGCATAATCACTTCCATCTGTGATCACCATGACAATCAGGAACATTTCTATTCCGAGGAACAATGAACTAACTGTAATGACAAATCCCTGCCTGTATCTTGTGACGTTCTTCCATGCCATAAAGCACAGTTCCTGTGTTTCGCTTCTTTTTTTCTTGTTTAAGACTGCTCCTTTATCTGCATGACCTGCTTTTCCATGCTGTTGTTTCTTGCTTCTCTTCTGCTCCGTGTAATGCATTCCCTCTATACAGGTTCTGTTTACAGTCTGCCAGATCACCTGTTCCGATGCACCCAAGATTACCAACAACGTGAAGACTACCGCTAACAACAAGATTTCCACCCGAAAGATCTGCAGTTCTTCTGCACCTCCATATCCATTCAGATACTGTCTGCCCAATAGTTGCGGTATCAGATATCGCAATAACACAACCGACAAACCTATACCTGCAATACCTCCCGGCACTATCGTCCGCATGATCTGCCGGATATAGATCTTACGGAGCTGCTTTTTCGTTGTACCGATCGTATGGAGCAGCGCCATCTGACGGATATCGCCTGCCATGGAGATCTGCATCACATTGTAGACAAGCAAAAACATTCCGCAGATAATCACAACTGCCTCCACTGCTGCCATCCCGTAACTTCCTGTCACCTCTTTTACAGCCCGGTTCTTCGCTGTATCTGTCGCAATGATCTGTTGGGAATTGTCTTTCATCGGTACATCTTCATATAATTTTTCTTCTGTATCTTTCCAGTCCATGTCATTCGCCGGACAGATCAGAATATCCGAACCATCTTTAATATCATAACCCCAGTCCTTCAGTTTCTTTTCTGACACATATCCGATTGCTTTGCTTCTTCCATTATCTTCTGTATAAGCACTGTACCAGCCTGATAATTTGAACTCTTCTTTTTCTGTCTGAAAAAAGCTGATCGATATATCAAGTGCTATCTTCATCCCTCTTTTCGGATTATCAATTCCAAGCTTTTTTAATGTCTTTACCGGAAGCATGATTTCCTGCTGCTTTTTGGGATAGGTTCCATGGACACCGGTATAGGCGGGCTTCATCATCTTTTCCCATGCAGTCTGATCCAGCACTTGTATGGAACAGATAGATTCTTTCTTTCCGGATTCTGTGGCTTCACCCATTTTCATTCTTCTTCCGGTTTCTCTTACATATCCTAAGGAACGTGCTTTTTCATATTGCTGCTTTGTTCCATCTTCTATGTAAGTGGATGCCGTTGTTCCATCCATCCGAATATTTTTCGTATATTCTGCATTTATTTTTCCGTAAGCCGTGCCAAAGACAAATGTCAGTGTAAGAATGCATAAAATGACTGCTCCCATAAGAATCCGGTTTCTGCCTTTATTACATTTTCTGATTGCTTCCGAAAGCAGCCGGATCACGTTCGTATTATTGTTCGGTGTAAATCCATTCATTTCATTACACCTCCGCATTGTATAATTTCCCGTCTTCTACGCGCAGGATACGGTCTGCCATCTGTGCGATTGCTTCCTGATGGGTCACAACAATCACCGTCTGGTGGAATCTTGCTGCACAAGTCTTCAACAATGAAATTACTTCCATACTTGTGACAGAGTCCAGATTTCCTGTTGGCTCGTCACACAAAAGTACTGCCGGCTTTACCATTAACGCCCTTGCAATTGCCACTCGTTGTTGTTGTCCGCCGGACAGTTCTTCCGGGAGATTCTCTAACTTTTCTCCAATCTTTAACGTTCTGACAATATCTTCCAGCAATTTTTCATCAATCTCTGCACCGTCCAGTCTGAGCGGAAGTACGATATTCTCATATACATTGATAACAGGGATCAGATTATACTGTTGAAATACGAATCCGATATTCCTTCTCCTGAATATCGTGCGTTCATCTTCCGTCATATCTTTCAGACTGTTGCCGCGTATCCAGACGCCACCTGCAGTGGGTTCATCCAGGCCGCCCAGGATCTGAAGTAATGTCGTCTTCCCGCTTCCTGATGTACCGATGATTGCCAGGAATTCCCCTTCTTCTACGGACAGACTCACTCCGTCCAGCGCATGGACTTCGTAATTATCTGTCACATAATATTTCTTTAATCCTACTGCTTTTATCATTTCCATAAGATTTTTTCTCCTTGCTTATAATTGTGTCCGTTTCGTATCGGAACTTTCACTTGTCTCATACAGCATACAGGACAAATCTAACAAACTTCTAACAGACTGGAAGATTTATCTCGATCATCAGACCTTTTTCCGAATATCTGTTTTTTGCAATCATAAATCCGCCATGAAGGCCGATAATTTTTCTCGCCAGATAAAGTCCGATTCCATAACCTTTCTGTGTGGTCACGTTCTTTCCTCTGTAGAATCTCTGGAAAATCTTATGCTCTTCTCCCTTTTCAATTCCAAGCCCATTATCTTTTACAGTAATCTTTGCATGCATTTCATTCTTCTGGATTCTCATTTCTATGATTCCGCCAGGCCGGCTGTATTTCACGGCATTATCCAGAACATTATCGATTGCTTCCCCAATCCAGTTGGCATCATGCGGACAGTTGACTTCTTGCGGCAGCTCTATCCTAAATGCAATCTGTTTTTCTTCTGCCCGCTTTTGAATTCTTCCAAGACAGTTTCTCACGGTCTTTAACAGATCTGTCTCTTCTTTTCGTACCTGAATCATGTTCTGCTCAAGTCTGGACATCTTCACGAATCCTTCTGTCAGGAATTCCAGTTGTTGTTCTCCGGATCTCATTGCATTTAGATAGTTATCCACATTTTCATCCGTCTTTGTCCTGGTTTTACTCCATTCTTCCTCTAATAATTCCTGATATGTCCTGATATTGGCAAGGGGTGTCCGCATCTGGTGTGCAATCTCTGAAATCAGCTTCTGTATCTCATCTTTACTCTTCTCCGCAGCTTCTGTCCGTCCATTTAACATTTCCTGGATCCTTACCAGTCTGGATTCCAGTCTTGCATATAATGTCTCTTCTCCTGCTTTTGTTTCCCGGATCTTTTCCTCTCGCAATATCTTTTCCATACATTCTGCCAATAACTTAAGTTCTTTCTGTCTGCATTTTCCCTGATAAACATATATGGCAGTTCCACCCAGAATTACTCCTGCCGTTACTGCCACTACGATTATTATGATATTCATTCTTTTCTCTTCCTTTTTGTATCTGCCATTACTTTTTCAGACGCACTCCAGCTTGTATCCCAATCCAAATACATTTTTCAGATATATCGGTGATCCTGCATCTGTTTCTATCTTTTTCCGCAGCCGGTTGATCGTAACACTGACGGTATTATCCACTACAAACTGGCCATCCAGTCCCCATACATATTCCAGGATATTTTCTTTCGTCAGTACATTTCCCTGATTGTACATCAGATATTCCAGTAACTGATATTCTCTGGCTGTAAGGATAATTTCCTTTTCGTTCTTGTATACTTGCTTCTTATCAGGAAATAATATTATTTCTCCGCATGCCAGTTGTTTTTCTCTGTTGTTCCGTCCGATCACTGCCTCTATGCGCTTTAGAAGCACTTTCATGGAAAATGGTTTTACCACATAATCGTCTGCTCCTGTGTCAAATGCTGTCAACATATCCGTTTCTTCGTCTCTTGCTGTCAGGAAAATGGCCGGTATCTCTGCCTTTTCCCGGATCTTTTTGTAACATGCAAGTCCATTGCCGTCCGGAAGTCCAATGTCAATGAGAAGAAGGCTCTCACTGCCTGTAATTGTAGTAAGAGCCTCTCGTTTTGTATATGCGGATACGGTCTGATAGCCTGCGTTTTGCAGTGCTGTTTTGAGTGCCTGATGTAATAATGTGTCGTCTTCTATAATTCCGATCGTCATATATTTTCTCTCCGATCACTACGTTCTTTCCATATATTTTTCCGTGTGTTTATTCATCCATATCAGTACGCCAACACAGATAATGATTGAGATGATCGATCCTGCCGGTGCCGCACATCCCATCGGAAATAATGTATCCGGAAAATGCGTTGCCGCATAATAAGACAATGGAATTCTGGCACATACGATAGATATGGAATTGTGGATAAATGATACGATAGACAAGCCATATGCATAAAAATATCCGCTTAAGCAGAAATGTACTCCTGCAAATACGCAGTCCCATGCATAACTTCGTAAATACTGTCCTCCAAGTATCTGTACTGCCCCGTCATTCGTGAATAGTCCAACAAACGGAACAGATACAAACTGCACAATCGTTGCCGCAACTAATCCATATCCTACTGTCATACATAATACATACCGCAATGTCAGGCGTGCACGGTCATGCTTGCCTGCACCAATATTCTGCGATGCCAGTGCCGATATCGTTGACAACATAGAAGACGGTACCAGGAACAGAATCCCTATGATCTTTTCCACAATACCTACCGCCGCCGCATCATTTAATCCACGCTGGTTGGCAAATATTGTGATTGCAATAAACGATATCTGGATAAATCCATCCTGCAGTGCAACCGGCACACCGACTTTCAATATGTTTTTCATCGTATGTTTCTTCGGACGAAGATCCGATTTTCTTAATTTGATCCCTGTGCCCTTTTTTATGACCACGGTAAGTGAAACAATGACACTGACTGCCTGTGCGATGGTCGTTCCAAGTGCGGCTCCGGCCGCATCCAGTCCCATCACTCCGATAAACAGATAGTCCAGTCCGATATTCGCCGCACATGCTACCGCAATAAAGTACATCGGACTTTTCGAATCCCCGATTCCTCTGAAAATTGCACTGATAATATTATAGGCCGTAATAAAAGGAATTCCTATAAAGCAGATGGTCAGATAACGGATCGTCCCCTCTACGGCTTCAACCGGAGTAGACATTACACTGACGATCGGTCTGACTGCTGCCAGTAATATGATCATAAGTATGATCGCAATTCCCATGAACATCGTTGCCGTGTTTCCAATTGTCTCCGATGCTTTCTTATAATCTTTTGCACCGATGCAGCGCCCGATCATAACCGTCGCTCCCATCGCAAGCCCTACAATCATAACTGTCAGCATATGCATGATCTGACTTCCGATCGATACCGCCGTCGTACTGCTGACACCGCCAAACTGTCCGACTATAAATAAATCTGCCATACCATATAATGTCTGCAAAAAGTACGATAACAGATATGGCAGTGAAAAATAAATGACTGTCTTAAATACACTTCCTGTTGTTAAATCTCTCTCCATGTTGTAACGTCCTTGTCTTTAGAAATACTCATTTTATAATTCTATTCCTATTAACCTGGTAAATCAACTTTTCAGGAAGATTTTTTTGAAAGAGAGTGATTACTTTTATGGTACTAAACCGCAAGGAGCCCCATCGTCCGCAATATGAATATCGTCACAAACAACGTAAATATCGAAAGCACCGATGAGAACACAACCAGCTGCCCGGCAAGCTGTCCATCCGCTCCCGCCTGCTGCGCCATGATATAGCTGGATACTGCAACCGGCGTCTGATATGCCAGCACCCCGGACAACAGGTCCGCATCCCGGTAACCCATCATAACCACCATCGGAATCATGATAAGCGGCAAGATTACCAGCTTGATCGTCAATACCACAAATGCTGTTTTTAAGTTTCCTTTTACTTTTGAAAAGTCCAGATCACCACCCAGAATCATAAACGCAATCGGTGTTGATAATTTGGCCAGATCCTGAACCGTTGTATCGACAGCTGTCGGAAGTCTGATCCCAAGAAGTGAAAATATAATCCCTAATACCGAAGATATGATCAGTGGATTCTTTATAATATCCAGAATGATCTTTTTCCAGTCATTTTCCCTTTTTTCACCGAAGATTGACAGCGCGACTACTGCAAGGAAATTATACATCGGTACCAGGATGGCACTTAAAATTGCCGCTGTCGTCGTACTTTTCGGTCCATACATATTCTGTACGACTGCAACTCCGAAGATCACATAATTGCTCCGGAAAATTCCCTGGATAACTACACCCTGTTGATTTTCCTGTGTTACGATTCTTGGAACGATCAGACACAACAATACGAACAGTATCAGAAGTCCCCCTGCTGCCCAGATGCACAGCCTGATCCTGCTATGTATCTCAGAACCGATATCACTCTGGTAGACATTGTAGAATAACATACATGGTAAAAATATCTTAAACACAATGGCATTTGCCTGTTTTGTAAGCTTTCCGTCCGCCAGAGATGTATAATTGACCAGAAAATATCCTAATACCATAAGAAAAAATACCGGTGCAATTACATTAAACGATACAATTATATTATCCAAATTTTCTCACTTCTCTCATTCTTAATAAATGCTGTATTTTCCTTTGGAATCTACAGCATTATACTTTTTATTTCTGTATATTTTCCAGATATTTACACATGAAATACGTACTCATCCAGACGCTCGAATGCTTCTTTTACTCTGCCAAGCGGTAATGCAAGATTCATACGGATTCCATATTTCTGGTGGAACGGTCTTCCGTCCTGCCATGCAACGCCTACGTCCCATCCTGCTTTTAACAGCTCATCCAGTGACTTATAATTTTCCTCACACCAGTCTTCGCAGTCCAGGAACAACATATAAGTTCCCTGCGGCTTACTTACTTCAATTCCTCTGTAGTAGTCACGGATATGATTCACTGCATAATCAACATTTTCAGATAATACCTGGCAAAGCTCATTGACCCAGGTATATCCTTCTGCCTCGTAAGCCCCGATCAGCGCATGCATAGATAATACATTCATTGTATTATAATGTGATTTTCTTGATTTTGCCTCCACCCGGTCACGCAGCATTTTGTTGAAGATTATATGATAACTTCCTACCAGACCTGCCAGGTTAAATGTCTTACTCGGTGCATACAATGCAATCGTACGGTTTCTTGCATCCGGACTGATCGACTGTGTCGGAATGTGCTGGCTGCCTTTTAAGATCAGATCTGACCAGATCTCATCTGCGATCACTACACATTCATTGTTCTTATATACTTCCATCGCCTCTTCAATCTCTCGGCGCTCCCATACACGTCCGGTCGGATTATGCGGACTACAGAAGATTGCTACATGGATGTTATTTGCCTTTAACTTGGCATCCATGTCTTCATAATCCATCCGCCAGATTCCTTTTTCGTCTTTTTTGAGCGGACTGTGTACAATCTTGTATCCATTCTCTGTGATGCATTTGGTGAATCCGATGTAAGTCGGGCTGTGAAGAAGTACGGCATCTCCCGGTGCGGCAAAAGCTGTCAGAGCAGAGATTACTCCGCCTAATACTCCGTTCTCATATCCGATATATTCCGGCATCAGTCCTTCTACATTATTGCGGATCTTATGCCAGCGTATGATCGAATCATAATACTCTTCCACCGGATTGAAATATCCATATGCCGGATGTGCTGCCCTGTCCATGATCGCTTTTGGAATCGTTGGGACAGTTTCAAAGTTCATGTCTGCCACCCACATCGGGATCACATCAAATCCGTCTTTTGGCGGTTCCGGTGCAAATCCCGGATTCTTTCCAAGTCCGTCTACTGCAATCGCATCTTTTCCATGCCTGTCTATAATCTTTGTAAAATCATATCTCATATCTTTCTCTCCTGTTCCCCGAAAACGATCTTCCACCGGCGCCTGCCGTCTGATCGCTATTTTTTTGAAAATACCCACATCGCTTTTATCTGGTCTTTGATATTGGCAAATACCCATGTTGCTTTCGAATTCTTTATGCTGAACGGATCATTCACTTTCACATTGCCATTCTCATAACCTGTCAGTACGATAAAATGTCCAATCTTGGTAAAATCTCCCGGACCGACACTGCATATGATCGGATGTCCCTGCGAAAGTTCTAAAGCTACCTGCTCTTCTGACAAAAGACCTGCAGTACTGTTAAGATTCCAGTTTGCTCCGGCTTCATCCATGAATCTCCAGTACGTGTTATTCTCTTCGTCCACATAACCATGTTCCGTTCCGTAAGCAGCTACCTTTGCCGGAGTGATCGACGCATCCTGATTCAGTCCGGCTGCTACCATCGCCATACAGGTCGGTCCGCATCCACTTGCCGCTACTATACTGGTTCCGTATGGAGCATATCCCCATCGTTCATCCCACTGTAAAAGTTCCGGTATCCCTCCCTGCGAAAGATCTTTTCCTATCGTATCTGCATACGGCTTATCTTTTTTCTTTTCATAATCGGCCACAAAATCTACTGTTTCCACATTTTTATCCAACAGTTCGATCACATTTTTCGGATATCCGTGTTCCGTTGCCTGCTTTCGTACACGTTCCAATTTCTGTTCGGCAGTTTCCGGCTTTGACTTTACTTTTGCCGCCTCTTTTTTATCCTGCTTTTCTTTTCTGAGCTCTTCTGCTTTCTGTTTTTCTTCTACACGTTCACGGTGCAGACTATAGCCAGCAAAAGCAGCAGTTATTACTGCTGCTATCACACCGACTACTGTTATACGCCTTAATATCTGATTTCTTCTTGCACCTTTTGAAAGAGAAGTGCTTGGTCGTTGTTCTACGTTATTAGTCTCCTTCATCTATCAATTCAGTCCTCTTAATAATAATCTATTTTCTCGACATCGTTCTTAATTATACAACAGCATTCCAGCGGATACAACTTATCATTTCCTTAATATTGATTCTGACTTTTCGTATTTGTGTCGTTTTTTTATATAATTATGACTTTTTTCAATTTTTTTTCATTTTTTACTTGCTTTTTACATTTTATCATGATATCATACTACTTGTCTTAAGGACACGTCAAATAACGGGGTGTGGCTCAGCTTGGCTAGAGCGCCTGGTTTGGGACCAGGAGGTCGCAG
>OLOT01001800.1_pt1 | contig 11802 bp, 10 predicted proteins | sample 1671991 | NCBI WGS metagenome assembly OLOT01 (sample SAMEA3136634, study PRJEB25190) | human gut metagenome | biome: human gut; feature: human-associated habitat; material: faeces | place: Austria | collected 2013
ATCAGACAAAACAGGAGGTTTTGATTATGGCAAAGGACGAAAGAAATATTTATACAATACAGAACGACGCAAGCAAAGGTGAGATTAAGATTGCAGATGAAGTTGTAGCGATCATTGCAGCGCTTGCTGCCATAGAAGCAACCACAGAAGCATCGGTACAAAAAGACACAGATTTATCAAAACTTCAAAACACAATTCTTGACAATAAAGAATCGGTTGGAATTGCCTATATCGGTTATGTCGGTTACGAGGCTGATGAGGAAGAAATCCTAAATTTCGTAAAAGACAGTCAGTATGCGGATAAATATGATTTTCTCTGCGGCGCGCCCCTTGTAAATGTAGGCGGTGCGGAGCTTTATGCGGTAGTTATTGCCGATACAAAATACAGTGTGTCTGTTTATCGGGCGGAAATAACTGATAATGGTGAATATTCTGTAAATACCGACAATACACTCTATAATTACAACGGAAATGGAATTGATTATTTTTTACTGCGCTGCAATGAAAGTGAAATACATTCAAATGTATCGCTGAGCTTTAAAAAAGGAAACGACTCTTTTTCGGTATTCCCGATGCTGTCAGGAATGGATGGGCAGCTTGTTGACGGAAATTACTATGATTTTTCAATATATTCCGATTATGGCGGCAGCGGTGAGTCCGAGGATAAGAATGTAGCAATAGCAAGGGAAATCCTTTTGGAGTCTTAGGAGGTGCAATACTACATAAGCATGGGTATGAGTGTACAGTATACGGGCCAGATTGATGAAATTGAGGGACGACCGTAATCTACCGTGTGAGTTAAAGCACGGAATAATAAAATAAAAAAGGAGGGAAAAATATGGTAGATATTAAAGCAATGGCAGCTGCAACAGCCCCGAGAGAGTTTGAACTCTCTTATACAACCACAATTGAAGATGTATACGAAAAGCTTAGCACACATGCCTCGGCTTTTAAAATGCCTTTCAAAATCAAAGGGGGCATCCCAGGAAAGCGCATTTCCTTTGAGAAAGAACCTAACCTAGACGTTACGGTCTGGGTCTTTGTTAAGGATGGCAACAAAATTAAAGTCATGGCAAACATCCAGGAGAACACAACAACCGTCAACGGTATGCGAGTTGACAAAAACAGCGTAATTCAAAAAGGTGTAAGCGGAGTAGCTAATCTTCCTATTCAAAGAGGTGAGTATCTTGATGAGGTGACCGAAAATGTTAAAAAGATACTCAACGGCGAGCAGGTTGAAGATTATGTAGCACCCGTTGGTGTAAACGGCAGTGGACAGACGGAAAAGGATTGGCTTGTAGCCCTTCTTCTCTGCCTTTTCCTCGGCGGAGTTGGTGGCCACCGTTTCTATGTGGGCAAAGTAGGATCAGGCATTCTCTATCTTTTTACCGCCGGCGTTTTTGGAATCGGTGTACTTGTTGATCTAATAAAGATCATTACCGGCAAATTCACTGACAAAGACGGAAATCCTATTCAAAAAAAATAGACAGTACTTCTTGACAGCCTTTAGACAAATATGGCTTAAAATTGGGAACTGTGCCTGAACTCTTTCGGGCACAGTCCTGATTGCGAAAGGAGAACTTGTTATGAGTAAAAGAAAAGAGCACATCAAAATGACCATATTTATTATGGTCGCCGGCATAGCATCGATGGTTTTGGGTGTATTCGGAATTGTCACAAGCAGAATTGAAAAGAAAGAATATGCAGCCTCAACTGATATACGGAAAGTTTCCGCTGTTATTGTTGACTTTTCAACCTACGATAGTAAGGATGACAATGGCGATGTAGATTATACAACATATAAATTCAGAATTTCATATGAAATTGACGGAAAGACCTATAAAGGAAAGTGCGAAGAACGCGTTTGGCCAAGAGATATCGCAAAAGGATACACATACGATAAATTGAGAAAAGGCGATACAATAAAAGTAGAGGTCTATAAAACTACAAAAGGAAATTACAAGCTTTCCCCGGAGGGGAATCCCGTTGATTTCCTTCTCTATTGTGCGGCGATCCCCTTTGGCTTTTTCCTCGTTGTTATAATGATATGTGACATTGTAAAAGACAAACGGAAAAAGAAGAACGAAAATGAGGTGGTCAGCAAGGAATAAATCAGAGGTGATTTTATGGATTTATCAGTATCGCTGTGCATTGCAGCCTCTTTTGCTATATTATGTACATTCTATATCGGTAAAAGTATACTTGTAATGGATTTTTCGGAATATCTTCCCAAGAATTTGAAAAAAGCTAAGCTGAAAAGATTGCTGGCAAAAAGGAAAACTCCTCTACAGAATTCTAAACTCCGAAAGGATATAAGAAAAGCATTTGAAAGAATACTGATTCCGCTTGGAAAAGCGGATCAAAAGCTTCTTACGGCAAGAATGGACCTAGCTTTTCGAAGAAAAATCGTCAGTCAGATCGACGTACTTAATAAGAATAAGCTACGCCGCAAAATTTACGTCACGGATGTTGTTCCAATTCCTAAAAATAACTTTGAAACATGGAACGATGATGGCAGAGAATGGCGGGAATCGGTTTTGAAGTGCAGCACCCTGGAGCGTTTCGAGTCAATGCAAGGTAATAGGGTTCAGCATGAGATATACCGTAAAAATTCATATCTCAGAATACTCCAGTCGAGACACGTTCGCCGAACAGACAAAAAAGAGAATAAGAAAAGCTATTATCACGATATGTTGAGAATAACCTGCCCATCATGCGGTGCAAGAGTCAAGCTGAACAGTCAGCAGGTTACCTGTGAATATTGCGGCGCCGTTATAAAAAACGAGTTTTACGATTGGCAGACCGAATCGTTTGAGATTTATGAAACTATCAGTACAAATATGAAAAGATTTTTACAGCTTCTTTTGTCCGGTTTCATACTTTTCTTAAGTGTCTTTCCATGCTTATACTTGATCGAGGATACGGAGATTTCCCTTGCAGCCGGCGTCGGTGCAGCGATTCTTGCTTTTGGAACGATTGTTACACCTATTATTTGTGGAAAAGTTAAACAAGACAATTTAGCGAAAAAGATCGTAGGATATTCAGAGAACTACCTCAGATCCTGCTTAAACGAATACTTTAGCAAAAACGAAAATGACAATGATCTGCTTGATTTCAGTATCGGCACGATCAAGCTTTTAAAAGTCTCTAACACAGATGAAATAACAACGGTTAAGTCTGAAGTTTATGGAACAAAAACCTTTCTTCCTGAAAATAAGAAACCGTTTACAAAAAAATTCAAAAAGAAACTGACCATGCAAAGGGTAAGATATCCAGAAAAAAGAAAGTCTGACGGTGAGTTTTTTGTTGAAAAGGAATGTCCGAGCTGCGGAGCAACATTCTTGCCAGATGAAAACGGATGCTGTTCTTATTGTGGTTATAGCCTTCACGGAGATAGCGAAAAGTGGAAAATAAAAAGCTGAATCCTGTTAAAATCCTGCAATGCCGATTAGGGTAGGGAAGGGAAACATTTACATATTATTAATTTTAAAAGGAGGGAAATCTATGAACAAAAAGAAAAAACTTTTGACTGTCGTAACATTAGTCATACTGATGCTCGAGGCATCAGTATTTACTGTTTCGGCAGCGGACAATCATTCGGTTGACGAAAACACAACCTATGTAACCAACTTTGCTGAGCTTGAAAAAGCTCTTGAAGCCACCTCGAACGAGACAAACCCGCCAGATAAGCTTGTTGTTCTCAAAAACAACATAGATTACGAAGAGCAAGTTCCGAGCGATTGGAGCTATCAGGATGAGCAGGAGTGGTATTCCGAAATCACAGTTAGCTATCCTGGAAAAATCACCCTTGACTTGAACGGAAAAACCCTGAAAGTTACAACAGATATTCGTTCAGACGAGGAGACAAGGGATCTGTTTGTGGTTTTTTCAGGTTCCAAGGCAAACACCGACTTCACAATTACCACAACCCAGTCCGGCGGACAGATAATCTTTAACTCAACAGCCAACGAAACTTCAATGATCGCTGTGAATAATCCGAACGCAGATGTGAATATTCTTGGAAAAGCAGGGAAGTTTATCAACTATAATCTCACTCTTACAGCACAATCCGGAAGTGACACTTATATAAACGATAAGAACAGGCACCACGTTATTTCCTTCTATGATATAAACAATCTCTATATCACCGGTACTCTTATTCAGAATAATGCACGCGTCCCGTCTTGTATATATTCATACGGACCGGAGCCGCAGGGCAATGTTACAATAACAGGAAACTCAGAAATAGAAGTAATTTCAAATCAGCTTCTTAATGAACAGCCGTTCAGCACAATATATTTCCAAAACACCCCATCCAGCAGAAAAGTAAGGCTTGGCGGCTGTTATATTGGACAAAAGGGAAATGTAAATTCAATCTATTACGGTGGCCAGCCTCCTCATTTCTATGACATAGTTCTATCACAATCTCTGGAAAAGCCGAACTATGTTATTATGCACAACGGTACCAGGGCATACAATACCTGGCCTGACTTTGTTAAGTTGGATGCGGATATAAAAATTATCTCCTCCTGTCACGATTCTGAGCCTGAATTAGAGGAAAGGACATCACTTCTTGGTCACTACAAGTACTGTAAAAAGTGTGATGCTCTTGAAAGCTTCCAGGAGCATCAGTTTGGCAGAACTCTCGCTGCTAAAGAGGCAACATGCATCAGAAAGGGAAGAACGGTCGGCTATGAGTGCTTCGGCTGCAAATATTATGAGGGTTACACCGAACTGCCAGCACTTGGACACGATTTGAGCGACACCTATACGGTTGACTGGCCGGCAACCTGCGACAAAGATGGAAGGGAATCCAGACACTGCAAACACACTGGCTGTGAGTATGCAATTCAGAAAGTCATTCCGAAGCAGCACCAGAGCCTTGTATGTAATGGCACATACTGCCAAAGCTGCAAGCAATATGTTAACCCGACCAAAATAGGTTACGGTGACAATTCCTGTAAAAACATAACCGCTTACTTCTTTACTCCGACGGAAACGAAGGTTTATCTTATCACCATAACTTCGCCAAATCTCGGCAACGGAAATATTCAGGGAACAGAAGTAAACCTTGTTGAGAATAACCGGCTTAGTGAATCCGTCTCTAGTAACAATAAAGGCAAAGTTACCGAAGTCAGACTTGAAAAAGACAAAACCTACGATGTTACACCGTATATCACTAATTCAGAAAGCCAAGACTGCATAGTTAACATCTCCTGTAAGGAACATAATGCGGTTATAGATAACGAAATTAAAGCAACCTGCACAAAGACAGGTCTCACCAAAGGTAAGCACTGTTCGGTTTGTAACACCGTTATAGTCGCTCAGACCAAAGTCAAGGCTCTCGGTCATAAGTACTCCAAGTCTGTTGTCAAGGCTACTCTTACCTCAAATGGCAAGATTACCAAGAAGTGCACTGTTTGCAGTACGATAGAACCAACAATTTCGATAGCGAGAATTAAGTCAGTTTCGCTGAAAAAGTCGTCGTATACATATAACGGAAAGGTTCAGAAGCCTTCGGTCATCGTTAAGGATGCAAACAAAAAAACGCTTAAGAATGGAACAGATTACACCGTTGCTTACAGCAAAAACAAAAATATCGGCAAGGCAACAGTAACCGTTACCTTCAAGGGCAATTACAGCGGCAGCAAAAAGCTGAATTTCAACATTCTTCCCGCCGCGACGAGCAAGATCAGCGTTAAGCAGACCACAAACTCAATCACGGCTTCATGGAAAAAGGTTGCCGGTGTAAGCGGATACAGAGTATACCTTTACAAGGGCAAAAAGCTTGTCAATAGAGCTGATACAACGAAGCTCTCACACACATTTAAAAAGCTTTCAAAGGGTACGGAGTACAAGATTGTTGTCAAAGCCTATAAGAAGATTGATGGCAAAAAGGTTCTTTCTCTCGTTTCAAAGGAGCTTCTGACCGCAACAAAGCTTTCTGCGCCGACTTCGGTCAAGGTCAAAGCAGGAAATAAAATGGCAACCGTCAGTTGGACAAAGGTTAAGAGTGCAAACAGCTATACGGTATATTACAGCACAAAGAAAAACAGCGGCTTCAAAAAGCTCACTGTTATCAAAAACAGCGCAAACATCAAAAAGCTTTCAAGCGGCAAGACCTACTACTTCAAGGTTGTTGCCAACAAGAAGGCTGGAAAGGCTGTTGTGGCTTCTGATTACAGCAAGCTTATAAGCGCAAAAATCAAGTAATGGTGTTATCTGAACCGGTCAACAGATAACCGCAAAACCCCGAAGCAGAAATACTCTGCAGCGGGGTTTTTTTGTGGCAAAAAAACGGCGTCGCATTAATTCTCAATGCAATATCCCCCTTTGTTGTCGAATTGTGGAAAATGTGCGATAATGAGTGCTGGAGAAAATATTTGGCGCCAAGGAGGCATAAAGGGGATTATGGCAAAGATTGCGTTTTGTGATGATGATGTTTCTGTGCTTGCTGAGATGCAAAGGCTTATGGAACAGTATTGTGCGGAGAGAGACTGCAAAATAGAATACAATATTTTTAATCATCCTTTTGACCTGGTGGCGGAAATAGAGAAGGGAAACAGATATGATATCCTGTTTATGGATGTCTTGATGCCGGGAGAGAATGGAATTGAAGCGGCAACGGAGATACGAAAATACGATAAAAACGTCAAGATCATATTTGTCACTTCGTCCTCTGAGTTTGCGGTGCAGTCTTACGTTATAGGTGCATACTATTATCAATTAAAGCCCATCTGGGCAGAGAGCTTTTTCCGTTTGCTTGATTCTGTGCTTGCAGCCTGTAAAAAGGAGGCGGAGACCAGCCTCATTCTGCGATGTAAGAGTGGAATCACCCGTATAGATATAAAAGCCCTGGAATATTGTGAAGTCATTCACCGTACCCTTATATTTCACCTGAATACAGGAAAAATACTGGAAAGCGCCGGCAGCATGGATGAGCTTGTAAAGCAGCTTTCCACGTATCCTTTTTTTCACAGACCTCACCGTTCTTATCTGGTAAATCTGGAATATGTGCAAAACATAACATTTAGGGGGATTACCATGTCTAGTCTTGCAGAAATACCGGTTCCACGGGGAAAATACAATGAAGTAAAGGATGCATTCCTTGAATATGCGTTCCAGAACAGGCAGGTAATGATATGAGCCTATATATTTCGCTTCTTAACAATATGGTTGTGAGCTTTTTTGGGGGAATATTATCAGCGTCTTTTTGTAATGCGCTGTCCACTAGGAAAAGAAAACTCATTTTCATAGGATGCATGGTTTTACTCCCGCTGATACAGAGCATATTATATTTCAGCAAGGGCGCTGATTTTGTAAGACATATTTATCCGTTGGCGGTGCATCTTCCATTGGTCATTGTTCTCTGGATGTTGACAGGAAAATTGCTGTGGTCTGTTTTTTCTGTACAGGCGGCATACTTGTGCTGCGAACTTAGAAGATGGGTTGCACTTGCCACAGTTGCTGCATTTTCGGGAAGGCAGATGATGCAGGATATTACAGAACTTGTGGTTACAATCCCTGCATTGCTGCTTCTGCTTCATTTTGTGTCACCTGCAGTCAGAGGATTGTCAGATAAAAGTCTCAGGGAGCAATGGCAGTTTGGAATCATACCGGCGCTATATTATGTATTTGACTATTTTACAATAGTGTATACGAACCTTCTTTTGAGTGGCAGTTACGTTGTAGCGGAATTTATGCCTTTTGTATGCTGTGTTGCATATCTGGCCTTTCTCTTATATAACTCCAAAAAGGAACAGATGCAGAATGAGATGAAGCTGATCCGGAATAATCTGGATCTGCAGTTAAGTCAGGCGGTGAGGGAAATCAGCAGTCTGCGTGAGTCGCAGACATTGACCAGACAGTATCGCCATGATATGCGTCATCACCTGCAGTATGTGTCTACATGTATAGAAAATGGTGAAGTTGAACAGGCGCAGGCTTATATATCGGGAATATGTAAGGAGATTGAGGCGCAGAAGGTCCAAATATACTGTGAAAATGAGGCAGTGAATCTGATCCTATCTTCATTTGCGGGTAGAGCCAGGAAGAAAGAAATTGAAATAAAGATACAATGTGCAATTCCCGCAGATCTTACTGTGTCGGAAAGTGATCTGTGTGTGCTCTTGTCTAATGCCTTGGAAAATGCCTTGCATGCATGTGTGCCTTTGGCTGCAGAGGGAAGATCATGCGAGATTGATGTGAATTTTTATGAAAGAAATAAACACCTTTTTTTACAGGTGGTAAATGACTGTAAAGCTCCCATAAAGTTTCAAAATGGAATACCTGTGTCTGATATGGAAGGACATGGTATAGGCGTTCAGAGCATATGTGCAATCGTGCAGCGTTACGGCGGGGGTTTCAGCTTTGCGGAAAAGGATGGCAAGTTTACGCTCAGACTGTCATTGTAAAAGAGTGTCGATTCGATACATTTTTGGTACGATTCGTGCATTTAGACCTCACTGATTGCAAATACATAATAAAATATACTCAGATTATGTGATTGCAATAAAGAGGAGGAAATTATTATGAAAAAGACAATGAAAAAACTGATGGTTCTCATAATGACCATGATGATGGGAATGTCTCTGGTGGCATGCGGCGGTGCAGATAAGCAGCCTGCGATTGATGCGTTCAATAAGACAAGTACATCTTTTAATGAGGTTGCAAACATTATCAACGAAAATCCACAGGCTTATGATCAGGATTTGGTTGATACAATGGTCGACATGGCCGGTGTGCTCAATGAGCATAAACAGATCTTAGAGAGCGATGATGATGTTGAGGAAGAAAAGCTTCAGGAAATGATCGACTGGTATGGTACGGTTGATGAGTGGGTTGCTCAGGTTAAGGAAGAAATTTCAAAATAGTTTATTATTAGATCATGTGGTGAAGACTGTATACCAGAGGGGCGGGCGCATTGGAGTGCCTGCCCTTTTTTAATAGCAAAAATTAAAATTCTCTTGCTATATTGCAAAAAGACGTTTAAAATGCATGTGTATTTTTATGTTTTATATCTCAGTCTGGACTCTATCTTCGACGGAGATATACACTCCGTGAGGATTGCTGAGCCGCTGATATGATATATGTCAGCAGAGCTGACTGGCAGCTTGCGGCAAGATTCGCCAGCGAATCTTAAGAAGAAAGACATTCAAATAAGAATATGGCAAAGGAAATAGTGGAATTATGAAAAAGGTAGTAAAATTTGGCGGAAGTTCATTGGCAAGTGCAGAGCAGTTTAAAAAGGTTGGAGCAATCATCACATCAGATGAGAGCCGTGTATACGTTGTTCCTTCTGCACCTGGAAAGAGATTTTCAGATGATACAAAGGTAACAGATATGCTCCTTCATGTGTATGAAACTGCGAAGGCAGGGAATGATTTCACAGAGGAAGTGAAGGCGATCAAGGCCAGATATGATGAGATCATCACAGGCCTTGAGATTAAGGATTTTTCACTTGATAAGGATTTTGAGGAGATTACAAAGCAGTTGGAGGATCTTACCAATCCGGACCCAATGTGCACACTGGACTATGTGGCATCAAGAGGAGAGTTCCTCAATGGTAAGATTATGGCTGCATATCTTGGCTTTGAGTTTATAGATGCTGCAGAGGTTATCTTTTTCAATGCAGAGGGCAATCTCAATAGCTATAAGACGGAGAAGGTACTTGGTGAGAGACTTGCCAAGACACAGCATGCGGTTGTTCCAGGATTCTATGGACTTGGCAAGGATGGCAAGGTAAAGACATTTTCCAGAGGCGGTTCAGATGTAACGGGCTCGATAGTCGCACAGGCAAGCAGAGCCGATGTATATGAGAACTGGACAGATGTCTCAGGCTTTCTTGTAGCTGACCCACGTATTGTTCCAGATCCAAAGCCGATCAAATATATTACTTACAGAGAGCTTCGTGAGCTTTCATACATGGGTGCATCAGTTCTCCATGAGGATGCGATATTCCCTGTACGCCACTGTGGTATCCCAATCAATATCCGCAACACAAATGCGCCTGAGGACGCAGGAACCTGGATAGTTGAGAGTACCTGCCAGAAGCAGGATTATGTTGTAACAGGTATTGCAGGCAAGAAGGATTTCTGCACAATATTTATTACGAAGGCTATGATGAATTCAGAGATAGGATTTGGAAGAAAGGTGCTTCAGGCATTTGAGGAGAATGATATCTCATTTGAGCATATGCCATCAGGTATTGACACGATGACTATCGTAGTTCATGCTGATGAATTCGTACACAAGGAGCAGAGAGTTATATCTGCCATCCATAGACTTGCAGAGCCGGATTCAGTTGAGATTGAGTCAGGACTTGCGCTTATAGCTGTTGTAGGCCGTGGAATGAAGTCAGCAAGTGGTACAGCAGGCAAGTTGTTCAGCGCACTTGCAAAGGAAGGCATCAACATAAAGATGATAGACCAGGGTTCATCAGAGCTGAATATCATAATCGGAGTAAAGAACAGTGATTTTGATACAGCTATAAAGGCAATATATAACACATTTATAACAGACAAGTAATAACAGATTGCTAAGCATCGTAGGGGTGGGCACGTATTGATAATGCATACCTTTGCAGAATGGGGCAACACAGGGCAGAATATGGCGGAAAACCTCCAAACTGATGTAAGATAAAATTACTCAGTTTGGAGGTTATTTTTATGGCAATAAGAAAAGACAGCCCACAAAAAGCAGCAATGAGAGAAATGACGGTAGAACTGTTCACAAGTTTTATGGTATAATTTGAATGCAAATTGAGCAACAAATCTGGGAAAACATAAGCATCAATGTGTAAAATGTGATAGTCATGAGGAAAAAACGAGAATTACCGAAAGGGTGTGGGAGGCATTGTGCGGGAAGAGGACCAAACAACCAGTAGCCTTGGCTGTATTATTTGTTCTAATGTTTATTGGTGTATGTTTTTTGGTGAAAGCCAATCAAGCAAAGGAATTTGAGAAAAACGATTATGGGGTGTTTTTAAATGCGGACGCCTCATCTTTGGAACGATTTAAAACGTATGAAACGATTGTAATTGATGCACAGTATTTTACAAAAAGGGATATTGAATTGCTCCATCAAAATGGAACAGTCGTATATACATATCTAAATATTGGGTCGATTGAAAACTTCAGGGAGTACTATACAACCTATGCGGAACTGGCAATCGGTGAGTATGAGCACTGGGAGGAAGAAGAATGGGTAGATGTAGCAAATCCAGACTGGCAGAAGTTTATAGGACAGCTTTCTCAGGAACTATATGAAAAAGGTGTTGACGGATTCTTTATAGATAATTGTGATGTATATTATTACGATCCGCACGAGAGTATTTTTGAAGGCATTACAGCGATTCTACAAAACATAATGACGTTTGGAAAAGCGGTCATCATCAACGGTGGAGATACTTATGTGGCGGAATATAGGGAACGCTATGGGGCGATTGATCAGATTATGACAGGTGTAAATCAGGAATCAGTATGGAGCAGTATTGATTTTGATAGCGGAACTTTTGGTGAACAAACGAGCGAGACGAGAGATTATTTCTGCAAATATTTGGAAACGTGCAAGGCGGATGGGGTGGAAGTGTATCTGTTGGAATATACAACTAATCAAAAACTGATTCAAAAAATAAAAGAATACTGCAAGGAGCAAGATTTCCATTTTTATATTTCCAATTCCCTTGAACTTAGATAATGAGTGTTGAGAAATACGAAAAAGATGAGCAAATTAAGTTTCGTCACTTCGTTCCGTCAAGGTGGCTACACCCCCCTTGCGCCGCTAAAGCGGCTATCCCCTGTG
>OLOT01001803.1_pt1 | contig 11787 bp, 9 predicted proteins | sample 1671991 | NCBI WGS metagenome assembly OLOT01 (sample SAMEA3136634, study PRJEB25190) | human gut metagenome | biome: human gut; feature: human-associated habitat; material: faeces | place: Austria | collected 2013
GACATTGGTCAACACCTGCGCCAGCAGAGTATCGCCGTTCAGGTCTGACATGCAGTTCCATGAGTCGCCGTGCCGGGGGTCTACCAGGTTGAATACTTTTACCTCATACCCGTTCTTGCGGAACAACTCGGCGGTATCGTTATAGAGCTCCGCCTTCGGATCCGTAATGACCGCCGACTCTCCGCGCTTGAGTATGGTGAACAGCGCCGGACGAATCACGCCACGGGATTTTCGGGTACCGGATGCACCGAATACGGCGATGTGGCGGTTCAGTCTGGTGTCTTTAGGTAAGCAGACGACGCTGCCGTTTTTTTCGCCCAAAATGATGCCATCGGCCTGCGACGGAGGCTTGATCTCCAGAATCTCTTTCAGCTCCTTGTCCTTCATCCATGAAGCGGTGCCGTAGGTTCCGTATTTGCTGCGGGTAAATCCGCGCTCATCGTAGTCCTTGGAGCTGAATTTATCGTGGAAACGCACATAGGCCGTGATGCCGACCCCGGTCAGCAGCAGTATACCGCCCTGGGCCGCCAGGCACACCGCCTGCCGCTGCAGAGGCGCGTAGGCCACGCCCTGTTCCTTTTCGATATCGTCGATGACCTTCTCCGCCCGGGGCAGCACCTCCACCGGCGTCCGCACCAGCGACAGCAGGCGCTCCGCCACGAAGGTCTCCGCCTGGTACAGCCGGGGCAGATAGCAGCCCTGCACCCCGGCGATGGTCTTTTCCACCACACCGAAGCCCTCGATGAGCTTGTCCAGCGCCAGCTCCAGCTCGTCCGGCGTCACGGCCAGCATCTGCGACGTGGCGAAGAGCAGCTTCTCGCGGGGCAGGAACACATGGCCGTTGGCGGCGTTGTGCTCCAGCTCATAGGTCAGCGCCGCCCGCAGGCGGCAGGGATCGTCCCCGCCAAAGCCCAGGCTGATGGCGATCTCGTCCGCTATGGAAAAATCCACCCCGTACTGGGCCCGGGACAGGATATACGGATCGTCCCGCAGGGCCTGGATGGCCCCGTCGCCGTAGGTGCGCTGGAGGGGCATGGCCAGATACACCGGCAGGTCATACCGGGCCAGGAACTCCATCAGCTGGCGCAGGCCCGTCAGCGCCCGGAAGGCGTCGGACAGCTCCTTCGCCCTCTGGGCGGTGATGCCCTTGATGCACCGCAGGCGCTCCGGCTCCTGCTCGATGACCAGCAGGGTGTCCGCGCCGAAGCGCTCCACCAGCCGCTGTGCGGTGGCGGGACCAACACCCTTGAGGATGCCGGAGGACAGGTAGGCGATCATGTCCTCCTCACGCTCCGGCATCCGGCGCTCCACGCTCTCGGCGGTGAGCTGGCTGCCGTGGACGGGGTGGACGTTCCACACGCCGGTGACGGTCATGCCCTCGCCGGCGGCGGCACAGGGGATACAGCCCACCACGGTGACAGGCTCCTCCTCTCCCTCCACGGTCAGCAGCAGCACGGTATAGCCGTTCTCCTCGTTATGAAAGATGACGTTCTCTACGGTGCCCTCCACGGTCACGCGCTCGCCCATCGGCTCACCTCCCCTGTTCGGCGGTATTCTCCTCCGTATAGTACGCCGCCAGTTCCCGGGGCGTCAGCAATTTCGTGTTCATATCGGACAGCAGCGCCGCGGCGCGGCGGCCCTCGTCGGTCAGTCCGCAGTCCACCAGCAGCACCGGCAGACGGCGGCTCTGGGCCAGACGGCGCAGCGTCACATCCAGTCCCGTCCCGTCTCCGGAGACCCGGACCAGATACACCGCGTCCACCGGGCGCTCATGCCACAGCAGCAGCGATGCCGCCAGCCATATCAGCGCCGTGACACCGATGGCCGCCAGCGCGGCGACCACGCCGTCCTGTAAAAGCTCCATGCAGCCACCCCCCTGCCCTATCCTATGCGGCAGGGGAAAGGCCGGTCACTTCAGGTATTTTTTCAGATACTGACCGGTGTAGGACGCCGGGCAGGCGGCGATCTCCTCCGGCGTGCCGCAGGCCACCACGGTGCCGCCGCCCACGCCGCCCTCCGGGCCCAGGTCGATGATATAGTCGGCACACTTGATCACGTCCAGGTTGTGCTCAATGACCAGCACCGTATTGCCGCCGTCGGTGAGCCGCTGGAGCACCTCCAACAGCTTCCGCACGTCATCGGCGTGGAGGCCGGTGGTGGGCTCGTCCAGAATATACACCGTCCGCCCTGTGGCGCGGCGGCTCAGCTCCGTGGCCAGCTTGACGCGCTGGGCCTCGCCGCCGGAGAGGGTGGTGCTGGGCTGGCCCAGCTTCACATAGCCCAGCCCCACATCCCGCAGGGTGGTCAGCTTGTCACAGATGGCGGGCACGGCGGAGAAGAACTCCCACGCCTCGTCCACGGTCATATCCAGCACGTCGGCGATGTTTTTGCCCTTGTAGCGGACCTCCAGCGTCTCGCGGTTATAGCGCTTGCCGCGGCAGATCTCGCAGGGAACGTACACATCCGACAGGAAGTGCATCTCGATCTTCAGCATACCGTCGCCGCCGCAGGCCTCGCAGCGGCCGCCCTTGGTGTTGAAGGAGAACCGGCCCGGTCCGTAGCCCCGGGCCTTGGCGTCCGGCGTAGAGGCGAACAGGTCGCGGATCAGGTTGAACAGGTTGGTATAGGTGGCCGGGTTGGATCGGGGCGTCCGGCCGATGGGGCTCTGGTCGATGGCAATGACCTTGTCCAGCTGCTCCATGCCCTCGATGGCGTCGTGCTTGCCGGGGCGCACCTTCATGCGGTTCAGCGCCGCACCCAGCGACTTGTACAGCACCTCGTTCACCAGCGAGGATTTTCCGCTGCCGCTGACGCCGGTGACACAGGTGAACGTCCCCAGAGGGATGGACACGTCGATATGCTTCAGGTTGTTCTCCCGGGCGCCGCGGACGGTCAGCAGCCTGCCATTGCCCCTGCGGCGCTGTGCCGGCAGGGGGATGGTGCGTTTGCCGCTGAGGTACTGGCCCGTCAGGCTGTCAGGGTTCGCCATGACTTCCTCCGGGGTGCCGCAGGCCACCACCTGCCCGCCCAGGGCACCGGCGCCGGGGCCGATGTCAATAAGGTAATCGGCGGCGCGCATTGTGTCCTCGTCGTGCTCCACCACGATGAGGGTATTGCCCAGATCGCGGAGGCGCTGCAGCGTGGCCAGCAGCTTGTCGTTATCCCGCTGGTGCAGGCCGATGGAGGGCTCGTCCAGGATATACAGCACGCCCATGAGGCTGCTGCCGATCTGGGTGGCCAGACGGATACGCTGGCTCTCGCCGCCGGACAGGGTGCCGGAGGCACGAGAGAGGGTCAGATAACTCAGGCCCACGGACTGCAGAAAGCCCAGGCGGGCGTGGATCTCCTTCAGGATCTGGGCGGCGATGATCTGCTGGTTGCCGGTCAGGTCCAGATGGTCGAAAAAGGCCAGAGCATCATCCACCGGCAGGGTAGTGGCGTCGTAGATGGACTTGCCGCCCACGGTGACGGCCAGCGCCTCCGGCCGCAGGCGCTTACCCTGGCAGGCCGGGCAGGGGCAGGGGGTCATCAGGCCCTCGATCTCCTTCTTGCTGGCATCGGACTGGGTCTCCTGATACCGGCGCTCCAGGTTGTTGCAGATGCCCTCGAAGGCCTGGTACAGCACACCCTTGCCCCGGGGCTGGTCATAGTGGAGCTCCAGCTTTTCGCCGCCGGTGCCGTAGAGGATAACGTTCTTCACCTCGTCGCTTAGGCTGTCGTAGGGCTGGGTCAGGGAGAAGCGGTATTTCTTACTGAGGGCCTCGAAGTACATACGACTGATGCCGTCGGACCGGATGGAGGCCCAGCCGGTGGCAGTAATGGCGCCCTCCAGGATGGATTTGCTGCCGTCGGGGATGATGAGGGCCGGATCAGCCTTTAATTGCAGGCCCAGGCCGGTGCAGGTGGGGCAGGCGCCAAAGGGACTGTTGAAGGAGAACAGACGGGGCGTCAGCTCCTCGATGGAGATACCGCAGTCGTCACAGGCGTAGTTCTGGGAGAAGGTGATATCTCTCTCCTCCCGCAGCAGGTTAACGGTGACGAGGCCATTCGCCAGGTTGGAGGCCGTCTCCACTGAGTCGGTCAGCCGGCCTGCGATGTCCGGGCGGACGATCAGTCGGTCCACCACGATGTCGATGCGGTGCTTGAGGTTCTTCTCCAGAGAGATGTCCTCGGAGAGTTCGTACATATTGCCGTCCACCCGGGCCCGGACGAAGCCGGACCGGCGGGCATCCTCCAGCACCTTGGCGTGCTCGCCCTTGCGGCCCCGCACCACCGGGGCCATCACCTGGATACGGGTGCCCTCGGGCAGGGCCAGTATCTGGTCGATGATCTGATCCACCGTCTGGCGGCGTATCTCCTTGCCGCAGTGGGGGCAGTGGGGCGTGCCCACCCGAGCCCACAGCAGACGCAGATAGTCGTAGATCTCCGTCACCGTGCCCACGGTGGAGCGCGGGTTCTTGCTGGTGGTCTTCTGGTCGATGGAGATGGCCGGGGACAGGCCCTCGATGTAATCCACGTCGGGCTTGTCCATCTGCCCCAGGAACATACGGGCGTAGGAGGACAGGCTCTCCACATACCGCCGCTGACCCTCGGCATAGATGGTGTCAAAGGCCAGGGAGCTTTTGCCGGAGCCGGAAAGCCCCGTCAGCACCACCAGCTTATCCCGGGGGATGGTGACATCGATGTTTTTCAGGTTGTTCTCCCGCGCACCCTTAATGAAAATTTCAGTCTGCATGGTATGCCTCATTTCTGCAACATATGGTTGCAGATAAGTGTAGTGAAATCAATTTTTAATGTCAACAGCGAAATAATTTTTATACGATCACGTCAGCCGTTTTCGCCCGCAGGAGAGCGATGAGGGCGTTGGGGTCGCACTCCACCTGATGGCCGATCTTCCCGGCGGAGACGCAGATGGCGCCATACAGCGGTGCTGTCTCGTGGAACACGGTGGGAAACTGCTTTTTCATGCCCACCGGGCTGCATCCGCCGTGGACGTAGCCGGTCAGGGGCAGCAGTTCTTTCTGTGGCAGCATGGCCACGGACTTCTCCCCCACCGCTTTGGCGGCCTTTTTCAGGTCCAGGTTCTCGGCCACAGGGATGTCGAACACATAGTATGCCCCGCTGGCGGCCTTTGTCACCAGGGTCTTGAACACCTGCTCCGGCGGCTGGCCCAGTATCTGCGCCACGGACACACCGTCAATGGGGCCATCCGGGTCGTAGCTGTGGGCGGTGTAGGGTATTTTCTTCTGATCCAGCGTCCGCATGACGTTGGTTTTTTCTTCTTTGTTCTTTGCCATAGGGCCAGCCTCCTTATCTGTTTACGCATACAGGGCGATGAGGGACAGTATCAGGATATGCACGGGGTAAAAGGCGTAAAAGCCGTACTGCACCGCCCGGTTGGAATAGCCGCGCCGGCCATTGTAGAGCCAGAGGGGCAGCAGTGCCGCCAGCGACCACAGTTCGATGGACACGCCGCCCATAATGCCGATGCTGAACACCGCCAGTCCCACCGCCTGCGCCGTTCGCTTCACGACGGTGCCGCAGGACACGCGGCGGACACCGTAGAACAGCACCACCAGCAGCATGCCCCAGCCCCGATAGTCCGTCCCGGCCAGCTCCAGCAGGCAGAACGCGGCGGCCACGGCCGCGCCGGTGAGCAAAAAGGCCGCCGGCGTTTTCTTTCGCAGCGCCCAATCGACGCACCAGCAGATCAGCGCACCGGCCAACAGCGTCCACAGCACGTTCTGGGAATAGGGATACCACACCGTGCCGCCCACCATCAGGTCGAAGGGGACTTCGGACAGCAGGGCAAACGCCAGCAGCCGCAGGGCGTATTTCCTCCGATCGCGGGTGTAGACGCAGCCCTCGGCGATGAGGAAGCAGAAGACGGGAAAGGCGAGCCGCCCGATGCAGCGCAGCCACAAAACCGTTGGGAACAGCGTGTGCCCCATGTGGTCAATGAACATGGTGCAGGCGGCGATGAGCTTCAGGTGAAAGCCGTTCAGGACTTGACAGGTTTTTCTTCGCATTTTTTATCTCCATTGGCCAGCAGGATCACGCAGCCGAACACGCAGGCCATACCCAGCACAGTCCACACGGTCAGCGCCTCCTTGAACACGAACACACCCACCAGCGTCTCCACCACCGGCTCGATGTTGGTGATGATGGACGCCCGGCCGCTTTCCACGCCCTCAAGCCCCTTCGTATAGAAGATGTAGGGCAGCACCGTGGCCACGATCACCACACCGCACACGCCCACGATGCCCTGCGTGCCGGAAAAGGCCAGCGGCAGCGTCTCGAAGTCCGCGAAAAATACCGAGCCAAGCCCAGCCACCAGAAATGTCCAGTAGATCATGGTATAGCTCTCGTAATGGGCCAGACCGTAGTGGGCAAACACCGTATAGCTGGCGTAGCATAGGCCGGACAGCACGCCCAGGCCGATACCCGCCCAGGAGGCGGTCATATCGCCGCCGATGATGCCGCTGACCATCACGCATCCCAGCAGGGACACCACCAGGGCGATGAGCTTGCGCTTCGTCAGCGGTGTCTTCCACAGCACGGCGCTGAAAATGACCACAAAGGACGGGGCCAGATACAGCAGCACCGCCGCCACCGACAGGGAGCACATGGTCTGGCACTGGAAGTAGACCAGGCTCAGCGTCAGGATGCTGAGCAGGCCGGAGCACAGGAAAATGGGCAGATGCTTCAGCTTGATGCGGAACACCTGGCGGTGGAACAGGGCGAACACGATGGTCAGGATCACCAGCGTGCCGAAGTTCCGGATGAACACCCGGTTGCCCAGCGATACGCCCACCTCCGTGAGCATACGATTGGAAAAACCGATAAAGCCCCAGCACACGGCGCTGAGGATCACGTAGATATAGGAAAGGTACTTTTTCATAGATCGTTTCTCGGTTCGGTTTATTTCTCCCCCCGCAGTTCAATGATCTGATCCCGCAGCAGGGCGGCATATTCGAATTCCAGCATACGGCTGGCCTCTTTCATTTCCTTCTCCAGACGTGCGATGGTCTCAGCTCGCTCACGGTCAGAAAGCTTCTTCTTCGACAGCTTGGAGGCCTCCTCGGCGCTGTGGCTGATCTCCACCATCTCGCGGACACTCTTGCGGATGGTCTGCGGGATAATGCCGTGGGCCTTGTTGAAGTCGTCCTGCAGCTTCCGTCGGCGCTCCGTCTCGTCCATAGCGGCCCGCATGGAGGGGGTAACGGTATCGGCGTACAGGATGACCAGGCCCTCGGCGTTGCGGGCGGCGCGGCCGATGGTCTGTATCAGGCTGGTCTCGCTGCGAAGGAAGCCCTCCTTGTCGGCGTCCAGAATGGCCACCAACGACACCTCCGGCAGGTCCAGGCCCTCACGCAGCAGGTTGATACCCACCAGCACGTCGAACTCGCCCAGACGCAGGTCGCGGATGATCTCCATGCGCTCCAGGGCCGACACGTCGGCGTGCATATACCGCACCTTGATACCCAGCCCACGGAAGTGGGCGGTCAGGTCCTCGGCCATTTTCTTGGTGAGGGTGGTCACCAGCACGCGCTCGTTCTTCTCCGCCCGGGCGTGTATCTCCGCCACCAGGTCGTCGATCTGGCCCAGCACCGGGCGGACCTCCACTCTGGGGTCCAGCAGGCCGGTCGGTCGGATGACCTGCTCCACGATCTGGTCCGCCTGCTGCTTTTCAAAGTCGCCGGGGGTGGCGGAGACGAACACCGCCTGGGAGAAGCGCTCTTCGAACTCCTCGAACTTCAGAGGACGGTTATCAAAGGCGCAGGGCAGGCGGAAGCCGTAGTCCACCAGGCTCTGCTTGCGGGCATGGTCGCCGTTGTACATGGCCCGCACCTGGGGCAGGGTCACATGGCTCTCGTCCACGAACAGCACAAAGTCCTCCGGGAAGAAGTCCAGCAGCGTCATGGGCGCGCTGCCCACAGGACGCTGAGAGATGACCCGGGAATAGTTCTCAATGCCGGAGCAGTAGCCCAGCGTACGCATCATCTCCACGTCGTAGCGGGTGCGCTGGTCGATGCGCTGGGCCTCGATGAGCTTGCCGTTGTCCTCGAACCACTTTTTGCGCTCCGCCAGCTCGCGCTCGATCTCCTGCGCCGCCCGCTCCAGCTTGTCCTTGGGCGTGACGTAGTGGCTGGCGGGATACACCGCCACGTGTGTCAGCTGCTTCAGGGCCGCGCCGGTGACCGGATGGAACTCCGTGATACGCTCGATCTCATCACCGAAGAACTCCACACGGATGGCCCGGTCCTTATAGTAGGCGGGGTACAGCTCCACCGTGTCGCCCCGTACCCGGAACACATTGCGCTGGAAGGCCACGTCGTTGCGCTCGTAGCGGTCCTCCACCAGCCGCCGCAGCAGCTCGTCGCGCTCCAAAGTCATGCCGGTCCGCAGGGAGATCATCATGCGGGCGAAATCGTCCGGCTCGCCCAGGCCGTAGATACAGCTGACCGACGCCACCACGATAACGTCCCGCCGCTCCAGCAGCGCACAGGTGGCGGACAGCCGCAGGCGGTCGATCTCCTCGTTGGTGGATGCGTCCTTTTCGATATAGGTGTCCGTCTGGGGCACGTAGGCCTCCGGCTGGTAGTAGTCGTAGTAGGAGACGAAATACTCCACCGCGTTGTTGGGGAAAAATTCCCGGAACTCCTCGCACAGCTGGGCGGCCAGCGTCTTGTTATGGGCCAGCACCAGCGTGGGCCGGTTGACGCGCTCGATGACCTTGGCCATGGTGTACGTCTTGCCGCTGCCGGTGACGCCCTTGAGCACCTGCGCGCGCAGGCCGTTTTCCAGGCCCTGCGCCAGCTTATCGATAGCCTGGGGCTGGTCGCCGGCAGGCTTATATTCAGAAACGACTTTCAGATCAGGCATGGTATCCTCCGTTTATCGCGCCAGCAGGCCGCTTTCTGCCATGGAGACATAATCGCTGTCGGCCACCACCACGTGGTCGGCCAGGCGAATGTTCAGCGGCGAGAGCGCCTCCTGTATCTGCCGCGTCACCAGCAGGTCCTGCTGGGAGGGCAAAGCCACGCCGCTGGGGTGGTTGTGGGCCAGGATAATGTTGCTGGCGCCGGCGTACAGGGCGTTCTCCACCACCTGGCGCACGCTGACCGGCGAAGCGGCCACGCTGCCCTTGCTGATGCAGCGGCAGGTCAACAGCTTGCCCTTGGCGTCCAGGCAGACCTGGTAGAGCATCTCCTTCTTCTCCCCCGCCAGCAGCTCCATGAAGTACGCGCCGGTACGGTCAGGGGAGTTCAGCACCTTCTGGGGCAGGGACGAGCACCGGGCCCGCAGGGCCATGTCCCCTACCAGCCGCACCAGCACGGCGGCGTTTTCTCCCACGCCCTCTACGGAGGTCAGCTCCTCCGGTGCGGCGTGGAGCACCCCCTGCAGCGAGCCGAAGCGCTGGATGAGCCGGTGGGCTGTCTCGTTGGTGTCCTGCCGGGGGATGGCGTAGAACAGCAGCAGCTCCAGCAGCTGGTGATCCTCCATCCCCTCTGCACCCAGCGTTAGGTAACGGCGCTTGCTGCGCTGGCGATGCCCGTCGTGCAGGCCCATGATGACCCCTCCCCTCCTGCGGCTAAAACTGTAAATTCTCGACAATATAGTATACCACATATCTCCATGTGTCACAAGTTGTTTTTTCGAACATTTGTTGCGGTGCAGGATCGCTTGACTTTGTGGCGGCGGCGTGGTATAGTACCTGTGCTGTCCGCCGCCACCGGGTGACGGGCAGGCGTTCGCGGGCGCGCCGTTAGGTCTTAGAAGGTGCGTCCTGTGGGCGCATTTTTTGTTTTTGGAGGTAATCGGTATGGCGTGGCTCTATCTATTCATCGCAGGCGGACTGGAGGTGTTCTGGTCTACGTTTCTGAAACTGTCTGAGGGCTTCACAAAGCTGTGGCCGTCGGTATGGGCGGTCGTGGGCATGATCGCCAGCTTCTTTTTCCTGTCACAGGCCACGAAGACGCTGCCCATGGGCACCGCCTACGGCATCTGGACGGGTATCGGCGCCCTGGGCGCCGTCATCGTGGGCATTCTGACTTTTCAGGAGCCCGTCACCGCCCCGCGGCTTATTTTCGTGGGGCTGCTGCTCGTCGGTATCGTCGGGCTGAAGCTCACCGCATAACAGCAAAAAAGACCGCTTTCGCGGTCTTTTTTATGTGTTTACGCTTTCGGCAGGCTCCAGCGGAATACCGCGGCACAGAGCCGCAGCACCACCGTCAGCGCGCAGCCTGTCAGCAGCGCCAGGTTCTCTCCGGCGCTCCACAGCAGCATACATGCCGCCGCGCCGGCCAGGGACGCGCAGGCGTAAATATGCTTGGTGAAAATGTAGGGGCGCTCCATACAGCACAGGTCGCGCAGAACACCGCCGCCCACGCCGGTAAGCATACCCACCAGCAGCGTCAGGAACACATTGCCGCCCAGCCCGGCCCGGACGGCCACCGCCGCCCCGTGGACGGAGAAAATGCCCAGACCGATGGAGTCCGCCACCAGCAGCAGTGCCTCCCAGTTCCGGTGATCGCCCTCGGGGTGAAAGCGCTTCCACACCAGAAACACCAGCAGGGACGTGGCGATGGCCACCAACGCCTGCAAGGGGTCGCGCAGCGCGGCGGGCGGCGTGATACCCAGCAGCAGATCCCGCAGGATACCGCCGCCCACGGCAGTGGTCATGCCCATCACGGCCACGCCGAACAGGTCCATATGCTTCTTCACCGCCAGGGCTGCGCCGGAAATGGCGAAGGCCACCGCGCCGATCAATTCAAAATAAAACTGAAAACCGGGCATCGTTATCCCTCCTGTGTACAACAGCATTACCATACCACGTCCGCAGGGAAAAATCTACCCCTAAACAGCCCGAAAGGACAGGCTGGAAAAACCTGTCCTTTTTTATCGGGTATTAGGGGGGAGAAATAGGGAAAATAGGAAGAAAGAAAGAATCAAAATAGCGTTTGGTTTAGGGAACCAGCGATGTTCCCTGAACACATCCGTATCATAGCACGGATATCCGCACTTGTAAAATTGATTGTTTGCGTGTAAAATATCAGCAAAAACTTATAATTTGGAGGCGGTAGTATGACCAACCTGGATATCGAGACATTCTGGGCGGTGGTACAGCACGGCACTATGACCGCCGCGGCGGAGGCGTTGTACATCACCCAGCCCACGCTGTCCATGCGGATACGGGCGCTGGAGGAACGGGTTGGCACGCCGCTGTTCGTGCGGAGCAAGGGCCAGCGGCACATCACGCTGACGGCGGCGGGCCAGAAATTCCTGACGCTGGCCCAGCGCTGGCAGCAGCTGCTCTCGGAGACGGAGACGCTGGCGGAGCTGGAGCAGCGCGCCTACCTGCGTATCGCCGCCACCTACACCACTAACCAATACATCCTGCCGCCGGTGTATAAGCGCTTTCTTGCCCTGCGGCTGCCGGTATCCCTGTGGATCCACACCCTGCGGGATGTGGATATCACCCAGGCGCTGCTGAGCCATGAGCTGGACTTTGCCTTTATTGACAGCAACACGGTATTCGACGACCGTCTGACGGTACGTCCGGCCTTTCGGGAGCCGTTTCTGCTGCTGTCGCCGCCGGACAGCCACTACCCGGAGGAGGTGGACCCGGCCTCGCTGGACGTAGCCGAGGAGCTGCTGGTCACCTGGGACCCGGAGTTCATCCGCTGGCACGACCGGTGGTTCGGTACGGGTGCGCGGCCCCTGCTGTACGCCGACACGCTGCAGGCGGCGGATTTCCTGCCGCCCGCCGAGGGCCGCTGGGTG